>ERZ1643250.3733-NODE-3733-length-10170-cov-9.673554_pt1 | contig 10170 bp, 8 predicted proteins | sample MGYA00579262_ERZ1643250 | MGnify/ENA primary metagenome ERZ1643250 (study PRJEB29033, sample SAMEA4952265) | chicken gut metagenome | biome: Broiler Chicken; feature: Gastrointestinal Tract; material: Caecum | place: Ireland | collected 2018 | study: Broiler...
AAATCAGAAGCGCTATGAAGATCCGGACCAAAGAAACCGGATACGATGCACTGCAATCGCAGCTCGACTAGATACCACAGCTGTGGAAAATAAATATTGCTAATACCTATACATTCTTGACAACCTTCATAAAAACGGCCGGCGGATATAATCATCCGCCGGCTGAAATTCACCCTATATTCGCTGCCATTTCATACCATTCTTCTGTTTCCTTTTCTTCCCGGCTGTTTATATAAACAGTCATTCCGTCCTCCAGCCGGATTTCTAATATCGGTGAATACCCCTTATACAGAAACATCATGCATTTCCCTGTTTCTTTCCCGCGGAAATGCCCAATATCGACTTTATCCGTGCTCCCGCCGTTTGTCCTTGTGTAATCGTCATCCGGAAGCGCGACGATCAGCTCCGCTGACAAAATCTCATCTTCTCTGAACTCACACCCATATCCCGCCGCTTCTACTGAGCAGACGCCGTCCGATTCAGTGAAAACAACTTCTGCGTTATCAAAGGAAGCGATAAAGCTGAATGTCCATATAAGAATGGCAGGCACAAAAATAATTGTCGCCGCATATAAGATCACGCCGGCTTTTTTCACTCCCGGTCGTCCCCAGTTAAATGAGTAATTCATGCTGTTGAACCGATCCTGAACAAGGATATGCCTGTCATCCGGATTATTGTACCACCCGTTTTTCCAGTACTCGTCATCATCCGTATAATAGGCTTCCTGATCTGACTCCAGAACTGCTTTTCGTTTCCTGACAGAGGACGCAATTGGTATCAGAAGCGCCGCCGCTCCGACAGTGAGCAGGATGGAATAGACAACATAGATCCATACAGGCAAATCCGGTCCTGCAATATAATACCCTGCCGCCATAAATATCCACGCCGCTCCGTTTGTCCACGACGCGTATACAAGCCCCGACGTCCATGCGCGCTTTGTCAGGCGGTTCACAGACAGATTGATATCGGAGTTCTCGCTGTATACTCTGTTGGCCTGCGACATGATCCCGATATGGAGGGCCATAAACAAGACACATATGCCCACTCCGCTTCCATACATGATCCAGACCACCTCAAGCTCAGCAGGATCCATCCTGTATCTTTGATCCATTCCAAGAACAAAAAACACAGTCGCCGCAGTCAGAATAATCACAGGCAGATGCCACTTCCAGTCAACGGCAAGCCTGTCTGAAGCGGCAGACACAGATGTATCAATCCGGACTATCCTCCGGCTGCTTTCCTTCACCCACCCGCGCCTGATCTTCAATCTGTACATCTTCCGGTGCGGGATAATGATCAGATAATAAAGTCCTCCGATATATTCTGCAAGCCATATAGTCCATACGACAATAAATATAAAGAAATCCCACAGGCTCAGGAAACACACCAGAATACTGATCACCAGGTTAATTCTCTGAAACCTTTTCCAGTCTTTTTCTTGCCCGGTACAGATTGCCGACACCTCCGGATCGCCAATACAGTCCGAAGGGATATGTACTCCGAGCAGCATTCCCTCCCGGTATTCGCTCTGCTTTCCGAAAGAAAACCAGCAGATGGGTACCATCATAAGGTCACACAGGAGAAAGATAAAAAATAAGATCAGATTCATAACGCTCCCCCGCTTTCCGCCGGACAATAATTCTCCGGACTCATACTCTCGAACATCGATTCACAGATTCTCAAGAATTCGTCTTTCCCCATCCCCTTAAGGCATGCTTCCGCTGACAGGAGTTCCAGTTCAGCTGCCAGCTTTTCCCTGAATATCCCGGCCTCCTGCCGCACCGGACATATCGTAGCACCTTTTCTTCTGTCAATTTCAATAAAACCTTCTGCTTTCAGAATCTGATACGTCTTATTCACTGTCATACTGTTAATTCCTGCATCCTGGGCCATCTGCCTGACAGACGGCAGGGTCTCTCCGGCTTTCAGCTCCCCTTTCCCAATTCCTGTAACGATCTGGTTGCGCAGCTGCACATAGATTGGAACATTGCTGCTCATATCAAGAGATATAATCATATGGCTCACCTCTTTCTCTGAACACACATCATGCTGGTTTCAAAACTCTTTATACATAAAAAGTATTATCTGTATTATTTATTATAATACAGATAATACTTTTGTCAACACATTGTAGTCAGAATATAATCTCCACCGGACATCTCACAAGCGCCGCTGTCATTCCTTCCCGTATACATTTGCCCTGTATCAGGGTCCCTGCACTGCAGCTCAGCCGCGCCGCCCGTTCACATACGTTGTCTACCCCGGTCACTTTCTTCACAAAGTCCGAACCAGTCGAAACATCCTGTACCTGCCCGAGTTCTCCTGCAGTGTATGTCACAAAAGGAATATGGTACTTTTCACAAAGCTGAAGGATAGCAGACTCATCTTTCTTCAAATCTATGCTTGCCACACTCTTCACCTGACTGATATCAAGTCCGTTTGCTCTGAGAATGTCCAGAAATCCTTTTTCCAGAACAGAATCATCTATTTGTTTTCTGCATCCGATCCCCGCGGCAATATTTCCGAGCAGAAGGATCAGCGTACACTTTTCACTATCCATTTTACTGATTTCCTGGCGCGTTCCACTCTGTATGCTTTGATCATTTGTCTCAGATGCGGCTCTCACTATAATCCGATAATCATAGCTCTCTGTCTCTCTTTCTGACTCGCAGAGGATAATCTCTTTCGGCAGCCGGCCTCCGACTCTGACAGTCCACGCTTCATTATCCAAACCTTCCGGTTCTGTCCTTTCTATATAGAATGCAATCTTTTCTCCGTTCAGCACTGCCGCCGATATATTCTTTGCAGCCTCCCGGTCCGTAATCACCAGACCGTTCTTTTTGGCAAATACATCTACCGCAAACTTCCCCTGCACATCCGTAGCAGTCGTGTGGATCGACACTGCCCCGAGCAGCTCCGCGATCTCATCTGCCAGAGAAACCGCCCCTCCGACATGACCGGAGAGCAGCGGGATCACATACTCCCCCTTTTCATCGATCACCAGTACGGGAGAATCCGTGTATTTATCCTTCACCCACGGAGCAATATAGCGCACGGCAATTCCCGCCGCTCCGATAAAGATATACGCTGCCTGTCCCCAGCTGCCGCCGATCAGTGTCCTTTTGTCGGCCGGAAGAGGAGAGATCCCTCTCCCCGCATATTTTTCCGGCGCATATCCGCCGCACCTCCCGGGAGCCTCCTCAGGTCCGAAAGCTCCCCGTATTTTTTCACACAACCGCCTGTTTAATTCCGTCCCCGCAGCCGTAAAGCTGAGGATGATCACATCCATGCCTTTCAAAATGTTCATCACATCCGTCCTCTATTCTGAATCTTCCGCTGTGCTGTACCGTCTTGATACTCCCCCGGCTTACAGCCGCAGTCCTTTGATGTCTTTGATTCTGGACAATATCGTATTGCAGGTACACGCGACCACACCCGGCAGATTGTCCATTGTATTAAAGATCAATTCTTCCATCTCCTCATTGGAGGATGCCACTGCATGGACATGGAGCCTGCTTTTTCCTGTCACACGGTAAATCTGTGTGATCGTATCGTTCTTTTTCAAAATCTCCGCAACTTCCGCCAGCATATCCGGCTTTGTCTCGATCTCAAAATAGCAGGAAACCGCGCCGCTGATCTTCTGCGGATTAATGATCGTCGTATATTCTTCAATGATGCCTTTCTGCTCGAGCGCCTGCACACGCATTTTCACAGCTACCCGTGAAATCCCGACCTGCTGCCCGATCTCCGAGTATGACATTCTCGCGTTCCGTATCAGCAGGCTGACGATCTTCTGATCCAGATTATCCAGTCCGTCCATAAACATAAGAAATGCCTCCTTTTTGCTTCACGGATCTAACTTATCTGTAATTATACTATGTATCAAAAATAAGAGTCAATATTGACATTCCATCAGTCTGGAATTATCATATATTACGAATGTTAATTATAAACTTACGAAAAGAAAGATGTGGATTGAAATGGAAAATGAACTGACACATGGTCCTGTCATGAAAACGATGCTGAAGTTCGCCGTCCCGATGATACTCGGAGATCTGCTGCAGCAGTGTTACAATATTGCAGATACGCTGATCGTGGGACGTTTTCTCGGAGCGGACGCCCTCGCCGCGGTCGGTTCGGCGTTTTCTCTGATGACGTTTTTAACTTCGATACTTCTCGGACTTGCCATGGGAAGCGGAACCGTATTCTCCATCCGCTTCGGTCAGAAAGACAAGACAGCGCTGAAAGAGGGCGTGCTGGCGTCTTTCGTTCTCCTCGGAGTCGTGACGGTCATCCTGAATATTCTCGTCTTCGCCGGTGTCGACTGGATCATCTGGTTTCTGCGCACACCGGATGAACTGACCGTGCTAATGAAAGATTACCTGATCGTGATATTTGCAGGGCTGGCCGGAATCTTCCTGTATAACTTTTTCGCTTCACTTCTGCGCTCCCTGGGTAACTCCGTCGTTCCTCTTGCCTTTCTGGCCATATCTGCAGGATTGAACATCATACTTGATCTGTTGTTCGTCGCTGTACTGAACCGCGGCGTGGCAGGCGCTGCCGAGGCGACCGTCATCGCCCAGTATGTATCAGGAATCGGAATCGCGGTTTATACAAAGATCAGATTCCCTCATCTGCTCTGCCTGGACGGAAGAATACGCCTGCGCAGATCGCGCATAAAAGAGATTACCAATTTCTCCGCCCTCACCTGTCTGCAGCAGTCGATCATGAACCTCGGGATCCTTGCCGTACAGGGGCTTGTCAACAGCTTTGGCACAACGATCATGGCCTCATTTGCCGCAGCGGTAAAGATCGATGCTTTTGCCTATCTCCCGGTACAGGATTTCGGAAATGCATTTTCAATCTTCATCGCGCAGAATTACGGCGCAGGACAGACCGGGCGTATCAAAAAAGGAATCCGGGCGGCAGTTGCGACATCTGTCGGTTTCAGTCTGGTCATTTCACTGCTTGTCTGTATATTCGCCGGCCCTCTGATGTCACTGTTTATCGACTCAGGCGAAACCGCCGTCATATCCGAAGGCGTACGGTATCTGCGCATTGAAGGGGCTTTCTACGCGCTGATCGGTATCCTCTTCCTGCTCTACGGACTGTACCGTGCGCTGGGAAAACCGGGGATGTCTGTAGTCCTGACAGTCATGTCTCTCGGAACCCGTGTAGCCCTTGCTTACACACTGTCCGCTCTCCCTGTTTTCGGGGTCGCGGGAATCTGGTGGTCTGTTCCCGTCGGCTGGTTCCTTGCGGATGCTCTGGGAATCGGATATTATCTTATAAAGCACAAAAAGCTGGTCCCGTGACCGGCTTTTTGCATATAAAACGCCGGACCGGACCAGTATAAGTCTTTCAGCCGGCTCATCCCACCAACAGCCAGTTGGCCCGGAACGGACGCATCAGGTTCCAGTACCTTGCTCCGGACAGCCCGAACTCTCTGATCAGCTCCCACTTCGCAGTAATACTCCGTACGTCCTCAAACCATACAATGTGTTCCATCCCGTTCTTCCGGTATGTGAACCACGGACTCTGCGAGATCTGCGCATATTCAATGGAAGCTCCGTTTTCTGACGCGATCTCCACAGCCTCTGTATTCCCGATCGATCTCGCCCGGGTAATCCCCCTCTCATAAGGCAGTGTCCAGTCATATCCGTAATTCGGGATGCCCAGTATAAGCTGCCCCGGCTGTATCTGTGTGACAGCATACTCCACCACTTCGCGTACTTTATCGAGCGGGGCTACTGCCATAGGCGGTCCGTAAGTATAGCCCCACTCATAAGTCATGAGGAATACGGCATCTGCATTCTGCCCCAGCAGGGCATAGTCCACCCCCTCTACAAGGATCCCCCTCTGCCTGTTGGAACTCTTGGGCGCGACAGCTACCGTTACCCGGCAGCCATACTCGTTCATCTTCTCACGCACCCGTCCGGCAAACTGTGCATACTGTTCCCTGTTTTCAGGGAGGATATACTCAAAGTCTATATCCACACCTTCGTATCCCTTTTCCTGTACAGTATCCACCATCTGCCTGATCAGCTTATCCTGGAGCTCCCGGTTCTCCACAAGGACTTTGATCAACTGATTGTTAAACGCCCCTTCTGAAGAAAAGGGCGTCAGAACCATCCACGGCGCTGCTCCCGCGCTGATCGTCCGATCAAGCATCCACTGCTCATCCTGAGGCGGCGGGACAAGATCTCCTTCGAATGTGAAGCCGTAGGAGAATACAAGCATCTCGCTCAGCGCCGTCAGCGCCTCTTCCAGCACAGGAGGATCGACAAACGGATAGGCATATCCTCCTATGATCAGTCCGTCGCCAAGCTCTCCCGTCTCTCCTTCTCCCAAGAGGAGCAGTGCCTGGCCGGGCACGAGTCTGTCACTGTATATCAACTGATTGTCAGATATGATCTTCGCAACAGGGATCTGTGTCTCATTTGAGATTTTTTCCAGTGTATCACCGTTTTTCACTACATAAATCATAAAATCACCCCCGCAAGGAAAGCATATGCTCACCTGCGGGGGATTATGACTTTTTCATGCGTACTGACTATTATACAGTTCTGCATAAGCGCCTCCTGCTCTCAGCAGTCCTTTATGATCCCCTTTCTCGATAATATCTCCGTTCTGCATAACGAGGATCAGATCCGCATCGACGATCGTAGAGAGCCGGTGCGCGATAACAAAGCTTGTCCTTCCTTTCATGAGTTCATTCATCGCTTTTCCTATCTCCATCTCTGTCCGGGTATCCACACTGGATGTGGCCTCGTCAAGGATCAGGACGGCCGGATCGCAGAGCATCACCCGGGCGATCGTCAGAAGCTGGCGCTGTCCGGCCGATATATTCTCTGCATCGCTGTTCAGCCTTGTATCATACCCCTGAGGCAGCGTACGGATAAAGAAATCCGCCCTTGCCGCTTTCGCCGCCTCAATAATCTCGCTGCGGGATGCCCCGGGCTTTCCGTATGCGATATTCTCCGCTATTGTACCGTCAAAAAGCCATGTATCCTGGAGCACCATGCCGAAATTCCTCCGTAGCTCCCCGTAAGACATATCCGCAGTATTTCTGCCGTCCAGCAGGATCCGGCCGCTGTTTATCTCATAGAATCTCATCAGAAGATTGATAAGCGTGGTCTTCCCTGCGCCCGTAGCTCCGACAATAGCGATCTTCTGTCCTGGATGGGCGGTAAAACAGATATCTTTCATCAGCGGCTTATCCGCCGAATACCCGAAGCGCACATGACTAAACTCGACTCTTCCTTCCGCGGCATCACCTTTGGATCTAACCTTTGCGATCGGGATCTCTCCGTGAGTCTCTGCCGTTTCCCGGGGATTGGGACGTATTTCTTCTTCATCGAGCAGTTGAAAGATCCTCTCCACAGACGCAATGGATGACTGCAGGGAATTGATCATATAAGCCGCCTCTGTCAGGGGCTCCGACGCCTGGTACACATACTGGAAAAATGCCTGGAACACACCCACGCTCAGCACTCCGTCGATCAGGAGCTTCCCGGCAAATACAGCGATCGCCGCCTGCCCGAGCCGGTTCACCAGACGGATAAACGGATTGACCGCGTTCATCATAAAATCTGCTTTTCTCGATGTCTCCGCAAGTTCTTCCACCGCCTCTCTCATATCCCTTGCACTTCTGTCTTCCCTGTTAAACGCCCGGATAACGGTACGGCCGCTGTATGATTCTTCCACCTGTCCGGTCACCCTGCTTACCGCCTGCTGCTTTCGGGCCGCATAGCGGAGCGTCCTGCCGGCAAAAAATCTGGTAGATACCATGGACAGCACGGTAAATACAAGAAAAACCAGCGTAAGTCCGATATGAAAACGGAACATCATGATCACTGAACCGACTACCATCCCTACCGCCGTAAACAATTTCAAAAGCCCGGTCTGCATAACTTCGGACATTTTATCCAGATCGTTTGTCGCACGGCTCAGCACCTCACCGGGCTTATGGCTGTCAAAAAACGACAGCGGAAGCCGGTCAAGTTTGCGGCTTATCTTTGTCCGCAGCTCAAGGCTCAGCTTCTCGGCAAAACTTGCCATAAGAAAGCTCTGGAATGTATAAAGGATACCTGTCACTGTGTAGATCAAAAGCAGGAGCATGATCTCCCGCCCCACAGGATCCCATGTCACCCGGAAGACGCTTTCGCCTGATACGGCCGCCCTTATCTCCTGAAAGAGCATATCTACGATCTTTGCACTGTACACAGGAGCCGCCACAGAAAGTATGGTATAAAAAACAACGGAAACCGATACTACAATAAGCCGGATGCGCTGTCTGCCCATGGACTTCCAGAGACGTTTCACCGTCGAACCTGCATCAGACGGTACTTCGATCTCCATGTCGTCCGAATATGGCATTGTTTCGTTTTCTGCCATTTTATACGCCTCCTTTCATCTGTGACTTCGCAATATCCCGGTAGATACTGCATTTCTCCATCAGTTCTTCATGCTTTCCGATTCCGGCGATCCTGCCCTCGTCCAGAACAATGATCTGATCCGCGTTCATGATCGTATTGATCCTCTGGGCAATAATGAGCACGGCCGCATCAGATATTTCCTGTTTCAGCGCTTTTCTGAGCGCCGCATCTGTCTTAAAGTCCAGTGCGGAAAAGCTGTCGTCAAAAATATACAGATCTGCCTTTTTCATCAGCGCACGGGCAATAGAGAGCCTCTGTTTCTGTCCGCCGGAATAGTTTGTTCCGCCCTGGGCGACATGAGCGTCAAGTCCGTTGGCAAGCCCGCTGACAAAATCCGCCTGGGCGACAGAAAGTATGCGGCGCATCTCTTCTTCCTGCGCCTCTTCATTTCCATAACGCAGATTGTCTGCAATAGTTCCCGAAAACAGCCATGCTTTCTGCGGCACATAGGAAATCTGACTTCGCAGTTCATTCTGAGTCATATCCCGGACATCCATACCGTTGACCGCAACCTCACCGTCCGTCACATCATAAAAGCGCAGGATCAGCCTTGCAAGGGTCGACTTCCCACATCCGGTTCCCCCGATCACCGCTGTAGTCTCACCACGCCTGCATATAAAGTCAAGATCAGACAGCGCATATTCATCCGCATCCGGGAATCGGAATGAAACATGATCAAACTTCACCACGATATCTTCCGCATATGCAGACGGACTTATTTCACCTGCGCTCTTCATTCTGTCACATATCTCCGGCTCTGTCTCAAGGACTTCCTGAATACGACGGATGCAGACCCGCGCTCTCGGCAGGAGTATGATCACCATCTGGGCCATAATGATGTAAAACAGGATCAGGATCGAATATTCCGTAAGCGCCGTAATATCACCAATTTCCATATATCCCGCTCCGATCCGGTCGCCGCCCAGCCACAGAATGGCAACAATACAGATATTGATCACGAAAAATGCCGTGCTTTCCAGTCCGGCAAACAGAAGATTCGCACTGATAGAAGTCTCTGCGTAATCCTCAAAGGATTTCCTCATCCGCTTCTCTTCATCCTTTTCCTTGCGGAAGGCACGGATCACCCGCACACCTGTCAGGTTCTCCCGGAGCACAACGTTCATCCTGTCAAGAAGCTGCTGAAGCCTCCCGAAAATCTGAGATGCCCTGCGTGTTACAATAAGCGCGAGGACAATGATCAGCACGGTCACGCCGATCAGCAGGAACCCCATCATCGTATCGACGGCAAACGCCATGGCAACGCCCATCACACACACTGCCGGAACCGGGAGCACCATCTGGATACACCATACAACGGACTGCTGGATGATATTGATGTCATTAAGGGTGCGTGTGATCATAGAGCCGGTTCCGAACCGGCTGAAGTCATGTTCCGAAAATGTCAGCGATTTCTCATAAACAGCATTGCGCATATCACGCCCCAGTTTTGCGGACAGATCGGCACACAGCCAGCTTCCGAGCAGGGCGCCCGTTCCGGCGAGGATCGTGACCGCCAGCATGGCAATTCCCTTTTCGATAATATATTCCATGTTGCCCGTCTTCACGCCGATATTGATCATATCCGCCGTAAGCCTGGGGACGAGCAGGCCGCCCGCCACATCCAGCAGCATGGCAAGGATCGTAAAAACACATAGTCTCCTGTATGGTTTTAAAAATTGAAATACTGTCTTCATCTATTCTGCTCCCCGACCATTTTTTTCACTCCTCTGCG
>ERZ1643250.3734-NODE-3734-length-10164-cov-6.253932_pt1 | contig 10164 bp, 9 predicted proteins | sample MGYA00579262_ERZ1643250 | MGnify/ENA primary metagenome ERZ1643250 (study PRJEB29033, sample SAMEA4952265) | chicken gut metagenome | biome: Broiler Chicken; feature: Gastrointestinal Tract; material: Caecum | place: Ireland | collected 2018 | study: Broiler...
CGCTGCCGACAGCATTCTGCCTGCAGGTTTCTTCCTCTGTACACTTTTCATTTTTCTTCCCCCAATCTCATAAATAAAGATGCTTTATTATAGCATACTTTTCTGTAATTAAACAGGATATTCCTTGATTTTTCTGTTTTTTCTGTCTTTTTTATGAGAAGAGGATTTTCATTCCCGGGGAAAAATCTGATTTTTATTCTGCCCTCCCGATACCGCCTCTTTTGTTCAGAGCTTTCCCTGCTCCTGCCCATAACGAGCCAGAACCCGCAGTCCCTCCGCCAGGCTGCCTTCCATCTCCAGGCCGGGCGCGCAGATCACCTGTCTGCATCCGTCTATCAGCTTCTTTGCCTGGCTGATTTTTTCCTCCGAAAAGGACTGATAGGGCTTCTCAGATACCAGCTCTGCAGCCAGGGCCCTGGCCGCCGGATAGTCCAGATCGTTTTCCCACAGGACCCCGGCGGCAAAGGGGATGCCCTCTCTCTGGAGCCTGCGGAAGATGGGCGTTCCCGCGCCGCAGCCGGCGATGAGGAAGACCTCCGGTTCTCCCGGCGTTTTCTCCAGCTCCAGGCTGCCGGTAAGCTCATCGTAAGCCCCTGCGGTCATCCCGTAGAGCTCCCGGACATATCCCTTGGAAAAGATTTCCTCCGGCGTGCCGAAGCGGTCGATGCAGTCGCCGCGCACACAGGCAATCCGATCCGAGATCCGCTCCGCCAGATCAAGCTCATGGAGAGAGAGAATCACCGTCAGCTTTCTCTCCCGGGACATTTTCTGAATGACGGAGAGAAATTCCAGCTTGTAACGGATATCCAGAAAAGAGGTGGGCTCGTCCAGCACCAGCACCTCCGGCTCCTGACAGAGGGCGCGTGCCAGCATCACTCTCTGCTTCTGTCCGTCGCTCGTCTTCCGGAAATCCTGGTCCTTCAGTTCCCGGATGTGCACCAGATCCATGGACTCCTCTATGATTCGTTTGTCCTCTTCGCTGAGAATGCCGAAACGTCCGGTATAGGGATACCGCCCGGCGGCCACCACATCCTCGCAGGTCATCAGCTCCGGCTTCACCCGTTCCGTGAGAACCACCGACAGCCTGCGGGCCAGCTCATTTCCGGTAAAGGAGCCCATATCGGCGCCATCCAGATACACCGCGCCGCCAAGCAGGGAGAGCTGTCGGATGATGCTTTTTAAAATCGTGGTTTTTCCCGCGCCGTTCGGCCCGATCAGGGTCAGAATCTCCCCGCGCCGGACCTTCAGTTCAATGTTCCGGATCAGGGGCGTCCCATGATACCCCACGGTCATTCCCTTCGTATAAAAGTAGAATTCGTCCACAGCCCCTCACGCTCCTTCCTTTTTGCTCCGCAGCAGAATCACGATCACCACAGGAGCGCCGAACACTGCCGTCACCGTGCTGATACTCAGCTCTGTGGGAGAGAACAGCGTGCGGGCCAGCAGATCGCAGAACAGGCAGAACACAGCCCCTCCCAGAAAGCAGGCCGGAACCATCAGGATCGGCCTGGCTGTATGAAAAAGGCTTTTCACAATCTGGGGAACTGCGGTTCCCACAAAGGAGACCGGGCCTGCAAACGCGGTCACGCAGGCGGAAAGCAGGCTGGAAAGCAGCACCAGAAGAGCCCGGAACAGCCGGATATTCAGTCCCATGTTCTGCGCATAGGCCTCTCCCAGCTGGTAAGCGCTGATCGGTTTGGACAGCAGAAACACAAAGGCAGACGTCAGAAATATTACCACCGTCATAACCGCCACGTTGTCCCAGCTGATGCCGGAAAAGCTTCCCTGAGACCAGTTATGAAGGTTTACGATATCAGAATCATCTGCAAAGGTCACCACAAAATCCGTGACAGCCGTACAGATATAGCCTATCATAACGCCGCTTACAATCAGCGTGGACATGTGGTTCAGCACCCTCGACATCAAGAGCACGAAGCTCATGGATATCATCGCTCCCACAAAAGCGGCCAGAATCAGCACCAGCGAGCTGACCCGAAGGGCTTTTTCCAGAAAAAAGACCATCACAAGGGCTACCGTCAGCTTGGCCCCCGAAGAAATTCCCAGGGTGAAGGGGCCCGCAATCGGATTGTGGAAAAAGGTCTGCAGAAGATAGCCTGAGAGAGCCAGAGCTCCTCCCAGAATGGCGGCGGCCAGAGCGCGGGGAAGGCGGATCTGCAGCACGATATCCGCCGACACATCTGCTCCCCGTTCTCCTCCCAGTATCCGCAGAACCTCCGCAAACGGGATATTGACGCTGCCGATACACACGTTTGCAGCCATCAGAAGAAGCATGGCCGCCGCCAGGCAAAGAAATATCAGGACATACCGTTTTTGCTTCATGTTCTAATCCAGCCTGTACAGGTAGGTCAGGCCGTCCTCCTCTCCGTTCAGCATTCCGTGAATATCCGCAATCATGGTTCCAAGCTCCATGGACGACTGATACAGATCTCTCGTCGTACAGTACACATTTCCCTCCCGGACCGCCTTAAAATTCTCCAGAAGCTCGCTTTTTCCAAACAGCTCCTCCACAGAAGAGAGCTCCCCGTCAATGGTGCTGTTGTAAATGAGATAATCGGCTTCCCTGGCCGCCGCATAAAATTCCTCCATCTGCAGACTGACTGTGGAGGAAGCCGTGTCATCCTCCGCCCCCAGATCCGAAAAGACGTAATGTCCTCCTGCAAGCTCAATCATTTTCGGCAGATAGTCAGAAGCCTTGCGCACATTGACTTCGCCGCTGCTGGTGATATAGAAAAAGGCCACGGTCTTTCCGGTGTCTTCCGCATCCCCGATGGACGCAAAGGCTTCCTGCTGCCCGGCGAAAGCCTCTGCCGCCTCTTCCTCGCGGCCCGCCAGAAGGCCGTACAGTTTCACCCATTCCGTTCTTCCAAGAGGCTCTGTCTCGTAGCTGGAATAATCCACCATCACAGGAATTCCGAACTTTTCCAGCTGGTCCTTGACCTCGGGCGTGTGATATACCATCGTATTTTCAATGGCCAGATCGCAGCCCTCTGCCAGAATCTGTTCATAATCCGGAGCGGAATAATTTCCCGCATAAAGGATATCCCCTGTCTCCACCGCCTCCCTGGCCTCTTCCAGATACCAGCTCGCTGCCTTTGTCCCCGTAAACCGTATCACATCCAGAGAGTCCATGGAAATAAACATATCCATCACCGCGGAAGCCACCAGATAGATCCGATCCAGCGGCTGGTATAGCACCGTAATATCCTCTGCCAGATCTCCGGGACTTTCCTTCCCTTCCGGAACCACAAGATACCGTTCGCTGCCATTGACTGTGACCAGAGAGAAGCCTCCCGTATAGTAATCAACCGAAAACTTTTCTGCATAAAGCAGTTCCATGCTGTCTTCATATTCCAGCTCTGCGCTGATGTCCGTATTCCGCTCCCCGTCTGCCCCGCCTTCTCCAGAGCTGCAGGCCGCCGTAAGGAGCAGCAGCAGACTTAAGAGCAGAACCATCCCTCTTTTCCTCATTCAGCTTTCCTTCTTCCTCTTCTTTACAAGACATACTGCTGCGGCTGCAGCGAGAATCAGCGCTGCCGCCCAGACAACTCCGCCCGGAAGGCCTGTCCCCCCTGCGGAAGAGATCGACTCTGACGAAAAGGTCAGAGTATATTCCACCTCATGAGGCCTGCTCATGGCCGTAGTCTCTGCGAGAATTTCAACGGGCTCGTCAAAGACGGTAACCGGGATCTCAAATACGGAATTTCCTTCCTCATTGACCGGAAGATACATCTCCTCCTCCACCTTCATATAGTCGTAATGGGAACTGCTCCACTCAATCCGCGCATACGCCTCTCCGTCCTCTATGATCAGCTCCGCCGGAGAAGTGATCAGCGCTCTTCCGGAGCCGCCTTCCAGCGTTACCTCCACCGTATATTCCCCATCCTCCGGCAGGATGACGTTTTCCTTTTTGCTTTCCATCGTTTCCATAATCTTCCTCTCCATCCTTTGCGGCTCCCTATGCGGAAGCTTTACAAAAGCCGGAAGCCGCCGCGGACCTCAGGTCCGCGGCAGCCCCTCCTGCAGCCTTCCGCCGTTACTGCGCTGCCTGCTCTTCACCGGCAGGCTCCGGGTTCGACACGGAAACCTTATGATCGTACCAGGTTCCCTTCGTTCCCACCAGCGCCAGGTCAAACTCCTCATCCAGCGCAGGCACCGGAACGTCAAATCCATATACCTCTTCTGTGATTCCATCGCTGTAGGTGACGCTGTCCGTCGTGGGCTCCAGCAGAACCGCGCCTTCCTTCTGCGCGTCCTCCGCCAGGCCCGGGTACAGGTTCACAATATTCTTTGATGCCAGAGAGATGTGGATCGTCATCTTTCCGTCTTCCACCGTCAGAGTGCCTTTTCCGTCGCAGGCCTCGCTCACGTGGAACATGCCGCTGTCCGTGTCAAAATCAGCCGTATATACGCCGTCCTCCAGAGGTGCCGGGTTTTCCGCCTCTTCCGCTGTCTCAGCCTCTGCTGCTGTTTCTGTCTCTTCTGCTGTGCCAGCTTCTTCCTGTGTCTCTGTCTCACTGCCTGCGGGGGCTGAACCGCCAGAACCGCAGCCTGCCAGCAGGGCGCAGCCGAGCATGGCCGCACACAGGATTGTCAACATTTTTTTCTTCATTTTTCCTGCTTCCTTACTCGCTCATTACTGCCGCCGTATGGGCCACATAGAGATCCTGGATGGCCTCAATCCGTCCCAGTCCTTCAATCTGCGCGTCTACACTTTCAAAGTTTCCGGAAGCGTTGAACATGCTCAGCCAGGAATCGGCGTCCTCCCCTGCCATATCGTTGTTCGCATGATCACCTGCCACTACCATCAGCGGGCGGAGAACCACTTTCGTATATCCGGCCTCGGCCACTGCGCTGATAATGGATTCGCAGTCTGTTCCCTCCGGCTCTCCCTCAACAGTTCCAATAAACACATTGTCATATCCAAGCTCTGTCATCTGTGTCTGCATCTGGCTGTAGGATACGTTCGCTGTGTGGGAGGTTCCATGTCCCAGAAATACAAAGGCTGTTCCGTCTTCTGCCGCTGCCTCCGCGCTGTCATATCCTGCTCCTGCCACGGCCTCAGCTGTCAGAGCCTCTGCCACAGCCTGCTTGTCCTCATTGATCACAGTCGCGTCAGAACCAACCTCACCCAGAAGGGGTTCAGCCACTGCCACGGATGCAAACTGATCCTGATAAGCTTCCACAGCTTCCACCAGCTCATCATATTCTGCGCCGTGCATCAGATGGGTGGGCTGTATAATCAGATTCTGCACGCCGTTTGCCACCGCGCGCTCCAGCGCCTGTTCCATATTGTCAATGGCTTCTCCGTCCCGGGCCTGCACATGGTTAATGATAATCTGAGCTGTGAAAGCCCTTCTCACAGACCAGTCCGGATAAGCCTCCTGCAGCGCATCCTCAATCGCCTTGATGTCTTCCACGCGGCTGTCGTTGAAGGATGTGCCGAAGCTTACGACCAAAAGCTCATTCTCGCCGATTTCATCCTGATTGCGGGGATCGTCCAGCGATGCGTCGCCGGTATCCCTGCCGAAATAATCCGGATCTGCATTCTCACCTGCCACCAGCTCTTTCTGCGCATCCGTCAGAGCGTCCCAGGCTTCCTTTGCCGCAGCGCACTGTGCGTCCGTCTCATCCGTCCTCTGCTGGACATAGATCGCGTCAATCAGCGCCGCCACATTGTCTGCCGCTTCCTGATCCGAAACCGCTTCCGTCTCGTCCGCTGAATCTGCCTCTTCTGTCTCTTCTGCCGCGTCCGCTGTCTCTTCCGTCGTCTCAGCCGCAGTATCCGCAGTATCTGCGGCACTTGAACCACAGCCTGTCAGCAGCGTGCATGTAACCGCCGCCGTACACAATAAAGCTACGATTTTTTTCTTCATTCCTTTTTTCCTCCCTGGAAATTTATCTTGCGGACTATCCGATATCTCCGGCATCTGCTCTCAAACGGGCAAAAAAATACCCTTTCAATACCAGATACCGGTATAAAAAGGGACGAAAAACAAAAATCCAACGCATAAAGCAGTTGGATTGCAGGAAACTGCCTTCCACCGGCAGGTACATGCTCCTGCTGGCCGGAAGCGTATTTCGGTACAATCAAACCTCGTGATCTGGAATCTGTCATCCCCGTACCACAGCTGGCAGGTCTCCTGGCTCGCAGTCTGGCGCACATTGCCGTCTTCCCGATTACTCAGTGACATATTGGCAGTCTGCTCCTGCATACAGTGACGAGATCGCACAGGCCTTTCACCTGTTTCCCTATTCTCCGCAGTCTCCTGCGGCACCAACTGTTTTCATTCAATTTTCAGATAAATCCGCTGCAACTATTATAGCACCGTCTCTGTCTGATGGCAACCATTTCCTTGCGGCAGAAAAAACGGCGGAAATTATTGTTTTTTACTTTTCGTCAGCAAAGCAAAGGCAATGCAGGCAGTTATGGCTTCACTGAGAGAATGGCAGAGCCAGATAATGCCTTTATCGTGTATACCGGATTAAAGATGGAAAAGAAATACCGGGAAAACAGAACGATCAGAAAGCAGCAGACGATCCCCACAGTCAAAAATGCAGAAGAGCAGTATTGAACACCTGCAATGCTCTTTCTTTTTCATTCCGTGCCAGCTTTTCAACGGCCTTCCGTTTTTCACCATCATCCTCCAATATCCGCATAGTGCCGAATACGATCACGCTGCGAAAATAGGAAGTATATTCTTCAGGCAGTATTAAGAACAGGAGGCCGGAAGCTGCTTTCAGCCTCCAGCCCCTCCTTGTCTTTCTGTATATTACTCTGCAGCTGCGTCTGTTTCAGACTCTGCTTCTGTTCCGGACTCCGCGTCTGCCGCTGTTTCGGAATCTGCGGCCGCTTCTGCGTCTTCCTCAGACTCGCTCTCTGCGCCTGTATCTGTCTCGGATTCCGTACTTGTATCCGTCTCGGTTCCGGCAGTCGTATCCAGATAGTACACTCTGTTAAAGTTCAGCTTGTCCAGCGCGCTGTCTACCGTCTCAAAGGTATGCTGCTCCACAAGGGCGTCGCACTGCTCCTGATAAAGAGTGTCGCGGCGCTCCTGAATGATATTCTCTTTCTCTGTCTGAGTCGCTTCTTCATCAAAGGTGCTTACCATCTGAATTCCGTAATATCCGGTATCTGTCTCAACCACAGAGGAAACCTCTCCGTCCGCCAGCGCGTCTGCCGCGTTCCGCACTTCCTCTACAGGAGTCGTACTGTCCGCGCCATAAGTAATCTCGCTGACACTGAGCTGGTTATCTTCGTCACGGCTCTCATTTGCCTCATCCACTGCCGCGTTCAGATCGCCGCTCTCCGCAGCTGAATCAAGGATCGCCTGAAGCTCTTCCTTAATTGCTTCCTTTTCCTCGTCCGTCAGATCAATGGTATTTCCATTTTCATCTGTCTCGGTTCCGGAAGCAGATATATAAACATAAGCGATTCTCTTCTGAGCAGCCTCCTCGTCAGATACTTCCGTATCCACATCAGCTGTCAGCGCGTCATACATCTTGTCCTGTATCGCCGCAAGCGTCAGAAAACGCTCCACAGAATTCTGGTCCACGCCCAGATCGTTCTTTACCTCTTCGGTGTTATCCTCGAGGAACTTCGCTGCCGCCTCTGTAATGGCGCTCTTTTCCTCATCCGTCAGCTCTACGCCGTAATTCGGCGCCTCCGCCTCCAGCACATACATCTCACGGAACTGATCAATGAGAGTCTCCTTCGCCGTCTCTCCGTATATCGTGCCGCTGCCTGTCATATCCTGCGCGTAAATATTGGAGGTCCCGAACATGGAGCCGTAATAAGTCTCCATCTGAGCCTCCTGATACCGGAGCAGCAGATTAAACTCTCCCAGCGTCATATTTGTCGTGCCATCCAGAGTGGCTGCCGTCTCGGTTCCGTCCAGCACCACTTCCTGTCCGCAGCCGCCAAGGGCAATCGTCAGAGCCAGAACCGGAATCAGAACCGCTGATTTCTTACTTCTCATATCTGTAAATCCTTCCTATCTGTAAAACATTTATTGTCTATTATAGACGCTTTTTTTCCTCCGGGCAAGGTTTTCTTGCTCTGGATATAAAATTTTCACATTTCCGTCAGCATCTGGTCAATCTGCACGGTATCCCAGACCTCCTCTTCGATCACAAGAGGAGCCTCCTGCTGCCACTCCTGTTCCAGCTCCATAAGGTAATTTTCCCTGGCCTGAGCCTCCATAGCCTCCAGATTGTCCTCTGTGGCGCTCTCGTCATAGTCCGACACCCGCTGAACCACATACCAGCCGTCCTCTGTTTCGATGGGGTCCGACACCTGGCCTGTCTCCATGCCGCGGACAGCCTCTGCCACCTTTTCGTGGGTTCCGCCGTTTGTGCTGTCGTTAAAATAAGCGTCTATCAGCGTACGGGAGGCTTCCTCGCCCGCCGCCGAAATATCGCCAAGCTCCTGCGCTCTCGCCGCGAATTCTTCCGCCTGCCGCCCCGTCTCCGCAATCTCCTCGTCCGTAAACGGCGTGTGGTTTCCTTCCGCGTCATAGGTTCCTGTCACAGAGAACAGACAATAGGTCAGCTTTCCTACCCTGGCGGCTTCCTCGTCAAGCTCCGGCTCGTAACTGCTCTGAATCTGCTCCGCCGTTTTCCCGGCCAGCTCGTTCCGCGTAAGGTAACGTTCCACACGCTCCGCCGTAGCGCCAGCAGCTTCCAGAACCTCCGGCGTATTGCTCTCCATGAAGTTTTCCGCCCGTTCCGCGATAACCGCCTGTTCCTCCTCCGTCAGTTCCACTCCATATTCCTCCGCATGGGCGCAGAGAAGGTGAAGCTCTGTCAGAAGGGACATCACGTCGCTTTTGAGAACCTGCTCCAGCGTCTGCCCGTCCTCTGTGGCTTCCGCCTGCCACATTTCGCTTCCAAAACTCTGATAATAGGCTGCTTCCCACTGCTCCTGCAGCATCCTGGTATAAAATTCGGCTTCGTCAAGGTACACCGGATTTTCTCCCACATGGGCCACTACTGTTCCGTCTTCCTGGCTGTCCGGCTGCGCGGAAGAACAGCCGGAGGCAAAAGCGGCTGTGCCCAGCAGGGCCGCTCCCAGAAGCACTGTCATAAACTTTCCTGTTTTCTTTCGTATCATCCTTTTTCCTCCAAAAGCGCCTGCATGTTCTCCAGAATCTCCCCCAGAAGCTTCATGGCGTCTGTCTCTTCCCCTCGGCTGTTCTTCTTCCTGCGGTAATAGAGCGCCGGCTTCTCACCCGTCACAAATTTCATCCTGCCGCCAAAACTTTCGATGAAAGCCGGAAAGGCTGCCGGGTTCAGCCGCGCCTTCTCATAAAGCACCAGACGGATTTCATCCGGCCGCTCCACCAGCTCCTTCACATAGACATGGTGGGCCTTGACCTTCAGATCCGCCACCGCCAGCAGGTTCTGCACAGGACGCGGCAGATCTCCGAAACGGTCGAGAAGCTCATCCTGCATATCTTCGCATTCTTCCCGGGACTCGATGCCCGCAATCCGCTTGTAGATATCCAGCTTCTGGCTTTCGTTCCGGATATAGGTATCGGGAATATAAGCGTCCAGCTCCATATCCACCATGGTCTCAAAGGAGTCTTCAGGAAGAGCCGTTCCCTTCTCCTCCTTGACGGCCTCATTGAGCATCTTGCAGTAGAGATCATATCCCACGGCCTGCATGTGCCCGTGCTGCTGTTCTCCCAGCAGGTTTCCGGCTCCCCGGATTTCCAGGTCCCGCATGGCGATCTTGAAGCCGCTTCCCAGCTCGGTAAATTCCCGGATGGCCCCCAGCCTTTTTTCTGCCACCTCTTTGAGCATCTTATCCTTCCGGTACATCAGGAAGGCATAGGCTGTCCGGCTGGAACGTCCCACGCGGCCCCGGAGCTGGTAAAGCTGGGACAGGCCCAGATTATCCGCGTCATGGATAATCATGGTATTTACATTGGAAATATCAAGTCCCGTCTCAATAATCGTGGTGGAAACCAGCACGTCGATCTCGCCGGAAATGAATTCATACATGATCTTTTCCAGCTCATGCTCCTTCATCTGTCCGTGGGCGAAGGCTACGTTTGCCTCCGGCACCAGTTCCGCTATCTGCGCCGTAACCTCCGCGATATTGTTGACACGATTGTAGACATAGTAAACCTGGCCGCCCCTTCC
>ERZ1643250.3738-NODE-3738-length-10158-cov-3.501930_pt1 | contig 10158 bp, 9 predicted proteins | sample MGYA00579262_ERZ1643250 | MGnify/ENA primary metagenome ERZ1643250 (study PRJEB29033, sample SAMEA4952265) | chicken gut metagenome | biome: Broiler Chicken; feature: Gastrointestinal Tract; material: Caecum | place: Ireland | collected 2018 | study: Broiler...
TTAATAAAATGCAGACAATCCTTGCTTCACTTCCTGAGGGGACAGAGCAGGAGAAGAATGCATATCTTTGCGGTAAGATCAAGCAGTTTTTCGACAATGTTTTCGGGAAAGGGACAGGAGATAAGGTTTGCGGGAAAGAGAATGACCTCCTTGTACATATAGACGCATATGACCAGATTGTCTCCGAACAGATGCGACAGAATAAAAAGTTCAGAGAAATCATGGGGCATATGAAGAGCTTTAAGAAGGCAGGAAAATGAGCACGCTTACAGAACGGTTCCCGACAAAGATAAATATCGGCGGTGCGGAGTGTCTGATTAACTCGGATTTCCGCACCGTTTTACGCTGCTATGAGGTGCAGGGCGGGGCGAGTCAGTTAGACTCCGGGAAACTTTCGGAGATCCTCCGGCTTTTTTATCCAAAGGTTAGGAGATTCTCAGAGGAGCATATCGACAAGATGTTCTGGTTCTTCGCCTGCGGGCGTGGAAAGGAAAAGAAGAAATTCCCCAGGAAGGTTGCGGGGCTGAACAATAAGCAGCCTTTTGATTTTGAGACAGATGCGGATCTGATTTATGCCGGCTTTATGCAGCAGTATGGTATAGATCTCCAGGAAGAAGATATGCACTGGTGGAAGTTCATGATCCTGCTGGAGAACCTGGGGGCAGATACACGGCTCCAGAAGGTAATGGAGTACCGGACCGTTGACACTTCGAGCAAGAACCTGTCAAAGGAGCAGAGGAAATTCTTAAAGGCGATGCAGAGATACTTTGAACTGAGCAACACATCTTCCGAAAAGAGCGAAAGACTGAAAAGAATCGAGGATGCCCTGCTGAATGGCGGGGATATCAGTAAAGTATTGGCAGGTGATGAAGATTGAAAAGATAAGATGTGAGAACTGCGGACACACATTACTGTTTGTGGATCATGTGAAAGGCGAGATTAAATGCCCGCGGTGCAAGAAAATAAATAAGATCGAATATCCGGCAAAGGGAAGAGTTCAGAGGCGCACCGAAGAGTAGCGTCCAAGCCTACTTTGCGAAAACAAGGTAGGTGAAGTATAAGTGTCTGATGGAAAAATCGTTATTGATACAGATCTGGATTCTTCAGGGATAGAAGAGGGGCTTAAAAAGACCCAAAAATCTATGAAATCGCAGGCGGCAAGTTTGGCGGCTGAATATAAGAAACAGGGGATGACCGCAAGCGATGCTTTCAAAAAGGCATGGAGCGAGATAGAAAGAAGTTCAACTTCATCGTCTGTGGCTGTAGAAAAAGATTTTCAGGAGATGTCGAACAGCGGAGAAAAAGCCGCCGACAATGTAGAAAAGGAATGGAAATCTTCAGGGCTTAGTATAGGCAATGCGCTCTCTAAGATTGGAAGTATAACAGCTAAAGGCTTAAAAGTTGCGGCTACTGCAATAACCGGAACTGCGACGGCTATGGCAGGAATTGCTACGGCGGCGGTAAAGGTTGGGTCTGATTTTGAAGCGCAAGCCAGGCTATTGAACTGGGAGCTGATACTGCGTTTTCAGCGACAGAAGCCGCTCAGGGTATGGAAAATCTGGCGGCTGCTGGTTTTACAACATCTGAGATCATGGACGCTATGCCAGGAATGCTGAACCTGGCGGCGGCAGCAGGAGAGGATCTGGCAAGCAGTGCTGATATCGCGGCATCGACTCTGCGGGGATTCGGATTGGAAGCATCTGATGCGGCGCACGTAGCGGATGTTCTGGCGGAAAATGCAAACCGGACGAACTCTTCTGTGTCAGAGACCGGCAATGCGATGAAATACGTCGCGCCACTGGCTCGGGCAGCAGGCATCAGCTTGGAGGAGACCGCGGCGGCAATCGGTATCATGGCTAATGCCGGGATCCAGGGATCACAGGCTGGTACAACGCTTAGAGGCGCACTGTCCAGATTGTCAAAGCCGACGGATGTAATGACGCAGGCAATGGACGAACTGGGCGTGTCTTTCTATGATTCCGAAGGAAAGATGCTCTCTCTTACGGATCAGGTCAAGATGATGCGGACCGCAATGGAAGGCATGACCGATGAGCAGAAGAACAACTATCTTGTTACTCTGTACGGACAGGAAGCACTTTCCGGAATGCTGGCACTGATCAACGAGGGAGAAGGATCCTTGGCGGATCTGACCGAAGCGTATGAGAACTGTGACGGTGCAGCGGAGACCGCGGCAAAGACCATGCAGGACAATCTCAAGGGAGCGATTGAAGAACTTTCAGGATCAGCAGAAAGTCTTGGGATTGTATTTTATGACAGTGTGGCTGAAGGCTTAAAGGATACGGTGAAAGTCGTAAATGACAGTGTGGATGATATCACAGATGCGTTTACAGACGGCGGACTTAATAAAGCCATAAAGACAGCCGGGGATGAATTTGCGGATCTGGCATCTGAAGCAGCCAAACATGCTCCTGATATGGTAGACACGGCAGTAGATTTCATCGAGTCGTTTACATCTGGAATTCTCAGGAATCGTGGAGAACTGCTGGATTCGGCAGAGGGTGTGGCTACGACGCTGGCGGGAGGACTGGCGAGATTGCTCCCGGATGAAATGCAAAGACCGGTTGAAAAGGCAGTAGAAGCGATATCGGATTCTCTTGAATCAGGTGGGCTGAAGAGCGCCGGGGATACATTCCGAAGAACATTCGAGACTGCCGTGGACGCGGTTGGAGCGCTGGCTGATGTGGCGCTTCCGATTTTGACAAAAAGTCTGGACGTTGCCGGAAACAATATGAATCATATTGTCGCGATAACCGGAGCGGCTGCAGCGGCATTCCTGACGTACAGGACGGCAACAACTGCGGTGGCGACAGCAACAGCCATCGCAGAGAAGGCTCAGAGGGCATGGAATCTTGCGATGAATGCGAACCCGGCTGTTCTGGTAGCGAGTGGAATTATCGCAGTCGTGTCGGCGCTCGCTATATACTCTGCGAACTTTAACCAGGCTTCGGCAGAACAGGAAAAGTTTAATCTTGAGATGGACGAACTCAACGACAAGATCGATGAAAACAGAGAAGGTCTTGAAAGCTTATCTGCGTCTATACAGGAAACGAGCGAGTCCATAGATTCTTCCGCGGCGCCATTGGAAAGACTCCGGAACAAACTGGATGACGCATTTGACTCCACTGGCAAGGTAAGAGAAGGCAGTGAGGAACTGGCACAGTCCATTCTGAATCAACTGAATGAGGCGATGGGGACTGAGTACAGCCTGACAGCGGACGGATTTATCCAGAATAATGAGGGCGTTAAACAGTCTCTTGAGCAGGTGTCTGGTGCTATTGATGAATATGTGTCCTCGCTTAAGCAGAAGGCTTTATCAGAGGCGGTATCGAACCAGTATACCGAGGCAATCCAACAGCAGGCGGAAGCCCAGGAAACTCTTAACGAGGCTCAAGAAAAGTACAATGCTGCGCTTGAGAATTATGCGAAAGTATCCGCAGAGTATTCTCAGTCTCATGATTTTAAGGCCCTAGATGAGGCGAAAACCCGTCTGAATGAGACCAGGGATGCGTTGACATCCACGACGAATGCTGCTGCACAAGCGGACACGACTGTGACGGGTCTGGAAGGTGTCATGGACACCCTGGGCGAGGGAACACCGGAGGCAGTGCAGAAGGCAGCGGATGCATATGCACAGTTGCCGGTTGAGGCGCAGAAGGCCGGAGATGGTATTGTCGTGGCACAGCAGACCATCCAGACCGCTCTTGCATCTACAGACTACTCTACGATGGTTGAAGGATTTAACCTTGCTGTGCAACAAATTGAGGCGAGCGGCGGAGAAATCCCGATTACGTTGCAGAATTCTATTGCGGCGGCGATCGGAAAATTCTCGGAGCTGTCTCCGGAAGCGCAGGCATCTGCCATCGAAATGATGCGGGATATGATGGCAGGAATGGAAAGCACAGTGCCAGAATTCGCCGGAGTAAGTACGATGTCTTCGGAGCAGATTCTTAGCACATTCTCGCACTTGCATCCGGACTGGTCGGAAGTAATCTTGATGGGAAATTAAACGATGCGGCGAAAAACGCGCTGGATGGATTTATCTCTGGATTTGATGATCTCGACAATGAGACGCAGGAGATATGGTCCCAGGCATGGTACGGTGCGCTCCAGGGTCTGGAAGGTTTTGAAGACCTGGCGGATCCAGCAGAAGAGGGCGTTGATGCATTCTTGGAGAGTCTGGCTGATGCGCTTGAGGTGCATAGTCCCTCTCGAGCTGTGAAAGATATTTTTGCTCAGGTCTGGCCCGGAGCTGTGGAAGGACTCTCCGAGGGAGAAGACAGCCTGAACGAGAAGGGCGGAAACGTAATCTCCTCATTCCTGACGACGATTCGAGAAGGCGGGCTTCTGGAAGGTGCAAAGCAGATCGGATCGAACATCATAAACTTCTTTACTGGTGGAATGACCAGCCAGAAGGGGAATGTGGATGCAACCTCTCGTAATATCGCTGAGTCTTCTAATACTATCCTTGGTTCTATGGATACAGAGGGAACCGGATCCAGAAAGACAGAAGAGTACAATACTGGAGTCGAAAGTAATAAAGGTGAGATTGACACGACTTCTCGCGAAATCGCAGACTCTTCCAATAAACTGTTGGGATATGCCGACACAAAAGGGACAGGTTCAAGAAAATCCCGGGAGTATGATACCGGGGTTGGAAGCAACAAGGGAAAAATTGATACGACTTCCCGGAATATCGCGGATTCTTCAAACACGATACTCGGATCAAAAGATACCCGAGGCACCGGATCCCGGAAATCCAGCGAGTATAATGCAGGTGTTGGAAGTAATAAAGGCGCGATCGATAATACTTCGAAGAATATTGCGAACTCATCAAACTCGAATCTTGGGTCTGCTGATACTCGGGGAACCGGAAGCAGGAAAGGTTCTGAATATAACAGCGGGCTTGGCAGTAACAGCGGGTCGATTAATTCCACAGGAAGAAGCTTGTCGAACACTGCGAATTCCGGGATGGGGTCTGCGGATACTTGGGGTACTGGACGAATTTAACAGCGGAATTGGATCTGCCGATTCCTGGGGAACGGGGCGCAGTAAAGCTCAGGATGCGAAAAATGGAATGGGGTCCGTGGATGCTGGTAGCACAGGTTCCAATTTTGTCAGTGGATTTATAAATGGTTTCGGATGGCAGGATGTTTGGTCCGCTGCGTATAACATCGGAATGAACGCACTGGATGCAATAAAATCAGCACTTGGCATTAAATCTCCATCAAGGGAAGCAAAAAAAGTCGGTGCGTTCTTTGGAGAAGGCTTCGAACTTGGTATCACTGATGAGGAAAAGAACATTGGAAAAGCATCCGAAAAGCTTGCTGACACTGCACTGAACGCCCTGGATATGTCCGATATTTCTGCGAGAATGAGCGAAGCAATGGCATTTAATACAAACCGGATCACGAGGTCCTTTGCCTTGGAGTCCAGTTCGCGTATCATTAACGAGCAGCATACGGACAATACTATGCATCTATCGGATGAAGATATCATCCGTCTGGCGAAGGAGTTCGGGAAAGTTGCAGGAGACGCGGTGGCTGATAATGTGGAAGGAATGGCGATCAAGACGAATGGCAGAGAGTTCGGCAGAGTTGTAAGGGAGGTTGAGCGGCAATGATGCGAATCTACTACGAAAACAGTAATGGAGAGGTGCTTAATCTCCTGAACCCTCCCTACTGTCTCCAGACAGGTGATCTTTTTGACTATGAGTGGTCCTATGAGACAACAGGAAGCAGGATTACGAGATTCTTGAAAGAAGTGCAGGAGAAGAATCTTCTCTTAAGCATCCTGAACTATAGCCGTCAGGCTTATATGGATGCGATAAACAGGTTTTCTGAGGTCGTGGAAACAGATGTACTTGCGGGGACACCCGGCAAATTGTGGGTTGGTGAAATGTATCTACAATGCTATGTTATTGTCTCTGAAAAGTCCGACTGGGAGGATGACATTGAGCTGATCGATAACGAGATAACGCTTGCCACAGATTATCCGTACTGGTGCCGGGATAAGACCTGTCATTTCTATGCATCTCCGGAACAGATTATTGAAAACGAGAACCGTCAGGAAATTGTATCAGTTGCCAGATCGTCGCAACCAGGGGCAGATTATCCGTGGGATTATACATATGATTTTGTTACGCATTATCGTCCGACAGTCCGAAGGGTGATGTATGACTACACATATGACTTTTACCATGATCATACTGTCGGCAGAATTGATAATGATCACTTTACCGATGCGGATTTTGAAATGATTGTTTATGGACCATGTACTCATCCGGAGATCAGAATCGGCGACAATATCTATAGAGTCGAAACGACACTGTATGACGGCGAATATCTGGTGATCAACAGCATCAAGCGTACTGTTATCAAATATGGGCGTAACGGAGTGACGGAGAACCTCTTTAATGCCAGAGACAAATATAACTGCGTATTTGAGCGGATACCTGCCGGGAAGAGTGCGGTGAAATGGAATGCACAGTATCCATTTGATGTGACTTTGTTCCAGAGGAGGAGTGAGCCATTATGGACTATGTGATTGCGGATACATCAAGGATGGAGCTGGGGTATCTGGATGATACGGCATCTTTAGATATTGATGTCGGAGATACAAGTGATTTTGAGCTGACGATCCCAAGAGAACGTTCAGAATATTTTGAAATCCAAAAAGGATATTGCATATTCGTTCCCAATACGGAATTTGGTGGAATGATAGAGGAAATCCAGAGCGCCACATCTGAGACAAATATTACTTATAGAGGAAACGTCTGGCGTTTGTATCTGGACCAACTTATTATCGAACCGCCATCCGGACAAGCATACCGGACCGTATCCGGGGAAGCCAACAGTATTATTGCCCAGATCCTCAGTCAGGGGACAGGACTTCTGTTTGATGTCCCGGATGAAGATTCGGGAATCTATATATCAAGCTATCGTTTTCGGTATGTGTCCGCTCTATCAGGGCTGTCGGCGATGCTGGAAGCTCAAGGCGGACGGTTGGACATAAAAGCAATGCAGGGGGACTCAAATGAGCCGTTTAGAGTTGTTGTTCAGGCCGTGAAGATACAGAACTATTCGGAAGAACTGGAATACAACGGGGATGACAATATTAATGTCAATGTCCAGAAGTATGAGCGTGGGATAAACCATCTGATCTGCCTGGGTCAAGGCGAACTTACGGAGAGACTTGTGATACATCTCTATGCGCAGTTGGACGGAAGTATATCTCAGACCAGAAAATATTATACCGGAACCGCGGAGCGGACAGCAGTATACGACTTCTCGAATGCAGAACAGGATGAACTTCTGGATGGCGGAATCGAGCGTTTAAAGGAACTCATGAATTACAGTTCCGCAGATATGGATATCGCAGATGCGAATCTGGAGATCGGGGACATTGTAACGGCGAGAGACCGGGATGCTGGCGTCATGCTGAGCCGTCCGATCGTAAATAAAATACTTAGATTTTCTGACGGACGGGAGTCCGTTGAGCATAAAGTGAAAGGAGAAAATTGATATGGCACTTGAACTTGTAACAGGATACTGGGGACAGAACCATGTGACAGCAGAGCAGGAGGCAGATCTTAACGCCGGCATATTTGGCAGTGGATTTTACGTGCTGCCGGTTGGAGAAAAAATGAGAGCAGAAGCAGTGACATCAAACCAGGTCCGAATCTTTGACGGAATATTTGTGGGATACGGAAGGCAGGCATCGATCGAAGAAGGCGGATACGAGAATGTGACGATCGAGAACGGGACAGCAGGGCTGTTGAGAAATGACATGATCGTTATCAAGTACAATAAAGATGAGGAATCCGGGATAGAAAGTGTAGCGTTTGATGTTTTGAAAGGACAGACTGGATCTACCGCACAGGATCCGGTTCCGAATAATCAGGATATCCGGGCCGGCGCATTTGAAAGCGAGATGCCATTGTATAGAGTGAAGCTGAACGGGCTTGCGATCGAAGCGATCGAGCCGCTGTTTACGGTACCAAAAAGCATCCCGGAATTGATGCAGGATATCAGTGATCTTGAAGATGAGAATGCTAAACTAAACTCCGCTTTAGCACACCTGTCCGGAATTACATCAGCCCTCACAAATGGAGGCGTGGAATTTACATCCCGGGTATATCAGGCGGGAGCGGCCTATGTCGACGGAATAGCTAATACCGAGCAATGCGAAATTATGTACATGCGCATCTACAGTCAGTCGGATCGCTCGCTTTTGATCGGAACTATGGTAAGTTCAGCTGATCCATCTTGGTGGAGCAAATATGTCGCATCCGGAACCGTCTTGGTAACTAAAAATGTCGGGGCTGAGTGGTACGGGTGGGTTAGCCTTACTGCCTCGGCATAAGGATAACCGCCTGTGTGGCGCCATCTCCCTTATTGTATACGGATACGGTGTGTTGTGCGTTATTGACGCTTGTAACAACATTTTCATTTTCCACATCTCCTCCGAGTTGGTTGGCTGAGATTCCGCTAGAAGATGAATAATGCGGATATATGCCGTGGTATGTAATCACAACTGCCATCTTCCCGATGGGGAGTGGGAATGTGTATGTCCCATCCTGATTAATCCATATGACATCCATATTGCTCTTTGCAAAAGCGGAGTTAGCCTTCGCGGTAACGGATATAGATTACGCTTTGATCGATATCTTCTGGTGTAGATTTATATCCGTCAATTCGGAATGCTTTTGTACTTGTATTACAGTAAACAGATAATCCTTTTATATTTTGAGTACGACTATGAGCCTCATAAAAAGCTGGCTCTTTATCAAGCTTATGTGAAAAAGTAAACATAAACCATCCGGTTGGACCTGAAATCGAATTGCCTACCGGTATATTTACTTGATTCACAGCCAAAGCGGAGCAGGACTATTTCGACAGATATATAATCGGAAAGCGGAGCCATTCATCGACTGCGATCTGACGACTATCAGCTCTCAGACTCCAGTGATCCGTTTCGTATGCAATGGAATATTTTTCTCCATTGTAACTATTTAGTGCCTCGATGATATATCCGTCATTTTGCGGTTCTGGCATATCGTTGATTACCATTGTTGTAACCGCGCTGGTTGACTTTGCGTTTACAAATCCGATAATCACCTTTCCGGCATGAATATAATAACTTCCAACACTTTCTGCTAGAGAGAATCCGATGGGATACAAAGTCGTCAAAGCGGAGTTATGATGCTGTACCATATGCACTTGTAATAGTTGCATTGCTTCTTAAGCAGTATACAGATATCGGGAGCTGATCTGATGCAGCCAGGCATTTTACACGTAGCCTATTGTTTTCGTTCGCGGCACTAACTGAAATATTAGCTCCCATAACAGTTTCGGATGTTACGCCATTATTCGAAATTGCATCGACAGATACATTTGGCCCCGAAATATTGAAAAAAGCAATAGAATTACCCATTATAATCATAAAAGGCAAGTAAGCATATTCGGTTAATGTAGACGGAAGGATAATATTAATCGCTTTTTGCCCCGCAGTAAGGTTGTATGAATAACGCTTTAAGTATCCTGTTTCGATAGCCTCTAAAGCGGAGTTATAAAAATGTATGATTTATGGCAACATGAGATCCAACTGGGGTGTTCGCTGTTGCTCCATAAATTCTTATTATTCCATTTGTGGATATTGAAAGATGCGCTTTAGCAAGTCCGTTTAGATTTATCCAACAGTTCACAGGATTTATGGGACGATATTTTTCCGGAACAGTACCGTAATTTACATCATCTGTTGTCGTAAAACCGTTGGTGTTTAGCATTATAAGCTCTTTGGTATATCCTTTAATCCTGATATACATTGCGTGGTGTTCATTTACACAATAATTCTCAGTCTCTGTCAAAGCGGAGTTTTTTGAAGCAATCTTAATCCCCTGCTGGCAGCAGGAACGTTTTTATAATTTAAGCATAGCAAACAGACCCGAGAAAATCGAGTCTTTTTTATTTATGCAGTTAGGAGGTGCCGTTTATGCGACGGACTGATTGTAATGGTATTTTACCGTGCTCTGATCCAGAGCAACATACACCTGTGTTGTCCGTAGATCACTGTGGCCAAGAATCTGTGCAACGTCTTGAATCGGTACACCCTTGCGGACAAGATCCGTTGCTAGGGTCC
>ERZ1643250.3739-NODE-3739-length-10157-cov-4.770343_pt1 | contig 10157 bp, 11 predicted proteins | sample MGYA00579262_ERZ1643250 | MGnify/ENA primary metagenome ERZ1643250 (study PRJEB29033, sample SAMEA4952265) | chicken gut metagenome | biome: Broiler Chicken; feature: Gastrointestinal Tract; material: Caecum | place: Ireland | collected 2018 | study: Broiler...
CGTTATGACCATGACCGGTTTTCTGGACGGCATCAACGACAGCCTGGTGGAGCCGAACCCCATCGAGGAGATGGAGGAGGATACAGTTGTTTCTCTGAAATTTGATAAGGAAAAGCTTTACAAGAATATGGTGGACGCAAAGGCAGACTGGCTGTATGAGCTGCCCCAGTGGGACGCTATCTTTTCCAAAGAAAGACAGAAAGAGCTGTATCTGGAGCAGAAGAAATCCGGCACAATCGTAAAGGGACCGAAGATTGGCAGAAACGATCCCTGCCCCTGCGGAAGCGGAAAGAAATATAAAAAATGCTGTGGAAAAAATGCATGAGTAAACTGTTTCTGATTCTTGGCACACTTTTTACAGTCTATTATATCGGAATACTTTTATATGCCGGCGTACATGCGTCTTTTGCCTGGTTCTGGCTGGGACTGGGCGCTGTATGCTGGCTGGCTCTGGCCGTCTGCAGGGTGCCCGCCCTTCAGGCGGCCTTTCTGCGCATTCCGCCGGGAATCCGGACTGCGGCGGGAATCCTTCTGGCGCTTGGAATTGCCCTGTTTCTGGCCGCGGAGGGCTGTATCGTCAGCGGCATGGTGCAGAAAGAGAAAGCATCCTGCGATTACCTGATTGTGCTGGGAGCGCAGGTGAAGGGAACCCGGGTGAGCCGCGCTTTAAAGCAGCGGCTGGACCGGGCGGCGGAGTATCTGCGGGACAATCCCGGGACGCTCGTCATTGTGTCGGGCGGGCAGGGCTCGGGAGAGGACATTACGGAAGCGGAGGCCATGGAAGATTACCTGATTGAGGCAGGGATTGGGGCAAAACGGATTCGGAAGGAAGAAAAGTCCGTGAATACGGTACAGAATATCCGCTTCAGCCGGGCGATGATGGAAGGAGAACGTCCATCCATCGGAATTGTGTCAAATGATTTCCACATTTTCCGGGCGGTACATATCGCGAAGGCCCAGGGAATAGATGCCTTTGGGATTCCGGCTCCCACGGAGATTTTCATGCGTCCCCATTATATGACCCGGGAAGCGTTCGCTCTGGTTAAAGACCTGCTGCTTGGAAATGCGGTGTTTTAAGAAGAGGCAGAAAACCGGAATTCGGGAAGATATTTGAAAATCTGGAGAGAAACGATGAAGCTTGATCGAATGATAGGGATTCTGGCAGTGCTGCTGCAGAAAGAGAAGGTGACGGCTCCCTGGCTTGCGGAGAAGTTCGAGGTATCCCGGCGGACGATCAACCGGGATATTGAACGCCTCTGCATGGCAGGAATCCCGATTGTGACCACGCGCGGAGCGGACGGCGGCATTTCCATCATGGAAGGCTATGCAATAGACCGGACGCTGCTCACTTCTTCGGACATGCAGGCGGTTCTGGCAGGGCTTCGGAGCCTGGACAGCGTGAGCGGGACGAACCGGTATGCGCAGCTTATGGAAAAGCTGCTTCCGGGCGCTTCGGATCTTCTGGCAGGCGATCCGCATATTCTGATTGATCTGTCCTCCTGGTACCGGGCGGCGCTTGCGCCCAAAATTGAGCTGCTCCATGGAGCGATAGAAAGCGGCCGGCTGGTGTCCTTTTCCTATCATGCGCCTTCCGGAGAATCACGCCGGACTGTGGAGCCGTATGATTTGATTTTCCAGTGGGCCGGCTGGTATCTGTGGGGCTGGTGCCGGACGAGAGAAGATTTCCGGCTGTTCAAGCTGAACCGGATGACAGAACTGGAGCTTTCCGGCTTTTTTGAAAAACGGCCGGCTCCGCTGCCGGATCTGTCGCAGGAAAAGGTGTTTCCCCATGTCTTTCAGGTAAGAGCGAGAATCGAACCGGAGTATAAATGGCGGCTTATCGAAGAATATGGAGCAGACAGCTTTTCCATCCAGGCGGATGGCTCGCTGCTGTTTACATTTGGCTTTACGGATAAGACCAGTGTTATCGGCTGGATCGCCTCCTTCGGCGGCGGGGCAGAGCTGCTGGAGCCTGTGGAACTCCGGTCAGAGCTTGCCCGGTTCGGAGAAAAAATCCGGGAAAAGCATCTAAATACATGACATACAGCTGTCGTATTTCCTTTGGTACAATAACTATAAAAAGGAGATAAGACAATGGTATATGAAATTGTTACATTGGAAGAAAAGATGATAACAGGAATTTCGGCCCGTACAAATAACAATGATCCGGATATGGGAGCAATGATTAGAGAGCTGTGGAACAGGTTTTACAGCAGTGGTATCATGAAGACTCTGAAAGAAAAGAAAGCTCCGGTTTTCGGCGTTTATACGGAATATGAGAGTGATGAAAAAGGAGATTATACGGTGATTGCCGGTTGCGAAACGGAGAAGGTTTCAGAGAAAGAGTGGGTCTCACCTGAGTATAAATGTTGCAGAATTCCGGCGGGATGCTATGCTAAATTTACGGTTGAAGGAAATTGCGAAGAAGTAGCGGCTGCGTGGCGCGAGATCTGGCAGATGAATTTGTCACGGACTTTTGAAAGTGACTTTGAAGAGTATCAGGAAGACAGGGAAAAAGGGTTACGGATTCAAATATATGTGGGTCTGAAAAATGGGGAATGAATATGGCGTCCAGCAGGGAATTTGTAGAATATGTGACGGAACAGCTCCGGGATGTGGGACCGATCGCGTACCGGAAAATGTTCGGAGAATATGGACTGTTCTGCGGAAGAAAGTTTTTTGGCGTTGTCTGCGATGATACGCTGTTTTTCAAAATTACGGAAGCAGGGCGGAGAGTCTGTCCCGGGCTTCCGGAGGAACCGCCTTATGAGGGAGCCAGAAACTATTTTCTGGTGGAAGAGGTGGACGACAGAGAACTCCTGACACAGCTTGCTGCTGCGACCTGTGAGGAGCTGCCGGAGCCGAAGGAAAAAAGAAAGCGCAGCCGGAAGCAGAGGGGGAAAGAAGATGGCATTTGACTATAAGAAGGAATATAAGGAGTTCTATCTGCCGAAGAAGAAGCCGGGACTGGTCACGGTGCCTTCCATGAATTTTGTGGCAGTACGCGGCAAAGGAGATCCCAATGAGGAAGGCGGGGATTACAAGGAAGCCATGGGGCTTCTGTATGGGCTGGCATTTACGATCAAGATGAGCAAGCTTGGCTCTTATCAGATAGAAGGCTATTTTGATTATGTGGTGCCTCCGCTGGAAGGTCTCTGGTGGCAGGAAGGAACGGCGGGCATTGACTACAGCCGCAAGGATTTGTTCCAGTGGGTATCCATGATCCGCCTGCCTGACTTTGTGACAGAAGCCGACTTTGAATGGGCGCGCAGGGAAGCAGAGCAGAAAAAGAAGCAGGATTTTTCCCGGGCAGAGTTCCTGACCTGGGAGGAAGGGCTGTGCGTTCAGTGTATGCACATCGGGCCTTATGATGAGGAACCGGCGACTCTTGAGGTCATACACCGGTTTGTGGAGGAAAATGGTCTGAGGCCTGATTTTTCAGAAACCAGGCGGCATCACGAGATCTATCTGAGCGATGCGAGAAGATGCAGTCCGGAGAAGCTGAAGACGGTGATCCGGGTGCCGGTGAAGAATACGGGAACATTGGTATTCCCACAGGAATAGACGGTTCAGATACAGAAGCAGCAGGCGGCGGTTCACTCGGAACCGCCGCTTGTCATAGATATGTGAATGCGGCATTGTGACGAGGATACGGCTTCCGCATCAGTCTATTTTTGCCACCCTGTATTCTCCGCAGCTTTCCACAGTTTTTTTGAGAACATCGTCGGGCACGTCCTGTTCCAGAAAGACTTCTGTAAATTCTTCTTTGAAAACGACGTCTGTCACGTGTTCGACTGCTGTCAGAGCGGTCTTGATTTTGTGCCGGCATTTGTCGCAGCCGATTCCCTCGATATACAGAACCTTATAGTCCAGACGCTGGATTTTGAATATGACAGGGCGTGTTCCGTCTGAGCAGCAGGTGATCATGACGCGCTCGTCGTTCATCCAGTTACGCATGATGGAACCGCCCTGAAGTCCGGTGTAGATATATCTTGCTATAGCGTCCCAGGCTTCGGAGCAGTGCGGAAGGGCGGGGCCGCCTGCGATGCCTGCCCTGCTTTCCGGGGAAAGGCTGGTCTGACAAAGGGTGTTCAGCCCCATATGCCAGAAATCGTCGGCGTTCCCGTAGCGTTCAAAGACAAATTCGTCTCCCACGTTGTAGCAGGGACAGGCTCCCGCTTCCGGGTCTGCGCAGTACCGGGCCTGAAGCTCCGGGTACAGTTTCTTGTCGATGACGGTGACTTTTACTTTGTGCTGCATACTGAATAATCCTCTCTTTCTTTTGGATGTCCGCCGTGGGCGGCGGGGCGTTGTGAGTTTATAAAAGAACGCGGCAGCGGCGGCTGAAAGCGCTGGTGAAAACACGGATTGAAAAAACGGCTTTCAGACGGTACAATAAAAATATGGATGCAGAGAATGAGGTGATATCATGCTGACGCCGCGTTACTTTTTTGCCGGGGATTTCCGGCGGTTTTATGAGTATTTTCTATCCCGGCCCCACAGGAAAAGAAACTTTCACAAAGGAGAATATCTCTGGGAGCCGGGCAGCCCTTATGGAAATCTCTATTACATTGTCTCCGGCACTGCGGTCCACGGCGCGGAGCACGAAAGCGGACACCGGAAGATTATCAGCTTTCATGGACCGGGCACGGTGTTTCCGGGCTACCATCAGGCGGACTATAAAATAGAGCTTTCTCTGAGCATGGCCGCTCTGTCGGAACTGGAGACTCTGGAGTTTTCCAGAGAGCAGTTTCGGGCCATGTTCGAGTCCAATAAGGAACTGAGCGGGCAGGTGGTGAACTGGTATTCCATGTACGTGAACCGGCTTCTTTTTGAGACGGTTCATCAGGAATACAATACTTCTCTTGTGAAGATCTGCAATCTGCTCTACCTTCTCACTGCCGGACAGCCTGCCGGGGCGGGGCTGGAAGTGGAGACGACGCAGGGAGAGCTGGCGGAGCTTCTGGGACTGAGCCGCGTGCAGTTCACGCGCGGACTTTCAGAGCTTCGAAGCAGAAAGATTGTCTCTACCAGCCGGGGCAGAATCCAGGTCACCGATCTGGCCGCGCTGGCTGAATTATGTACTTCAGAGGTCCTGTAACACGGGCCTTGTTTCTGGCTGCCCGGGTGTCTGCCTGCTGGTATTCTATCCCGTCTGTCCGCCTGCTGTCAGCTTCAAATGATACATAAGGCGCAAGTTTTGAATTTCTTTTTTATGTCTCGTCCTGCACTCTTTTGAAAATAAATTTTCTAAAATACTTCAAAAAGAAATTTTTCTTACATTTAACAAAACCCCTGTCGATAACTTTACATAAGGAGTCTATGATAATTTTTGTCAATAAGATACGGCTTCGGACGTCACAAAGTGAAATATGCAGAAAGCAGGTACGGAGCAGACTTTGAGGAGGAGAATGAGATGACAGGAAAAAAGACGGCGACGCAGTCGCAGAAGCTGATGGTGTTTGTGCTGACCATGTCCCTGTATGGACTGGCGACTTTATTTACGGAACTGATTCCGAAATTTCAGGTAGGCATTGTGGAATTTTCGGTAGAGTATTTTCTTTTTATCCCGCTGACGCTGGCCATGCTTTTTGACCCTATGTCCGCGGCTCTGGGAGCAGCCACAGGCGAGCTTGTTTTCAGCGAAATTATGCTGGGACAGTTCGGAGGACTGGGAGAGCTGGAAAAGTTTATTACAGTGACCATCGGAGTGTATATTGCCGGAAGAATGGTAAAGAATCCGAAGAATGTGAAAATGGTCGGAATTGCGGCTATGACAGGCGTGATTCTGCAGCAGTTCATGGGAACTGTGGTGGATATTCTGAAGGTACAGTTTGCGGTAACGGATTTTGAAGCGGTTCCCGGTCTTCCGGAAAGTGTGTTCGCCACGGAGGGATTCGCGTTTCTGAACGACGTGCTGTTCTCAGGCATTCTGTTCTGTCTGCTTCCGACGCTGTTTCTGGTGCCAAAGCTTTATGGAAAGATTGAGCCTCTGCTTGGCATGTGGCCGAGGACGGAGGAGACGGCTCTGGGCGGTGTGAACGGAAAGGTGATCGCAGGCTCACTGATTGGCTTTGCGGTGGCCGTCGGCGCCGAGATGATGGCGGAGAGCGGACTGTCTCTGATTGACTGGGAGGCTTCCTGGGCGGAGAGCGGTACGGCGCTGGCTGCAGGAATGGCGGCAGCGGCGGCGCTGGCTGTGATTACCCTTCTGGTTATCCGAAAGAGAGGAAGCGTCGAGGCATGATTGAAATCAGAAATCTGACCTTTACGTATCCCGGCGCGGAAAAGGCGACGCTCAGAGATGTGAATCTGGAAGTGGAGAAGGGGGATTTTCTGGCCATTGTGGGAAATAACGGCTGCGGAAAGTCCACGCTCTGCAAGGTAATCAACGGACTGATTCCCCATTTTATCATGGGAGAGATGACGGGCAGCGTGCGTGTAGACGGCGTCGATACGCTGGAAACGGATATCGGCGGCCTGGCGCAGAAGGCAGGGTATGTCTATCAGGACTTTGAAAATCAGATTGTCCGTCCCACGGTGCTGGACGACGCCTCCTATGCCTGTATGAATTATGCCATGAAAGACTATCTGGAACGGGGGAAAGAGGCTCTGGAGCAGTGCGGCCTGTCTGGACGGGAGCAGGATTATGTCTGGCAGCTTTCCGGAGGGCAGACCCATCTGCTGGCGCTGGCAGGAGCGGTATCTCTCCGGCCGGAGGTCCTGATTCTGGACGAACCCATCGCCCAGCTGGACCCGGCTCACGCGGATCGGATCTATCAGGTGCTCCGCGAGCTGAATGAAAAGCATGGAAAAACAATCATCGTGATTGAGCATCATACAGAATATATTGCGGAGTACTGCAGGAATGTGCTGCTTTTGAAGGATGGTCATGTGGAATGGAAGCTTCCTGCGGGGGAAGCTCTTGCCAGAGTAGAGGAACTGCGTTCCTGCAATATCTATCCGCCTCAGATTACCATGGCGGCCTATGAGCTGCAGAGACGCGGCAGCCTGCCTTCTGTGGAACGGCTGCCTTCCACGGTGAAAGAAGGGCAGGCAGCCTTTGGGAGCTTGAGCTTCCGTCCGGGCCCTTCCTGGGGATACACGCGGATGAAAGGGGAGAGAATGGCGGCCTTTGAGGATGTGTCGGTCTCTTACCGGGCGGTCAAAGGAGAGCCGCGGAAAATCTTCGAGCATCTGAATCTGGAGATCCGGAAGGGGGAGAAGATTGCCATTGTAGGCTCCAATGGAGCAGGAAAATCTACGCTGATGAAACTGATGACCGGTCTTCTTAAGGCCCAGCGGGGCAGAGTTCTGCTGAAGGAGAAGGAAATCCGGGATACAAAACCGGAGGCCCTTTCCCGGACCGTGTCTCTGGTATATCAGAATCCGGAGGATATGTTTATCAAGGATTCGGTGGAAGCAGACATTGCCTTTGCCATGAAAGAGCGGCAGGTGCCGGACTGGGAGGAAAGAACCCGCCGGCTTCTGGAACGATTCCGCCTGACAGAGCTGAAAGACAGAGACGGACGGCTGCTCTCGGGAGGACAGATGCGCCGGGCAAGCCTGGCGGTGGGAATCGCGCTGAACCCGGAGATTCTGCTGCTGGACGAACCTACAGCCAATCTGGATATCGCGACCCGAAGGGAGATTATGCGGACGCTGAACGATATGAAGCATATTACGGAAACGGTGCTGATTGCCACCCATGATATGCAGCTTGTGTGCGAATGGGCGGAACGGATCGTGGTGCTGTGCGGCGGCCGTGTGATTGCGGACGGAAGCAGAAATCAGATTTTCGGCAATGAGATTGTGAGAAGACAGGCGGGCATCCGCCCTCCGGAAATTTTTACTATGGGACAGCTTCTGACGCCGGATGCCTTCTGCTATACGGTGGAAGAGTTCGCGGACTGCTTTGGAGAGAAAGAGAGGAACGGCCGGCCGGCTGTCTGAGAAGGGGAGAGAGATGGAAGGACTGAAACAAAAATTATCGGAAAATATACTGGATAAATTTTCGATGGATTTTCTGAGAAACCAGGTGCTGAAGAATGCCTATGGGAACGATGATACGGTGATTGCCAGACTAGATCCGCGGATTCTTCTGGTATGGTATCTGTTCTTTGCGGTTGTTCCCTGGTTTTCGGACAATCTGGTATTTCTGGCGGCCAGCTTTCTGCTGGTGGCGGTCACAACCATACTTGCGAGAGTGGCCGGGCTTGTGCTATTTTTATTTGGAATCGGAGTCTTCGCCCAGACGGGATATCTTTTCCTGGTGTCCCTGTTCTTTGGCGGAAATGCTCAGACGATTCTTCCGCTGCTGGTTCTGACCCTGAAAGTGGCGACGGTGTCGCTGGCTTCCATCACGGTCTTTTCCGGACTGGACCCAGACCGGCTTTCCAACGGGCTGATGTGGTACGGCTGTCCGGAGAGGCTGTCCTTTTCGATTTCCTATGCCTACCGGATGCTTCCCATGCTGATGGAGGAATTTCAGAACGTGCTGCTGTCCTACCGGCTGCGGGGCTGCGCGCCGGACGCGTCTACGTTTATGGGAAAAATCCGGAACCTGATTTATCAGGTAAAGGTGATCATCCATTCCTTCTATCCGCTGATGCTGAATACGGCAAAGCGTTCCCGGACAACAGTGGAGGCTCTGGAGCTGAAAGGATACCGATATGCGGCGGTCAATAAGGAAGTAAAGCGGATGAAGCTGGCTTCCCTGCGGGTGACGAATGACGATCTGCTGTTCCTTGCCGTTTCCGTGCTCTGGATTGCCCTGGCTGTGCTTGTAAATACACTTTTGTAAGAGATGGGGAGGAAGAGCAGTGTATCTTGATTTTCACACGCATGGAAAGCTGGCAAAGAAGCTGCCGTTTTCCACTGCCTATACGGACTGGCTTTTTGGAGAAGCAAAAGGCGCGGGGCTTGACGCCCTGTGTCTGACGGAGCATTTCAATACGCTTCAGTTTGACGAGGTGTACGGATATCTTCTGTCCCGCTGTGAGCGGGAGGGGGACACGCTGGTGACAGAGGACGGCCTTCGAATTTTTGCCGGAATGGAGACGGATATCGCAGAAGGAGGCCACATCCTTTCTATCGGAACTCCTGAGGAGATACTGGAGCTGAACCGGAGACTGGAGCCCCACAAGGAGAAGGACAGGTTTCTGCCTTTTGGGGAGCTTATGGAGCTGTTTTCCGGGTATTCCGTGCTGGTGGGTGCCGGGCACCCGTTCCGGGAGGGCGGCCATATTCCGGAACTGCCGGAAGAACTTCTGCGCCGCTTTGATTTTCTGGACCTGAACGGCAAGGATATTGCCATGGACAGGGAAGAGACGGAGAGAAAGACTTACGGGCTGGGAAAGAGGCTTGGACTTCCTGTCGTCGCAGGCAGCGACACCCATCAGGCCGTGCAGTACGGATGTATCCGTACCTGTTTTGAAAAGGAATTCTGTACGGTGGCGGAGATGAAGGAAGAGATAAGAAAAGGAAGTTATGAGATAGTGGTTTCCGGTCATGCGGCGTTTCAGGTGAAGACAGCCGGTCTTCTCAAGCGGGCGCTGAAGGAGATTCATGCCCTGGGTGGAGACTATGTCAGCGTGCTGCTGCAGGGCGCGGAGTAGTCAGATATCCCGGCGCAGGCATGCGGAAATAAAGAAAGGAACAGAGCAGGAAAATGATACTGGCCGTTCGGGCGGAGAACGTAAGCTACACAAAGTCGGATCTCCGCATTATGGAATATATCGAAAATCATACAGATGAATTTCTTTTGATGAGCATCGGACAGCTTGCCGCAGAACTTCAGATGTCCGAGGCCACGGTTTCCCGGTTTGTCCGTCATATCGGATATGGGGATTTCAAGGAATTGAAGACAAGGGTGGCAAGGGAGAGCTCCGGACGCGGGGCGGCCCGCAAGCTGGCGGGGACTCTCCTGAAAAGCGAAGGCTTCCATCTCCAGGAATGGTTTGCGGCCCAGCAGGAATGCCTGGAGCGGACGTTTACTCATACGGATACAAAGGAGTTTGAACGGGCGGCGGAGGCCGTAAAGGATGCGGAGCGCATCTATATTCATGCGAAAAATGCTTCTGCCTCTGTGGGACAGCTGCTGTTTTTCCGGCTGCGGCGGCTGGGGCTTAATGTGTCACTGATTCCCAGCGGCGGCT
>ERZ1643250.3743-NODE-3743-length-10145-cov-5.380773_pt1 | contig 10145 bp, 10 predicted proteins | sample MGYA00579262_ERZ1643250 | MGnify/ENA primary metagenome ERZ1643250 (study PRJEB29033, sample SAMEA4952265) | chicken gut metagenome | biome: Broiler Chicken; feature: Gastrointestinal Tract; material: Caecum | place: Ireland | collected 2018 | study: Broiler...
ACCCTATTTTTTTCTGTTTTCTGTCTGTCCGCCCGAATCTTTTTCTGACTTATGGGGCTGCCCTTTTGAATTTTCTTCTGCCCTTTACGTGCCGCTGTTTTTATACTATACTGATAGCGTCGGCATACCAGAGGACAATACAGAATTACAGCCCTGATACGCCGGCGCTGAGGAATATGATATGGCTTCCTGCGGGCGCAAAACCACATTTCCGCCTGCAGTCCCCCCGATGCTCTCCCCTCTGCGGAGATTCACGAAAGAAAAGCGAGGAAACGACATGACCAGACAGGAACTTCTCGACCGGCTGAAAAAAGGCCCTCTGATTCTCGACGGCGCCACAGGCTCCAATCTGATGAAGGCAGGAATGCCAAAGGGAATCTGCACGGAAAAATGGGTGGCTGATCATCCGGACATACTGATAAAACTGCAGCAGGACTATGTGGAAGCAGGTTCTGACATCATCTACGCTCCCACCTTTATGGCAAACCGCGTCAGTCTCCGGGAACACGGACTGGCAGACGAAACGGAGTCTCTGAACAAAACTCTGGTATCCTTAAGCAGGACAGCTTCTGGCGGCCGGGCGCTGGTGGCGGGGGATCTGACCACTACCGGTAAAATGATGGAGCCTCTGGGACCCATGTCCTATGAAACGCTCTACGACGCCTACCGGGAACAGATTACCTATCTTGCGGAGGCCGGAGCAGACCTTCTTGTGGCGGAAACCATGCTGGCTTCCAACGAAACCATGGTGATTCTCGACGCGGCTGCCTCCGTCTGCGATCTGCCGGTCTTCTGCACCCTGACCATGGAAGCCGACGGAAGCCTGTTTTTCGGCGGAAATATCTTCGACGCCGTCGAAGAACTGGAGGCCCTGGGCGCGGCCGCTGTGGGCTGCAACTGCTCCACCGGCCCGGATCAGCTGGAGTCCGTCATCTCCGGTATCCGCAGCCGCGTGTCCGTCCCCGTCATTGCCAAACCCAATGCGGGTATGCCCACCATCAGCGAGACCGGCGAGGCCGTATACCATATGGGACCGGAAGAATTCGCCCGTCACATGAAGACTCTGCAGAAGGCAGGCGCTTCGATCCTCGGCGGCTGCTGCGGCACGACGCCGGAATTCATAAGAGAATTGAAAAACAGCCTCTAAAACCTGTCCGCCAATAAAAAAACTTCTTGACAAAACGTGTCATATCGAATAAAATAATATTCGCACGTGAGTCGTCGGAGTATGGCGTAGCTTGGTAGCGCGCTCGGCTGGGGGCCGAGAGGTCGCAGGTTCAAATCCTGTTACTCCGATTTTTCTGAAAGGAACTGAAAAAATTCAGTTCCTTTTTTTCTGTTCAAAAGTATTTAAAATTACTTTTAAGCTGTTATTGACTTCCCTCTTTCCTTCTACTACAATCTAATTAAAGAAATTTTTAAATAGTTTGGAAGTGATCACTCTGGCTGTTCACGAAGTTCTGGCTGCACTGGCCGATGAAAACCGACGCAATATTCTGCTCAAGCTGAAAAAGGGAAAAATCAGCTCCGGCGATCTGGCTGCTGCCCTGGGGGTAACGCCTCAGGCCCTGTCTTACCATCTGGCAAAACTGAAAAAGGCAGACTTGATCTATGAGACCAGATACAAAAATTTCATTTATTATGAACTCAATCTTTCTATTCTGGATGAAACAATTCTGTGGATGAATGAACTAAGGGGAGGAACCGACTGTGAAAACTAAGAAATGGCTGTATTATACCCTGATGCTGCTGCCTCTGGCTGCTACCCTCATTGCGCTGCCTCTGCTGCCGGACCAGATACCCGCCCATTACGGCGCGGATAATCAGGTGGACCGCTGGGGAAGCAAATATGAGTCTCTGATTTTTCCTCTGCTTACCATTCTCTTCGGCTTTTTTATGATGGCTATGGCAAAATATGCGGCAAAGCAGGAAAAAAGCGGAAATGACAACGGCAGCGGAGATAACAATGAGAAGGTTACCGTGATTACGGGCTTGTGCACGCTTCTCCTGTTCAACCTGATGACCTTTTATTTCCTGTATACCGACTTTCATCAGGTAGAAAACCTTTCAGAGCTTCCTGTAAATATCACAAACCTTGTGTTTGCCTGCCTCGGTCTTCTCCTGATTGTGTGCGGCAACATCATGCCCAAGCTGAAAAATAATTCTGTCATCGGCCTGCGCACAACATGGAGCCGGAAAAATGAGATTACCTGGAAGAAAAGCCAGAAATTCGGCGGCATCACTTTTATCATCAGCGGCATTCTGATCACCGCCGTAAGCCTTATGACCAGGGCCGGCGCCTGCCTGCTGTGGTCCATGCTGATTCTGATAGCAGACGCCGCTGTATCTATCTGGTATTCCTGGCGGATGGCGAAGAAATATGGGTGACAGCTTAGGGGAAATATATTCTGATAAAAGCGCCGCCTGCAGGCAGAAACAAATCTCTCTGCAGACCGCGCTTTTTAAACTTCTTAAACTTCTGAAGCATGTCTTCCGGCTTCGATAACCTGTCAGGTTTCTTCTTTGTCTTCTTTGTCCCCTTTTTTCTTCTTCTCCAGAACCCCCGTCTTCTCCAGCACCTCGGCCACCTTCTGCACAGGGACGATTTTCAGTCTGTCCCGAATCTCCTGGGGAACCTCTGACAGATCCCGGACATTTTCCTTTGGAATAAATACTTTTTTCACGCCGGACCTGACAGCCGCCATCAGTTTCTCAGGCAGACCGCCGATAGGCATCAGCCGGCCTTTTAAGGATACCTCGCCTGTCATCGCGCATTTCGGGTTCACGATATGACCGGTGACCAGAGAAGCCAGCGCTGTCGTCAGCGTGATGCCGGCCGACGGGCCGTCCTTGGGAACCGCGCCCGCAGGCACGTGGATATGGAGATCGTTTTCTTCAAAAAGCTCTGTCTTATCCGGGAACAGAGACTTCACCAGACTCACCGCTATCTGAGCGGATTCCTTCATCACATCGCCCAGCTGCCCGGTGAGGACAAGCTCTCCTTTTCCTTTCGTAAACATGGTTTCGATAAAGAGAATATCTCCTCCCGCCTGGGTCCAGGCAAGCCCTGTCACGATGCCCGGGCGGTCCGGCGTGACAAGCTGTTCATGAAATACGGGCTGCATATCGAATAACGTGGAAAGCTCATCCTCCTGTACCCGGATCGGAGCCGCTTCTCCTTTTACCAGGCGGACCGCAGCCGTCCGGCAGACTGCATCCAGCTGTTTTCTCAATCCCCGGACCCCCGCTTCCATGGTATAGTCCTCGATAACAGTCCGCAGGATTTCTTCGGACAGCTCCAGCTGACCGGGGCTGATCCCGGTCTGTTCCATCGCCTTCGGAAGAAGGTGGCGTTTCGCGATCTCCAGTTTTTCTGTCTCTGTATATCCCCGGAAATCGATCTCCTCCATGCGGTTTAAAAGCGGCTCAGGAATCGTCTCTGTGGTGTTGGCTGTACAGATAAAGAGCACATCCGAAAGATCGTACGGCACATTCATATAATGATCGGTAAAACTGTGATTCTGCTCCGGGTCAAGAGCCTCCAAAAGGGCGCTGGAAGGATCTCCGTCAAAGGCCTTCGTCAGCTTATCCACCTCATCCAGCACCATCACCGGATTGGAAACCCCGCTCCGCTTTATTCCCTCCATGATCCTGCCGGGCATGGCTCCGATATAGGTGCGTCTGTGGCCGCGTATCTCCGCCTCATCCCGGATTCCGCCCAGACTGATCCGGACATACTTCCGTCCCAGCGCCCGGGCAATGCTCTGGCCGATACTGGTCTTGCCTGTTCCGGGCGGGCCCACAAACAGCAGAATAGAACCCGACTGTCTGTTTTTCAGCTTCATGGCCGCCAGCTGCTGGATGATGCGTTCCTTGATCTTTTTCAGGCCGTAATGGTCCTCATCCAGGATCTGTTCCGCTTCTTCCAGATCAATGGAAACCGTCTCTTCCTTTTTCCAGGAGAGAGTGGTCACAAAATCCAGATAGTCATACAGCATGCCGTATTCGTGGCTGTTCTCGCCCTCCTGCTTCATGCGGTTTAAGACCTTCTCCGCCTCTTTTCGGGCCGTCTCATTCATTCCGGCTTCCTGGATCTTTTTCTCAAATTTCCGTACATCCGTCACGCTTTCCGGATGCATGTCGTCCAGTTCCTTCTGAAGAATCGCGATCTGTTTCTTGAGAGCCTCCTCCCGGTACAGCTTTTCATTGGATTCCGTCTGTGCCTTCTGCGCGTCCGCGCCGACCTTTGAGACTTCGATAAACTCATAGACCGCCTGCTCAATCCTCTGATAACGCTCCGAGATCCGATCCGCTTCCACGATCCGGTATTTTTCCTCATCCGTCATATTGAGCTGATAGGAAAGCCCCGCCGCCATCTCCTCCATGGTTTTCCACCGCAGAATATAATTTCTGGCCACAATTCCCCACTGGAAACTGCTGATATACTGAAGCAGGGCAGACTGCACTTCCCGGAAAGCTTTCGCCCGGGCTTCTTCATCCAGATCCCCGATCTCTTCCCTGGGCGTACAGACCGCGTCCAGCCTTCCATCCTCCTGCCGGAAGACTTCCACATTTACCCGGCCCGTCGTGCGGATGCTGACGCTGTGATCCTCACTGTCCAGCTCTGTGACCGTACCCGTGACTCCCACCGGCCAGAAATCCTCTGGCGCCATGTCGCTGATCTTTTTTTCGCGCTTCATAAGCAGGAACAGAATTTCAGCGCCTTCCTCCGGCATCCCCTGCATATATTTTTCCATATAATCATTCTGAAAGTAATAATTGACATCCGGCATCACCAGAAGACCGGAAACCGGCAGTATCATCATTAACTGTATTCCTCCTCTTGCCTCTTGGAATGTATATTTTCCTCTTCTGCGCATATACTGCTTGCGAGGTGATTTTCATGACAGTGCAGCATTACCCCTTTGAACTGCTTCCCCTTCCCTATCTTTACGATTCCCTGGAACCCCATATTGACACGGAAACCATGTATCTTCACCATTCCAGACATCTGCGCGCCTATGTGGACAATCTGAACCGGCTGCTGAAGCCTTATCCGGAGTTCCACGACTGGACGCTGGAACGTCTGATTCTGGAAAACAAAAAGCTGCCGGAAGACATCCGGCAGGGCGTCTGGAACAATGGGGGAGGCGTCTATAACCATCAGTTCTATTTCGCCGGTATGACCCCGAAACACACGGAGCTGTCCGGCAAACTGAAAGACGCCCTCTATCTGGATTTTGAGACCTGGGACGACTTTTATGAGGCCTTTTTCGAAATGGCTCTTAAGATCTTTGGCTCCGGCTATCTCTGGCTGGCCGCCGACGAACGGGGAAAACTGGTCATCCTTCCCCTCCCCAATCAGGATACGCCCCTTTCCCAGAACCTGACTCCCATTCTAAACCTCGACGTCTGGGAGCATGCCTATTACCTCAGGCATAAAAATCTGCGCGCCGGCTATATCAAGGCCTGGTTCCAGACCATCAACTGGGAGGAGGCTGAGCGCCGCTACCAGGCAGCCCTTCTTAAAAATGCCCTCCAGGGAAGACGCGCCGGGAAAAATTCCACATAAATATGTCCGCTATCTGTCCGGTATCTGTCCGGCCTGACTGTCTTCTGTTCCCTTTCCTGTCTCCGGACAGACACGGCCTACTGGCGGATATAGATTCCCTGCTCCTCGATCCAGTCCTCCAGCTCTCCCTGGGCGTCCTCGGCCCAGGTTTCCGCGGTGGCCGCGCTGGCAAGAGGCCGTCCTGTCTCCTGAAAATAAGCTTCTATGCTTTCGGCAAGCTTTTCAAACTCATCCGGAAACACGCAGTGCTTCAGCGTATCATTCCGGATTCCATCCAGGCATTCTCTGTAATCGATCCAGCGGACACTCTCCACCTCAGATTTCTGAAGCTGAAACCCGTCCTCGCGCAGATTACACTCATACAGATACACCCTGCTGTATTCATGATTTTTAAAAAGACTGCCGTAAAATTCCTGCTCATGGTATCCGATATGCGTAAAGAGAAAATGAAGTTCTTCCGGTTCGGCCTTTACACCCAGCTCTTCCTCAAGCTCCCGGACTGCCGATTCCAGAAAATCCTGGCCCGACGGAATGTGGCCCGCTGAAGAGATATCATAATACCCCGGAAAAGAATCCTTATCCGCGCTGCGCTTCTGAAGCAGCACGTCCGCTGAGCCTTTTGAAGGCCGGTAGCGCACCAGCCACACATGGGAAGTGCCATGCAGATCTCCATCTCTGTGTACCAGAGAACGCTCCTTTACCTCGCCGGTCAGCATGCCGTCGTTTCTTCTCAAATCAATCAGTTCCATTTTCCGCACCTCTTTCCCGATTCCATGCAAGCAGCAGATCCACCATGCGCCCATAGCTTCTGGTACCGTCATCCTGGGCATTTGCTCTCAGATATGTATCGTTAATCTTATCGGCCACCTCTGCTGCTGTTCCTTCATAGGAATTCCAGTAGGCATTGTGATCTTCCAGATCCCGGACTGCCTGCTCACAGAGCTCTGACCGCACTTCCCGGAAGCTCTGCGGGTCCTGCTCGTAAAGAGCATTCCCGCTGTATATCCAGGCCAGCATGGCGCCGCTGTAGCGGAAAGCCGCGCTGTCAGAAGCCCTGCAGGCCAGATACGCGATAAAATTAGCCTCATCCTCACGCATAAATCCCTTCAGATGGGAAAGCTCATGGCAGATGGCAGAAGGTATGTCCTGCGCCGGCATGTCTCCATTATAATTGGCCTCCAAAGTAAAAGGGCTGTAGATCCCCTGCAGCTGCTGGTAAGACAGAAGCCAGGACCCAAGGACCTTCTTGGCCTTCGGATAATAACCGGCAAGCTCCGGATACTCTTCCGCTGCCGCCTGCATGGCCTCTGCCGCTTCTGCCTCCACGTTTTCCTCCAGCATCATGTGCCCTTCCGCGTCCACATGGATCGCTCCGGCCGCCTCATTCAACTCCTCCGCCAGCTTTTCACAGAGAGCTCTCAGCTCTTCCACGGAAGATTCCTGAAGCTCAAACCCGGCCCGTTCCGAAAAAGTCTGCCTGTGATAATTGATACCACAGTTCAGTGTAAACATCAGACACAGCGCGATGACAGTCTTTGCCAGCACCGGGACGGCCCTCCGGACAGACAGCCTGCGTACCAGAATCAGCAGGAGCCCTGCCAGAAATGAGAGCAGCAGTGCATAAAGAAGAATTTCCGCCACCGAAAACGGAACCAGAGAGCAGAAACGCGCAAAGGACCCCACAATCAGCGGGTAGATGTGTCCGGCATACCATTCAGCAAAGCCCGGCACAAGCCGGGCCGCCAGATTCAGTCCAACCGTCAGAAGGAACAGACTTCCCCAGAATACCTGGTTCTTCCGCATCAGACTTCCTTTTTCCTGTCGTCGATCTCACCTTCATACTGATCGATCAAAATCTCCCTGCGGGCAATTTCCTCACAAAGGGACTCAAATTCCTTTTCGGTCGCGCCTTCTTCCGTGTACCGCTCATACACGATCTTTCCAAGAGCCTCATAGTCCCGCCGGATCTCTCTTTCCAGACTGTAAATCTGATTTTTCAATCTGGTAATCTCCACAATTTCTCCGGCCTTGCGGCTCACCGCATCCGCCGCCCCTGTAACCGCTCTTCCAAGATCATCCCATATGTCTTTGTTCATACTGTCTTTCTCCTTTCCAGAATCTCAGCCAGCATCCAGGATGCCAGGCAGACCCACAGCGGCACCAGCCACTGATAAAGTTTATAACTTCGTATTCCCAGGCCGTCAGCCAGAGAAGACGTAAACTGATACACTATCACATGCCAGAGATATATATGGCGGGAATCCTTTTCTCCTATATGGGCAGGCAGACTTCCCCGGCCAATCCCCGGATTTTCAATGGCCGCCATAAAAAGCCCCGCGCTCAGCAGCACGCTTCCCAGATACAGTTCCGCTTTTCCAAAAAGCAGCGTCTCCGCCGCAGTCAGGCAGACTCCTGCCGCCGCCAGACACCAGCCTGTTTTCCCGGAACTCCGTATCTCCTCCTGTTTTCCCGCCATCCAGCATCCCAGCAGGAAGAAGGGCAGGCCTGTCAGCCAGAAATTCCGGACGCAGGCTGTAGGAACATGAAGGTCCAGAATGTGAAAACCTTCTCCAAGCGCCAGATTGGCCCCCAGGCAGAGAGGAATCAGAACAAAAAAGGATTCCGCCTTCCGAAACCGTGCCAGCAGGCCGTAAAACAGATAACAGTACAGCAGCGCGCCCAGAAACCACAGGTGGTAGGCAAAGGGAGAACGGTTCCAGAGAAACAGCTCTCCAAGGGCCTTCAGCGAAAACATGTTTCCTGCCGCTTTCAGGGACAGGCTTCCCTCTCTGTACAGCATGACAAGCCGCCACAGAAAATATACGGCGCTGGCCCAAAGATACATCCGCAGAGTGCTTCGGAATCTGCGCCAGAGCACAGCCGGCTCCTTTCCCCTGGAAAAATATCCGCTTATCATGAAAAACAGCGGAACCGCAAATCGTGCCAGTCCTTCGACGAGTTCCCCCGCCTTTCCGGGAAAACGGCAGTGAATCCATACGATAAAAAATGCCGCAATGCCCTTCCACACATTCAGGCAGTCATTTTTCATTTTTCTTTCAGCCCTGAGCCGCAGCCTCCTGGCTTTCCAGCTTCAGAACCCCGCGCATGGCAATCAGCGGGCCTCCTCTGTGCTCAATGTATTCCCGGGTAATTGTCACCCGGCCGATATTGTCATCTTTGGGAATCTCATACATGATATCCAGCATAAATTCCTCAATAATCGCCCGCAGCGCACGGGCTCCCGTATCCCGCTCCAGCGCTTTCTCCGCGATGGCCTCCAGCGCTCCGTCATCGAACTCCAGCTGGACCTCATCAAGAGCCAGAAGCTTCTGATACTGCTTCAGAATCGCGTTCTTCGGCTCCTTGAGAATCCGCACCAGCATGTCCTTGGTCAGGCGGTCCAGCGTGCAGATCACCGGAAGACGTCCCAGGAACTCGGGAATCATGCCGAAGCTCCGCAGATCTTCCACGGTCACCCTGGAAAGCAGATTGGGATCGTTGTCATATTTATCCTTCAGATCCGCCTGGAAGCCCATGGAAGACTTCTGATTCAAGCGCTCCTTAATCAGATTTTCCAGATCCGGGAAAGCGCCGCCGCAGATAAACAGAATGTTCCGGGTATTCACTGTCGTCAGCGGAACCATGGCATTCTTGCTGCTGGCTCCCACAGGCACCTCCACCTCGGCTCCCTCCAGAAGCTTTAAAAGCCCCTGCTGCACGGATTCGCCGCTTACGTCTCTGTGGTGCGTATCCTTTTTCTTGGCAATCTTGTCAATCTCGTCGATGAACACGATTCCCCGCTCCGCCTTTTCCACATCATTGTCGGCAGCGGCCAGAAGCTTGGAAATCACGCTTTCAATATCATCTCCGATATATCCCGCCTCGGTCAGGGAAGTGGCGTCCGCTATGGCCAGAGGCACGTCAAGGAGCCGCGCCAGCGTCTTCACCAGATAAGTCTTTCCGCTTCCGGTAGGTCCAATCATCAGGATGTTGGATTTTTCGATCTCAATATCATCCTGGGTCCCCGTAGCCACCCGCTTGTAATGATTGTATACCGCCACGGAAATCACCTTTTTCGCGTAATCCTGTCCGATCACGTATTCATCCAGCTGTCCCTTGATTTTGTGGGGCGCGGGAATCTTCCGGATATCAAAGACCGGCTCCGCCGCCTTTTCTTCCTTCGGCTTTTTCTTCTTTACCTTCTGCTGGCGGGGCATCATATTCTGCAGATCCGACAGATTGATCATGTTGATTCCCTGAAGCTTTGAGAAATCAATATTCCCATTCTGGATCGTATCCATGGTTCTCTGCATACATTCCGGACAGATGGAAATCCCCTGTCCCAGCGTGATGAGCTTGCCGGTCTGGCTCTCCGGCCGGTGGCAGAGGAAGCAGAAGCGCTCGTACTCCTCTTCGCTTTCCTTTTCCTGCTCTGTCTTAGAACCGCCTGTCTGAAGGTCTGTCACGTCCTCCTTCTCACCACCGGCGTCCATATGCTCTGTATCATTATTTTCTATGTCTTTAAGATAATCCTTATTCTTCATATATGTATTATACTCCTTTCCCCGAGTAT
>ERZ1643250.3745-NODE-3745-length-10144-cov-5.266032_pt1 | contig 10144 bp, 12 predicted proteins | sample MGYA00579262_ERZ1643250 | MGnify/ENA primary metagenome ERZ1643250 (study PRJEB29033, sample SAMEA4952265) | chicken gut metagenome | biome: Broiler Chicken; feature: Gastrointestinal Tract; material: Caecum | place: Ireland | collected 2018 | study: Broiler...
GTTCTCAGGAAGCTCGCGGGAGAATTTCCCCAGCTCCGGCCCTCCATCCGGGTGAATCCTTTTCCCTCTCTTCTGCAGCTGGTGGAAAATAATCAGGTACATGCGGCTCTGGGCATCCGAGGTGAACAGAAGAAATCCCCGCTTTCTTTTAAAGAGCTCTGCCAGGCTCCCGTAGTCTGTATCTGCTCCCCGGAGCATCCCCTTGCCGCCTGTCAGTCGCTGTCCAGGCGGCAGCTTACGGGAAGCTTCGTTGCCTGCTCTCCCCGCCAGATTCCGGATTTCCTGTTCACCATTCAGAGCCGTATCCTTTCAAACCTTCCCTCCGAGCACAGATATCTGGCAGAAAATATAGAAAGCACCTTAGCCCTTGTAAGGGCGCAGATGGGATATACCCTCTACCTGGATATCATTCCTGCCAGAGAGCCGGGCCCCTGCTACATTCCTGTAACCGGCTTTCCGAAGATTTCTTTCGGAATCTATTATCAGAAAAATCACGATCATCCTGTGCTGAAACGATTTCTTGCCCTGATGTCCGAATATATGAAAGACTCTGCCCCGGCATAGGGCAGAGTCCCTGTTACAGCAGTATTTCGTATTTTATAAAACCTGCGGCAGCTCCTCTGGGCAGAACCGCATTATTCAAACTGACTGTAATACAGCTTCGCGTAAGCACCGTTCTTTTCCAGCAGTTCTTTGTGGCTGCCCTGCTCGATGATAGTTCCCTTTTCCATAAACAGGATAATATCCGCGTCGCGGATTGTGGAAAGCCGGTGGGCGATCACAAAGCTGGTGCGTCCGCTCATCAGCTTCTTCATAGCCTTGCCAATCTCCACCTCGGTACGGGTGTCCACGCTTGAAGTCGCCTCGTCGAGGATCAGAATCGGCGGATTGCAGAGGAATACTCTGGCAATTGTCAGAAGCTGTCTCTGTCCTGCGGACAGATTGGAAGCCTCGTTATCCAGCACCGTATCATAGCCCTTGGGCATGGTGCGGATAAAATAATCCACCTTCGCGGCCTTCGCTGCGGCAATGATCTCCTCGCGGGACGCGTCTGCCTTCCCATAAGCGATGTTTTCCGCAATCGTCCCGCCGAACAGCCAGGTATCCTGAAGCACCATGCCGAAGTTGTGACTCAGTCCGCTCCGGCTCATGTCTGTGGATGCCACACCGTCTATGGTGATTCTTCCTCCATGAATCTCATAGAAGCGCATCAGCAGGTTGATAAGCGTCGTCTTGCCCGCGCCTGTACTCCCCACTACCGCAATCTTCTGTCCGGGACTTCCTCTTCCTCATCAAGGAGCTCAAAGGTACGCTCCGCAGAGGCGATGGCCGACTGCAGAGAGTTGATCATATAAGAAGCCTCGGTCATCGGCTCGGCAGTCTGGTTCACATACTGAAAGAATGCCTGCACGACGCCGACGGTCATTCTTCCCTCGATCATAGCCTTTCCGGCGATCACCGCGATCACCACATGGGCGATACGGGTCAGCAGACGGATCAGAGGGTTCACGCAGTTCGTCAGGAAGTCTGCCTTCTGGCTGGCGATCCGGTTATCCTCCGCAGCCGCCCGCACCTGCTCAATACTCTGTTTTTCATGGTTATAGGCCTTGATTACGTTTCGTCCCTTATAATATTCCTCTGCAATACCTGTCAGGACTCCGATGGTCTCCTGTCTTGCCGCCGCGCTCTCCAGGCTTTTCTTCGCGACCATGTTTGTCACCAGTATGGCCGCCAGCATAAAGAGCAGGAAGATCACCGTCAGCGGCACGCTGTACAAAAACATAACGATCAGAGAGCCGATAATGGTGCCAATCGCCACAATCAGTTTCAGAAGACCGGTCTGCAGCACCTCCGCCACCTTATCCAGGTCGCTGGTCACACGGCTTAAGATCTCTCCCGCCTTGTTCCGGTCGAAGAACCGTAAGGGAAGCCGGTTCAGCTTGCAGGAAATCTCGGTACGCAGAGAGCAGGTCAGAGTCTCCGCCACCCATGTCCTATGCCTCCTTCGTCTGTGAATCTGAGATTTCCCGGTATACCGGGCAGTTTTCCATCAGCTCGTCATGAGTTCCTATGCCCGCCATTTCGCCCTCATGGATCACGATGATCTGATCCGCATGGCGGATGGAGCTGACTCTCTGGGCAATGATCACCTATTCATTTTAAGCACATCCTTTCTGATAATTTTGAACATAAAAAATGCGCCCGGTTATCCTGACAATAACCGGGCGCACCCGACATCTTCTCGACAGCCAGACAGCTTCTTCCGGATGGATGTGCAGGCACATCCTCCAGGTTCGCTATCCTGGGAACCATTGCGATGGTTCGTCCTCCGATGATCTTATTCTATTATTATGTTCTGAAACGAAGTGTATTCTAATACATTTTTTCAGAAAGATCAAGTACTTTTTTCTGGTAATTTTCACATATTTATAGCTCACTTTTTATGCAGCTCTGCAGCTGCTGCGTGCTCCTCCAAGGGACGCTCTTACTACCCGCGGCCAGCTCCCGCGCTCAGGCGTTCCCGTCCGTCCGCCCAGGTATATCCAATCCCATATACTGTCTTGATATAACGGGGAGCGCCCGGATTGTCCTCCAGCTTATCCCGCAGACGCTTCACGAGCACGGTAAGGGCATTCTCATCCGCATACTGGGTACTGTCCGCCCAAATCCGCTCGACGAGCTCATTTCTTGAAAGCGTCAGTCCCCGGTTCTCCACGAGAAGCTGCAGCAGCTTCTGCTCTGTCCTGCTCAGATCCACCTTCCGGTCTCCTTTTGAAAATTCCATCCGCTGAAAAGAAAAGTAAAAGTCTCTGGACTGATAGACCTGCAGCCTGCTGCTTCTCGTCTTTCGAATCTGATTGTTCACCCTGGCCCGCAGCGCCATCAGACTGAAGGGCTTCGTGATATAGTCGTCGGCTCCCGATTCCAGGCCCGCCGCCGCATCCTCCTCCATGTCCCGGCCCGTCAGAATCACCACCGGAATATGGTATGTCTCTTTAATATTCTTTAAAAATTCCACCTCGTCTCCATCCGGCAGATTCAGATCGAGAATGACAAGCTCTACCTTTTGTTTTTTCAAAAGTTCATCTGCTTCCTTCAGTCCGAATGCCTGCAGAAACAGATAGCTCTCCGCCTTCAGTGCCAGCGCGATGCCGTTATTTAAAGCCCTGTCCTGTTCTACAATTAATATCTTATGCATATTCCTTCCTCATTCCGGGCTCCTGCCTGCCCGCCTGTCAACATCCTTTTAAAATAAAACGATTTTTCCGCTGGAATTTCTTCCTTTTTTATTTCGATTTTATTATAAATCCGCAAGCTTTCATTCCCTTTACATCTTTCTTAAATATTTCTTAATTTTTACATGACTATTACAAAAATATTTCGTTTATTACAGTCGTCGGAAAATACTTTGATTTTTAGACTTTTAGGAGTACAATATAGATACAGGTATCGTTTTTCGTTTCAGGACGCATACTGATTATAGAAAGAACGGAGGTCGGAATAAAATGAAAGAATATGAGGTAATCCAGGAAATCACCAATGCCTGCGGTGGCAGCAATGTTCCCCAGACTACTATCTCTGAGATGGAGCTGGACGATATTGAAGCTTACGTAAAGAGCAGGCACCCGAAAGATTTTGACCGGGCTGTCAAAGAAGAGATGGAGGGCGGCGGAATCAAATATACGCTGGCTCTGGGCGCTGTCACCTACAAATACGTATTCAATGAGATCTGAGTCTGGTTTTCTGTCCTTCGGGGCATCTATCCGGCAGCGCCGCAAGGCGTATTCAGAATTCCGGGGCAGCCGCGCTTGAGCGGCTGCCCCGGAATTATTTTCCATCCGTACTCAAAGTCTGCACTTCTCCAGCACATACTGCCGGAAATCCTGAACTGCCGGAGACATAAAAACAAGATTGTCATGAATCATATAAAAACTCCGCTCACTGGCAGGAGACTCTATGGGAAGAATGTTCAGCTCATTCACAATGGGAAAGGTCATCGGCGCCATCGGCGGACTGCTGGACAGGCACTTCTCTTTCGTCTCTTTTCTTTCTTCGAAAAAGCCGCGGCCGCAGAACGCTCCGGCCGCGACTCATATATAAAGCAGACATAACGCAGATATAAAGCAAAACCGGAACTGGCGCACTAAAGTATCTATCCCAGGGCCACATCCAGCGTCATCATCAGCGTAAAGCCAAGCGCAAAGAAAACTGTTCCGATATTGGAATGTTTCCCGGATGACATCTCCGGGATCAGCTCCTCCACTACCACATACATCATGGCGCCTGCGGCAAAACTTAACAGATAGGGCAGAGCCGGCAGCACTACAGAAGCTGCCAGAATCGTAGCAAGAGCTCCGATGGGCTCCACGATCCCGGAAAGCACGCCATACAGAAAAGCCCTCGTCTTTCCCACTCCCTCCGAGCGGAGAGGCATGGAAATGATAGCTCCCTCAGGGAAATTCTGAATGGCGATTCCCAGGGAAAGCGCCAGGGCTCCCGCGGCCGTAATATACGCATTGCCTTCCGCCATGCCTGCGTAGACGACTCCCACCGCCATTCCTTCCGGAAGATTGTGAAGAGTCACAGCCAGCACCAGCATGGTTGTTCTCTGCAGATGGCATCTGGGGCCCTCACATTCACTGCTGTTCATATGGAGATGGGGAATCACATGATCAAGGAGCAGCAGAAACAGGATTCCGATCCAGAAACCCGCTGCTGCCGGCACAAAGGCCCAGCTTCCCATATCCGCAGCCTGATCCATGGCCGGAATCAGAAGGCTCCAGATAGAAGCTGCCACCATGACGCCCGCCGCAAAACCTGTCAGCGCCCGGTGCACCATTTCGTGAAGGGCACGCTTCATGAAAAATACCATGGCCGCCCCCAGTGAAGTCCCTAAAAACGGAATCATAATTCCTCTTATAACTGTTCCCGTCATCTGTCCGTTTCTCCTTTTTATATAGTTAGTTATAACTAATCTTTTTTCTCATTATATAACATGGCAGTTCAGATGTCAAATTTATGTCCATGCAATGAAGCTGTCTTCAAACTGCGCAAAACAGTCTGCAGCAGACACCGCAGATGCTATTCTGCCGCAAACGCCGCAGCTCTTACAACTGTGATCTCCCAGCTGTCGAAATAGTCATCCGGAAGAGGCTCATACCAGCCGTCCGACGGAGCCTCAAAGGAAACCACGAACACCCTGTCTTTCACCAGCATACTGGCCTCCGTATAGTTCGTAGCCACCTTCTTCTCTCCTTTATAATAATCTATCTGGAAAGAAGCCGTGGAAATGTCTTCTCCCGTATCGTTGACACATTTTGCCACAATCCGGTTATCCGCAAGCCTTGCCTGCTCCTCAATCCGGATTCCTGCAGGATCGGCAGTCTTTTCATCCGCCATCCGATCGCCGGAAAACAGTACTTCCACATGATCATACTGTTCCGATGTCAGGCTGGGCGCAAAACGCAGGATCTGCTCGCTTCCGGCAAACAGATTGTACAGATACAAGCCGGAATAATAATCTACAATCTGATCATTTCCATCGTAAAAAAGCATATCCGCCTGAATATAGCTGTAATCCTGCTCCGATATGTTCTGCACCGTAAAAATCTGATCTCCCTGTTCCGGGCTGGGTTCTATGGTATAGGCAAAGTTCTCGGCCGGGATAGATTCCGACAGATAGTATTCCTCCTCCACTCCATTCGGACTTTCCGGGTCCTCTGCTGTCAGCGCCCCATCCGTCCCATTTCCTGCCGTTCCTGCTGTTTCCGCCGATTCCTCAATTTCTGTCGTTTCCGCCTCCAGCTCTTCCGAACTGATACCGCTCCGAAGCATGCAGCCTGACGCAGTCAGTACAAAACAGAGTCCCATGATGCCTGCCGCAATCCTTCTTTTCATATCTGACCCCTCCCGTCCATATGATTTCCACTTTTCTTCCGTTTCATCGCGCGAATCTGTCCTTTTGTTTCCGGACTTACCCGGTATGATTCTGTGATTTTCTGCAGGGCTTTGTTATAGGTCCAGTCATCCAGCCGATTCTCCCTCAGATACTGATATGTCTCTTCCGGAAAATGTACAAAATATACGGAGACCGCCCAGGCCACCGCCATACGCACATAGTAATGATCCATATGAATCCCGTCAAAATACGCAAACGCGTCCTGCAGATATTCTTTCTTTACAAAATGGCTTAACAGCATTACCACCGCAAAACGGATCTCATAGGGCTTCTCCGACTGAACATAAGGCTTTAGAAACTCCCAGTAGAGCTCCGGATACTTTTCCGCGTCCTTTAAGGAGCCGCAGAAAATATCACAGACTGCCCAGTTTTCAATTCTCGGCAGAAATGCCCGCACGCGGCGCAGGCGTTCTTCCGGCGTCATCTTTGCTCCGGCAGTCACCAGTCCCTGAAGAATATCATTTTCATACCAGGCGCGGTCATTTTCCTCCAGAAAGGTTTCCCAGTCACCTTTTATGATCTCCTTTGCCAGCTTCCGGAGTTCCGGTGTGCGCACACCCATCACATTCTCCGTTCCCGGCAGCAGTTTACTGTGAAAATCCCGGTATTTCAAATCTGACAGCTCCCGGAGCCGTTCTGTCAAGCCCGGCACTCCTGTATTCTGTTTTTCTGTGTTCTGTTTTTCCATATTCCGCTCCATTGTTCTTCCGCTTTACAGCGCTCCTTCCAGCTTTAAAAGATATTCCTTGATATCCAGGGATTTGTTCTTTCCCATATAGCCGGTCAGGCTTCCGTCTGAGCCAATCACCCGGTGGCAGGGAACGATAATCGCAACCGGATTGTTCCGGTTGGCCATCCCCACTGCCCTGCTGCCCCTGGGGCATCCGATCTGCCGGGCGATCTCTCCATAGCTTCTCGTCTCCCCATAAGGAATCCGTAAAAGCGCCTGCCAGTCCCGAAGCTGAAAATCCGTTCCATGAAGAGAAAGCTGCACCTCAAACTTCTTCCGTTTTCCCGCAAAATACTCCTGAAGCTGTCCGCAGACGGATTTCAGAAAAGGCGTCTCCTCCTCCTGGACCTCCGCGTACTGCTCTGTCTCCCCGAAGGCGAGGCTGCAGAGTCCCTTTTCGTCAGCCGTCAGCTCCAGCCTTCCCACAGGCGACTGATAATACATTTTTCTCATCATTTCAGGCCGGTTATTCGATATAATTTGTACTTCTTTTCTCGTCATAATAAATCACATTCTCCTGCAGAACCCGGGCCTTTCCGTCCTTTACCTCAACAATGGAGACACCGCAGTTCTTATGTACACCGCCTTTCCAGAAATCCTTCAAATCCGTAATCAGCAGACTGGATAAAAGCCCTTTGACACAGGCGCCATGGCCGGAAAGGAGGATGGTTTTCTCCCGGTTGTCCGGATTTTCAATCAGCTCCGTCAGGAAATCCGTAGTCCGCACACAGAGCTGGGCGATAGACTCTCCGCCCTCCGGCGGATTGTAATGAGCCGGATTCTGAAAAAAATTCACAAACTCCGGATCAGGTATGCTGTAGCCTTCTTTCCCGCAGCAAAGTCCTTCATAAGGACCGAAGCTGATTTCTTTCAGTCTCTCATCTTTGATAATCGGAATTCTGCGGTCCCCGCGCATAATTTCCGCCGTCTGAACAGCCCGCTGCAGGGGACTGGTATAGATCGCATCAAAGGGAATCTCCTTCAGCGCTTCCGCGGTCAGACGCGCGGCCTCAATCCCATTCTGGTTCAGGGGAATATCTGTCGCGCCCTGGAGAAGACGTTTTGTGTTCCAGTCGGTCTCTCCATGGCGGATAATGTAAATCTGCATGATGTTCACTCCTTCTTTTTGAATGAAACTCCAGGCTCAGGCATACCGGAAAAGGATACCTGTGCCTTTTTTATCATAGCACACAGACCGTTTTCTGTATAGTAGCGAAAAGCCCCCGTTAAAAAAGGGATGCCCCGGTTTTCCGAAGCATCCCTGTATCTGCGGAATCAAGAAACTTCTCCCGCGTTTTTTATGACTCTACAACCTCCAGCACATCCATCGGGCAGGCTTTCGCGCAGATGCCGCAGGCGATGCACTTGGAAGCGGTGGGGGAGCTTTCCGCCTTTACCATCAGTCCGAACGGACAGGCCTCCACGCACTTTCCGCAGCCGGTACACAGCTTTTTATTTACCATGTATACGCCCTTTGCGTTCTGTTTGATCGCGCCGGCCTCGCAGGCCTCCGCGCACTTTCCGCACTGGGGACATGCCAGCGGACGCACACTCTTCTTCTCTACAATCTGAATGCAGGATTTGTCCGGATCAAATTCCTTATAGAAGCTTTCAGAGCAGGCTCTGACGCACTCCAGACATGCCATACAGGTAGATCCTTTTTTTACCATCAGTTTCTTCATCTTATCTTTCCTCCAGCCTTTACTAAACGTCTTTCGACGTTTTTTCCAGTTTACCATTAATGAAGAATTTTCTCAACAGTAAAATTTCGGCCAGAAGGATTCTGAGAGTTTTAATCCTTCGGCAGCGCCAGCGCAGCCAGCTGCTCCAGAATATTTCCTGCGCCGCTTAAGGATATGGAGCCTACCCGGTCGCAGATACGCTCCAGGTACTCCAGCTCCTTTAAGCGGTAGAGGACCTTGTTCTCTTCCATCAGTTTTGCCGTGTTCAAAAGACTTCTGGTGGAGGCCACCTCCTCTCTTCGCATGATCACGTTGGCCTGTGCTTTCTTCTCCGCCACCAGCACCGTATTCATAATGTCACGAATCTCGCCGGGCAGGATGATATCCTTGATGCCTGTATGCAGGATCTCCACACAGTATTCTTCCTGCGTTCCCTGAATCTGCTTCATCAGGAAGCGCCCGATCTCTTCTTTCTGCGCAAGCAGCTCATCCAGACGGAAGCCACCGATATACTCTCTGGCCAGCAATTGAATCCGTGTATACAGAAGATTTGCCACATTGTCGGTTTTCTGCATCAGCTCCAGCGGCCTTGTGATGCGGTAGCTGCACAGAATGTTCAGGCGGACGCCCACCTTATCTGAGGTCAGGATCTCCTGGCCGGAGATCTCAAGCTGCTGTACCTTCAGGCTGTAAAGTTTCATGCTGACCTCATGGGCGTAGATCCAGTAGAAATACGTCCCGGAGGAAAGCTGCTTTTCAAACTTTCCGTCTATGTACAGAAGCCCTGTCTCCCCCTCACCGACGGAAAACCGCTTATAAAGGCGCACCGGAATCAGATGGCGGTACATGGCCGGGACCTGCTCCTCCGTCATCTCCGTTCCCGTCACATTGACAAGACGGATTTCGTTCTTCTCAAACACATTCCAGTAGAGCGCTTCTCCTTCCATGATGACCTGTCTATAGACTCCGTTTACCAGGTGAAAACCGATACAGTCATCCGGAATCTGAACCCGGACTACGCGGGAGGCAAATTCCGGCTGCTCCATCAGAATTTCTGCCGGAAGCCCCTTCGTATCCACCTTTCCCGTCATTTCCGTGATCTTCAGCTCCCATCCAGACATCGAAAGGATTCTGTATTTTCCTGCAAACAGGATTTTCTTCAGAATCCCGTTTTTAAAAAGATAACCGCATTCCTGCGTCTTAATTACATACTTCATGTTCTTCTCTCCTTTTTCATGGAAGCGCGTCCGGGCTTTCCCACCCCGGAAACGGGGACAAAAGCCTTCCGGCGCTTTGGAAAAGAGAGGGCCCTTCCGCTTCCCAAAAAGCGAAGCGCTGTCTCTTCTCTTCCGCGCCGGTTCCCGGCTCTGTGCTGCCTTTTCCGCAGGCCGGGTCTCTGGCTGAAAAGCCATTCTGCATAAGCTTCCCGGCTTTTTTCGCCAGTCCCCGGGGAACCGCCCTGAACACATACTCCCGCCATAAACTGCACTTTACAGGTGCACTGGTGACGGATTTGAACCGTCTGTTCCAATTTTGACGATCGCTTTACCACTAAGCTGCCTGTCTCTCACAGGGGAGGATTCGAACCTCCGTAACACTGTTGTTTCTCCGCCGTTTTCGGCATACCGGCGGCCTACCAGACCGCGGCACCGCCCAGGCAGAAAGCCTGAAGCCCCGGGAAAAAAGCGGAATCTATTTCCACCGGAGTCCTTTGCTCCGGCAGAAAGCATTTCCCATGCTCTTCGAACACGTCCTTTCAACGGTATGCCATAT
>ERZ1643250.3752-NODE-3752-length-10125-cov-9.706653_pt1 | contig 10125 bp, 9 predicted proteins | sample MGYA00579262_ERZ1643250 | MGnify/ENA primary metagenome ERZ1643250 (study PRJEB29033, sample SAMEA4952265) | chicken gut metagenome | biome: Broiler Chicken; feature: Gastrointestinal Tract; material: Caecum | place: Ireland | collected 2018 | study: Broiler...
TAACTTGGGCTTATAGCCCTTGTGCAAACCACCCGTTTGACGGGTGGTTATGATTATCCGGTGAGAATTCATATCACTACTACCGCCTTCATATGCTGATTGGGGGTGGTTTTGTGGAAAACATTTCCCGGGTGCTGCGGGAACTTCTGTGGGGCTGGCCGGTGTTGGCGGGAATTTTGCTGGCGGGTATTCACTTGAGTATCCGAACGGGCTTTTTGCCGTTTACCCATTGTATATTTTGGTTGAAAAATACGCTCGGTTCCTGTTTTTTAAAGAAAAGCGCCGGAAAAACGCAGAAAACCGGCAGAATTTCACCGATGCAGGCGCTTTTGACCGCCCTTGCCGGATCGATTGGTACCGGAAATATTGTAGGAGTCGCCACGGCGCTGACCATTGGCGGGCCGGGCGCCATTTTCTGGATGTGGGTTTCCGCAGGGATTGGCATGACCACCATCTGGGCGGAAACCGTGTTGGCGGTAAGCTATCGAGTGAAAGGCCCGAACGGAGTGGTTTCCGGCGGGCCTATGATTTATTTGGAACGGGGCGCGGGAAAAAAGGGGCTTGCCAAACTGTACGCCGCTGCCTGTGTGCTGGCTTCTCTGGGAATGGGCAACATGGCCCAGTCCAACGCCATCGCCGGTGCGCTGGAAGAGGGCTTTTCCCTGCCGCCGGTGCTTACCGGAGTCTGTACGGCGGTGCTGCTGTTCCTGATTTCTGCCGGGGGAATGAAGTCGGCGGCAAAGGTGTCGGAAAAACTGGTGCCGGTGATGGCCGTGGGCTATGTGGCGGCTTGTGTGGCAGTGCTGCTGTTGTTTCCACAGAAAATCCTCCCGGCTTTCCAGTTGATTGTTTCCCAGGCCTTTTCCACACAGGCTGCGGTGGGCGGCGTTGGGGGAACGGTGATGCTTCGTGCCATGGAGTGCGGCGTTTCCCGGGGAATTTTCACCAATGAGGCGGGGCTGGGGTGTTCCGTTATGGCTTATGGAGAGAGCAGCGGCGCAGAACCGGGTAAGCAGGGCTGCTGGGGGATTTTGCAGGTTTTTATTGACACCATTCTCATGTGTACCCTGTCCGCGCTGGCAATTCTGGTCAGCGGCGCTCTTTCCACCGGAAAAGACGGTGCGGCGCTGAGTACCGTCTGTTTCTCTTCAGTGTTTGGAAGCTGGGGAAAGGGCTTTGTGTGCATTTCCATCACCCTGTTTGCCTTTGCGACCATGATTGCGTGGAGTGCGTATGGACAAAAAGCCCTGGAATACTTGGCGGGGAATCGTTTCCGGAGCAGTTATCGTGTTTTGTTTGCAGCGGCGGCCGTGCTGGGGTGTCAGCTGGGGCTGGATGCCGTTTGGAACCTCTGCGACAGCTTTAACGGATTGATGGCCATTCCCAATGTAGCGGCGCTGTTCTTGTTGTCCGGGGAAGTGGTGCGGGAAAAACAGCGGTGTTTTCCCAAGAACCGGGAGAAAATGCGCCGGACTGGTGACAATTGGACCGGGATATGATAGGATAGCAATAGAAGCAGAAAGTGGGAGGAGGCCGAAAGCCTTCCCCCGCTTTTTCATGGAAAGGATGAAAAAAGATGGCGAACACCCCTTTATATACCGCATTGCGGGAGCATTTGGCAAAAAAACAGGCTTCCTTTCATACGCCGGGGCATAAAGGAAGATTTTTGCCCAAAGACCTGTATGATCTGGACCTGACGGAGCTGCCGGACACCGACAGCCTGTTTGAATCCGACGGATGTATCCGGGCGGCTGAGGAAGCAGCCCGGGAGCTGTTCCACAGCCGGGCCACTTATTTTTCCGCCGGAGGCTGCACCCTCTGCATTCAGGCCATGTTCCGGCTGGCGGCTCCACAGGGCGGGAAGGTGATTTCCAGCCGGGTCATTCACCGCAGCGCCGTAAATACCATGGCCCTGTTGGGAATCGAACCGGTGTGGGTGCGTCCCCGGCCGGATTCCGGGCCCTGTCTGGCCGGCCGGCTTCACCCGGAGGATGTGGAAAAAGCGTTGGCGGAAAATCCTGACGCAAAAGCAGTCTATGTCACCAGCCCCGATTACTATGGGGTGTTGGCGGATATTCAGGGCCTTTCCGCCGTTTGTCATGCTCATGGAGTGCCGCTGCTGGTGGATAATGCCCACGGTACCCATCTGGCCCTTTTGGGGAAGCATCCGCTGACGTTGGGAGCAGACCTGACGGCCTGTTCCGCTCATAAAACCCTGCCGGTGCTCACCGGCGGTGCGTTTTTGAATATCGGGGACACGGAAATCAGTCGAAAGTTGAACTTTGCAGAACGGGCCAAAGAGGCCATGGCCCTGTTTGGCTCCACCAGTCCGGCCTATCCTGTGATGGTTTCCCTTGACCTGGCCCGGGCGTGGGCTATGGAACAGGGAAAAGAAGCCTGGGAAAAACTGGCGGTTCGTATGGTGAAAATCAAAGAAATTGCCCGGGAAAAGGGACTGCTGCTGCCCTTGGGGGAAACCGACCCCACCCGGCTGGCCATTGGGACGCTGCCGGCCGGCATGACCGGAGAGGAAGCCGGGGACTTTTTTCGGAAAAAGGGCGTGGAACCGGAGCATGAGGACGGCGGATATCTGGTGTGTATTGCGACCCCGTTCAATACGGAGGAAGAGCTGGACCGGCTGGAAATGGCCGTGAAAGCGCTGCCTGACGCCTGTACAGAAGTCGAGGGAACGCCCGCGCTGCCGTCTTTGCCGCCGGTGCGGAGAATGCCCCGGGAAGCAGTGCTGGCCTTTCAGGAAGCGGTGCCGCTGGAGAAGGCAGTGGGAAGAGTGGCCGGGGAAGCAGCCTGTCCCTGTCCTCCGGGTGTGCCCATCGTCATGCCGGGGGAGGAGATCACCGCCGAGTGTGCCGCGTTTCTGACAAAGTATCAGCTGAAAGAAATTTTCTGTGTCCGTGCAGAATAAGAAAAAATGCCCCTCTGATTCCGAAAAAACTCCGGAAACAGAGGGGCGTTGCTTCAGGAATCTACCACCATGCCGTCGTGGGTGACGTGAATTCGTTTATCGGGAATGCCGTGGAGCAGGTGGTGAATGCGGATGTAGTAAAAGGTTACCAGAATGACTACTGCACCGGCCCAGGCGGCGATTTCTGCAAAATAAATGCCGTATTGTCCCAGCCAGATAGGCAGCAGCAGCGCACAGCCGATGCGCATGGTCAATTCCGCAATGCCCGATACCATGGGAATGACCGTGTCTCCCATTCCCTGAAGGGCGGAGCGGTACAGATGCAGCAGATACAGCACCGACAGCAGGCAGCACATAATGAACAGATAGGTATAAGCGATGTCCAGCACCTGTGCAACTTCACCGGGTTCACCGGAAATGAACAGCAGCAGCACCGGTTTTCCAAACGCAATCATGGCTGCGGAAATTATCACAGAAGTGGCAACCGCCATTTTCAAAGCGGAGCGCATTCCCTCGCAAATGCGGCGGTATTTTTTCGCTCCCAAATTCTGCCCTGCATAGGTGGCCATGGAAAAGCCAAAGGAGGTTGCAGCCAGCTCCAACAGGCCGTACAGCTTGTTGGTGGCGGTAAAACCGGCCACAAACAGGAATCCGAACCCGTTGATGACGAACTGTATCACCAGTCCGCCCACCGCAATGACCGTATTTTGAAACGCCATGGGCAGGCCCAGCTGAAACAGCCGGCGGCAGAGACAGCCATCCGGATGCCAGTCGGTTTTGGTCATACGGAGAACGGTCATGCGCCGGAGCACAGCCAGACAGAACAGGCAGGAACAGCCTTGGGCAATGACCGTTGCGGCGGCAGCGCCGGGAATGCCCCAGTGGAACCCCATGACAAACAGCAGGTCCAGCCCGATGTTGACCACGGAAGCCACCAGCATGGCGTACAGAGGGGTTCGGCTGTCGCCCATGGCCCGGAGAATGGAGGCCATCATGTTGTAAGTTGTTACAATGACGGAGCCGGAAAAAATGATTCGCAGATAGGAAAGGGAGCCGGGCAGCACGTTGTCCGGCGTGTTCAGCAGCCGCAGCACCGGTTCCGCCAGCAACAGGCTGGAAACAGTCACCACCACGGCGATGACAGCGGAAAGCAGCGTACTCATGGCGGTAACTTTCCGAAGGCCGTCCTGATCCTCTGCGCCGAATCGCTGGGAAATCAGAATGGAAAAGCCCTGAGTAAAGCCCATAATGATGCCCAATACCAGCCAGTTGAGCCAGTCCGCAGCCCCAAGGGAAGCCAGCGCTTCTACGCCCAGCACCTGTCCCACCACCATGGTGTCCACCATGGTATACAGCTGCTGGCAGATGTTGCCTGCCATCAGCGGCAGGGCAAAGGATAACAGCAGTCCCGCCGGTTTTCCGGTGGTCATATCTCTTATGTGTGCCATAGGATTTGTCTCCTCCCGTTTTTTGAAACTCGATCCTGTCGATCGTTGCTGAAAAAGCACATACAATATAAGAATATCGTTTTTCCCCGGGAAAAGTCAAGGGGGAGCCGTGGAAACTTGACCGACGGAAAAGAGTGGTTTATACTTTATAATATGAATAGTTAAGTGACTGAAGAAAGGACGGGAATGGAATGAGAGACCGTTTGGGAGAAGAAAAAGTCGGAAAACTGCTGCTGCAATTTGCAGTTCCCAGTGTAATTTCCATGCTGGTCAGCGCACTGTATAACATTGTGGACCAGATTTTTATTGGAAACGGCATTGGCATTAACGGAAACGCCGCCACCAATGTGGCGTTCCCCTTGACCACTCTGTGTACGTCTCTGGCGCTGTTGTTCGGCATCGGCGGCGCTTCTAATTTTAATCTGTGTATGGGTGCGCAGGACTATCGGAAAGCGGGAAAATATGTGGGAAACGCGGTGTTCCTTCTGGTTTCTTCCGGCATCATTCTGTGTGTCGGTGTGCGGATTTTCCTGAATCCCCTGATGCTCCTCTTTGGTGCAACGCCGGATACGCTGGATTACGCGCTGGAATATACGGGGATTACCTCTTTCGGCTTCCCCTTTCTGATTCTCTCCACCGGCGGAAGCGCGCTGGTTCGGGCCGACGGAAGTCCCAAATTTTCCATGGCCTGTATGCTGTCCGGCGCGATTATCAATACCATTTTTGACCCCTTGTTTATTTTTGGCTTTCACTGGGGCATGGCCGGTGCAGCCTGGGCCACGGTACTGGGTCAGATTGTTTCCGGGTGTATGGTGCTGTGGTATCTGCTCCGGTTCCGCTCGGTACAGCTGGAAAAGTCCTGTTTTGTCCCCAAGCTCCGTTATTGCCTGCGGGTAGCGGCGTTGGGTACCTCCAACTGCTTCAACCAGATCGCCATGATGGTGGTGCAGATTGTCATGAACAACACCATGACCTATTACGGCGCCATGTCCATATACGGACAGGAAATCCCGCTGGCTTGTTCCGGTATTATCAACAAGGTGAATATGATTGCCTTCTCGCTGGTCATCGGTATTTCTCAGGGCTTGCAGCCCATTACCAGCTTTAACTACGGCGCGAAAAAATACGGACGGGTGTGGAGCTCCTACCGGCTGGCGGTGACGGCGGGCACAGTGATTTCCATTTTGTCTTTCCTGTGCTTCCAGCTGTTTCCCCGACAGATTATTTCCCTGTTTGGTTCCGGCAGTGAGGCTTATTTCGCCTTTGCAGAGCGGTATTTCCGGGTGTTTCTGTTCTTCACCTTTATCAACGGCATTCAGCCCATCACTTCCAACTTCTTTACCGCCATGGGAAAAGCCCCCAAGGGCATTTTGATGGCGTTGACCCGTCAGGTGATTTTCCTGCTGCCCCTGCTGGTGATTCTGCCGATTTTCTGGGGACTGGATGGCGTCATGTATGCCGGACCGATTTCTGACGGTGCGGCGGCGCTGCTGGCGATTCTGCTGGTGGTTCGGGAGCGGAAAAAGCTTCTTTCCATGGAAAAGGAGCAGAATTTGCAGAAGACTGCGGAAAATCAATAGTTTGTCTTGACTGTCAACCTGCTTTACCCCTTATAATGGAGGCAGAAAAGGGGTAAAGGAGGGAATGTTATGACCATCAAGGAAATGGAAGCCCGTACCGGAATGACCCGGGCCAATATCCGCTTTTATGAAAGCCGGGGCTTACTGTCCCCGGAGCGGGGAGAAAACGGGTATCGGGACTATTCGGAAAAAGACCTTGCCGTTTTGCAGCGAATTAAACTGCTGCGGATGCTGGACCTGTCTCTGGAAGAAATTCAGAAATTACAGACAGGGGAAGAGGTCATGGACACCGTGCTGTCCCGCCATCTGGAACAGCTCCATCAGGAAGAGGAGCGGGCGGCCCGGTGCCGGGAGCTCTGTGCCCGGATGAAAGCGGACAAAGTGCAGTACAGCACGTTAAATGCAGAAAAATATTTACAGGAAGTAAATCGATCTGTGCCGGAAATACCGTCCCAACCCCAGTGGAAAACGGACGTGCTGTCCCAGGTGCGTGCACCGTTCCGTCGTTTTTTTGCCCGAGGGCTGGATCTGGGACTGTATACCACTCTGTGGCAGCTTTTTCTGATTTTTGTGCTGGATTGGAACCTGCAAAACCGCTCGGCAGGGATGGAACTGGTGGATACAGCGGCCGGACTGGTGCTGATGTTTCTGCTGGAACCGATATGGCTCCATATTGCCGCCTGCACGCCGGGAAAATGGATTCTGGGACTGCGGGTAAAAGCGGACAGTGGAGAGCGTCTGACCCTTTCCCAGGCTCGGTCCCGTGTGTGGAAGGTTCTGGTATGGGGAATGGGTCTGGGACTTCCGGTTTACAATGTGGTGCGGCTGTGGAAAAGCTATCGGGCCTGTGAGGATCGGGAGACGCTGGAATGGGAGTACGATTCCACCCTGACCGTGCGGGACGAAAAACGGTGGCGTGAAATTGCATGGCTGGGCGCTGTGGGCGTGCTGGCCCTGTCTCTGGTGTTGGCCATGAGCTGGAATGCCTTACCCAAAAACCGGGGAGAAATCACGGTAGCTCAGTTCTGTGAGAATTATAACCGGTATTTCCGGTATCATGGCTTTGACGGACTGCGGAAGCTGGACGCGGAGGGAAACTGGGTGGAGCCCTATGCCCCCAATATCATTGTGGTGGAAATAGAAGAAGTTCCCCTGCCTGAGCTGCAATTTGAGGAAGAAAACGGGGCAATGACAGGTGTTTCCTTTTCCATTGTTTTAGAAGGGGAAGAGGCAGAGACCAGGGTCCCGTCTTTTCAAACGGTTCGAGAGGGATTGCTGTATGCCTTTGCAGCAGCCCAGCGGGAAACGGGACTGTTTGCAGGAGAGGTACACGACATACTGGAAAAAATGGAAAAAGAGCCGTTCCTTTCCTTTGAAGAACAGGTTTCTGGGGTGTCCGTGTCCTGTCAGATTTCCTACAGCGGATATATACCGGGATATGATGCGCTGGTTCCCGAAGAGGGAAAGCCCTGTACCTTTGCAATGACCTTTTCCATAGCAAAATGAGCAGCCAATTGTAAACTATATAAATCGAATTAGGTTGACAATAGAAGAAAATAGCGCTATAATGGCAGAGGAATTCCAGAAAATCCAGAATGTAAGGAGCCTTTTCCATGAAGCGCACCGTTCAAATCACCCAGATTGCATTATTTGCCGCTTTGACGGCGGTATTTTCCCAGATTTCCTTTCCCGTTCCCATGACGCCCATTGTGTTCACCATGGGAGTGATGGCGGTATACCTGACTGCGGCTCTGCTGCCTAAATGGCAGGCGTTTTTGGCACTGATTGTCTATCTGCTGTTGGGGGCCATTGGCCTGCCCGTATACAGTGGGTTTCACGGCGGAATCGGTACCCTGCTGGGGCCCACCGGCGGGTATCTGATGGCCTATCCCATCATGGCGTTTTTGGGCGCATGGCTCCGGGAGCTGCTTGGCAAAACGCCGCTGCCCCGGTTTGTTTCCTGCCTGATTGCGCTGCTGATTACCATTATTCCCTGTTACCTCATCGGTTCCCTGTGGTATATGCAGGTGGGACAGGTGGACTGGATGACTTCTTTGAGCCTGACGGCCCTGCCTTTTATCCCCGTGGATATTATCAAGGTGGTGTGCTCGGCCCTGCTGGCCATGCCGGTGAGTGTGGCGGTAAAAAAGGCCGGTTTGCTTTCCGGAAAAGCATAAATAAAAGAAAGAGTCCTTGCTGTTTCAGGCTTTGTTTCCCTGAATAGCAAGGACTTTTCTTTTTACCCCCAATGATCCAGTCCGGCGCGCTGCATGGCGCCCATAACCTTTTTCCGCAGGTCGGGGAACTGCTTTTCCAGTTCTGCTACCAGCAGCTCCGTCTCCTTCCGGCTGGTGCAGCCGTCGGCGGGGCATTGGCTTTTCACAACCGGCAGCTCCAGCCGCGCGGCGGCGTTGCGGATATCCCGTTCTTCACAGAACACCATGGGACGGATCATCCACAAATCCCGGCGGGACAGGTAGCTTTTGGGGGAAAAGCAGCCCAGCTTTCCACCGTAAAACAGGTTCATAAAAAAGGTCTGTACGGCATCGTCAAAATGGTGGCCCAAAGCCAGTGCGGTGCAGCCGTTTTCTTTTGCCATTTCGTGAAGAATCCCCCGACGCATCCGGGCGCACAGGCTGCACGGATTTTCCTCTTTCCGTTCTTCAAAGATAATGGAGCCCAGTCGGGTACGTCGAATGAGATAGGGCACATCCAGTTCCCGGCACAGTTTCTCAATGGCGGAAAAGTCCGTTTCCTGACCACCGAAGCAGGGGTCGGCGGTAATGGCGATGAGGGAAAAAGGCACGGGATAAAATGCCCGCAGTTTGGCAAGTCCAGTCAGGAGCATCAGGGAGTCCTTTCCGCCCGACACTCCCACGGCGATTTTGTCCCCGGGCTTTACCATTTCATATCGCTCCATGGCGGCGCGCATTTGTCCCATCAGTTTCTGCACGGGCTGTCATCCTCTCTGTTTTGATATGGCCTATCATAGCATAAAAAACGGTAGATTTCCAGAAACCCCGATATTGGAGATATGGGAGAAACTACAAAAAATGAAATGGCGGCTTTGTATACGGGAGAAAACAGCCAAATAACGGTGAAAATGAAAGCAAAGGCAAAAGTAAATTGAAAAAATGGAATTTGCCCCTTGACATCCCTGGCCGGGTGTGGTAGTATCATATAGCAAATCCAGCCCCGGTGCGCCCGGAGCTGCCCGAATGGGTCGCCCTGCCTTGGGCGGGGCTTTGTAATATTGATTGTTTTTACAACAAGCAGGAGGTAAACGCTATGTCCACTTATATGCCCAAAGCTGGTCAGGTTGACCGCAAGTGGTATGTGATCGATGCTGCCGGTAAGCCCCTGGGCCGTGTGGCAGCTCAGGCTGCTGTGCTGCTCCGCGGCAAGCACAAGCCCACCTTTGCTCCCCATGTTGACTGCGGCGACCACGTAATCATCATCAACTGTGCAAAGGCTGTTCTGACCGGCAAGAAGCTGGAGCAGAAGCACTACTATCATCACACCGGCTGGATCGGCCATCTGAAAGACGTCCGCTACGACACTCTGATGGAAAAGAATCCCGAGAAGGCTATGGAGCTGGCTGTAAAGGGTATGATCCCCCACAACAGCATTGGCAGTGACGCTATGAAGCGCCTGCGCCTGTATGCCGGCAGCGAGCATGTTCACGCTGCTCAGCAGCCCCAGAGCTGGGAACTTTAAGAGAGGAGGAAGCAGACTATGTACGAGAAAGCACCTTATTTTTACGGAACCGGCCGGAGAAAGAGCTCCGTTGCCCGCGTAAGACTGTATCAGGGTACCGGTAAGGTAACCATCAATGACCGCGATATCGACGATTACTTCGGCCTCGAGACCCTGAAGCTGATCGTCCGTCAGCCGCTGGCTATCACCGGCACCGACGAGAAGTTCGACATCGTTTGCCGCGTTGCAGGCGGCGGCGTTACCGGCCAGGCCGGCGCTATCCGTCACGGCGTTGCCCGCGCACTGCTGCAGTACGATTCCGAGAACCTGCGTTCCACTCTGAAGAAGGCTGGTTTCCTGACCCGCGATCCCAGAATGAAGGAACGTAAGAAGTACGGCCTCAAGGCTGCTCGTCGTGCGCCTCAGTTCTCCAAGAGATAATTTCCACTGCTTCTCAGTACGTCTTTGGACGCTGTTT
>ERZ1643250.3754-NODE-3754-length-10123-cov-5.436035_pt1 | contig 10123 bp, 9 predicted proteins | sample MGYA00579262_ERZ1643250 | MGnify/ENA primary metagenome ERZ1643250 (study PRJEB29033, sample SAMEA4952265) | chicken gut metagenome | biome: Broiler Chicken; feature: Gastrointestinal Tract; material: Caecum | place: Ireland | collected 2018 | study: Broiler...
CCCCGGAGCAGTGCTCCGGGGCTGTTCCCTGCGCGGGGGCTGATCCGGTAAAAAACGTGAGATTTTGCTTACCAGGTCAGACCGCTGAAGTCGATGGTGTAGCTGACACCATTGAAGCTGTGAGTAGTAGTCTGATAAGTGCTGCTGTCGCTCACCAGCAGAAGCAGATTGTCGTCACCAATGGTGATGGAAACAATGGCCAGCTTGGTAGCGCTTGCACTGTGCTGCGTATTGTACCAACTCAGGATCTCAGAAGCTCCCACATCGCTCTTACCGGAAAGGTTATTATTGCCATACCAGAAGATGTTCAGAGAAAGCTGAGTCTGAGGATCCATGCTAGCAGTATTGTCGAGCGGAGTCATGGTTCCAATACTGCTCAGGGTGATCTTATGGTTGTTCTCGTCCACGTCCATTGCCACGTTGGTAAAGACACACTTCTCGACACCCTCAAACTTGGAGCCCTTGACCGCGTCGATCACGTCCTGGGTGGAACCGGCAATATTGGCAAGGCCCTTCACATTGAAGGTGACATCCGCGGTGACCTTGTAGGTGGTGCTGGGCTTGGAGCCGGCGTCGCCGATCTCCACGGTCTTGGTGCCCTCGGTGGCGGTCAGCTGCTGGCTGCCGGTCAGGCTGGAGGACACGGTGACCTCGGTGCCGGCGGCAACGACCTGACCAGCGGGAACACCATTGCCATTGACCGTCACGGTGACGTTCGTACCAGCGGTGGCCTGATAGGCATCCACAATGGCAAAGGTCTTGTTGGCGGAAGCGGCCAGAGAGGTGGAGGTGTAAGACTCACCGGAATCAGCCGGGATGTCGAACACCCAATAGTTACCACTCTGAATCACACGGGAATCGGTGCCGTTTACACCGGTGTAGCCGGGGGCGTTGCACTCCAGGAAGGAGGCGCCGGCTTTGTAGCTGGTGAGCTGGGCGTACTCGTCCTGGGCAAACAGGCCAACATAGCGGCCGTTGTAGGTCACGCGGTAGACCTGAGTCACGGGGATGGAGACGGTCAGGCCGGAATTCTCGTCCCGGGCAAACACGTCACCCATGTCATCCGCGTTCAGATTCAGGCTGCCAGCGCCGGCGTAGATGTTGCCAACGGTGATGTTGGTGAAGCCAGCGTCGCGCAGCTCATTGGTGATGGCGCGGGCGATCTCCAGCTGGGTGGCGTCGTCGGGGTTGTAGACGCGGACCTGCTTCTGGTCGTAGTCCACCCGCAGATCGCCGGGGTCGTCCTTGTCGTCGGAGGGCTTGGAGTCGTCATAATCCCAGATCCAGGCGGTCTGGAGCACCTTGTTGTCGTTGGTGGTGATGATGACGGCGTTCTTCAGCGCGCCCACCACAAAGTCGCCCTTGGAGACCTCGTCGCCAGCCTTGGACGCGTCGGTGACATCCCACACCTTGGAGTTGCCCACCAGAGTGGGATACACCCGGCCGGAGTAGTTGTAGTCGTTGTCCTTGTTGTTGTCCACGTCCAGAGTGCCGTTCTTCAGCAGCTCGGCGGTGGTGGCGGCGGTACGGCTGTTCAGGTTGAGGTCGTAGGTGCCGTCGGCGTTCTCGCTGTAGGTGTAGGCCACCATGTAGGCGTAGCCGTCGGGCTTGTCGAACTCGCTCTCATAGTCGTCCTTGCTGACATCGATGGACTTGGTGGTGCCGTCCTCGAACACCACGTTCAGCTCCAGGATCTTGGAGGTGACCGCGTTGGCGTCCAGGACCAGCAGCCAGTTCTGGGTGTTGGTGCTGGTGCGGGCGTTGAACAGGACCACCTCGGCCAGGTTGGTGGCGGCGTAGGTCTTGTCCTCGGTCTTCTTCAGCACGGGGTAAACCTGAGCGCCGGTGCCCTCAGCCACGTTGCTCATCTTGTCCCAGCCGGTGGCCACGCCATAGAGCACGTCGCCCTCCTTGTAGGAGGTCTCGTAGTACTTGCCGCCCTTCTTGAGGTCTTTGTCCTCCACCACACTTGAGAAATCCGAACCTAATCCCAATCGGGGAAGGGTTCGGATTTTTCGTATCTATGGAAGCTGCCAAGGGCATAGGCAGGTAGACAAAAAAGGGGGAGGGCCACTCGTCTGGTGGCCCTCCCCCTTGCCGTGTATTTACCGTTATCCCTGTTTGTCCTGCCGCTGTTCCCACGCCTCCAAGTCCCGCTTCCCTTCCTCGCTCTCGTAATACTTCTGGAGCATGGGCAGCAGGCACCGGGCCATGCGCTCGATGGCATAGTCCGGAATGTCCATGCCGCTGTTCTTCTCTTTATGCTTACCGCTCAAGCTGTCGCTTATATCTATCCCCCCTCTGCTGCTCCTTCAACGCCTGCCGCACCTCCGGGGGTATGCTCTGGACAAACCGCCGGAGCTGTTCATTCTCCTTTTGCAGCGCAAGCACCTCCATCTGCTTGTGTATGCTCTTTTCACTGTTGACCTTCTCTTTCAAGCCCCTGTTCTCCTGCGTCAGATAGTCTATGGTGGCCTGATACTTCTGCATCTGCCCCAGATGCCTTTCCAGCCGGGCGAAGTACGGCCCCACCATCTCCAGTATCTCGTCCCGCTTCTTCCCCGCGTTCATCACCCCTATCTCCGACACCGCCTTTTCAATCGTCCTCTGCTGCCTGACCAGGCGGACGGATTGCTTGAACAGCCATGTGGGGATGTGTTTCCGCTTGGTGACAAGGGCGCTCTCGCCCCGCTTGAGGACGGGGAACGCCTTTTTCATGTGGGCGTGGAACTCGTCCTGCCATTGTGAGAGTTGTGCCCGGTTGCCCAAAATCTCCTTGGCGGACAGCCGCCCGTCCTCCGTGATGGGGGTGAAGCACAGGTGGAGGTGGGGCGTTTTCTCGTCCATGTGTACCACGGCGGAGAAGATGTTGCCCCGGCCCACCTTCTTCTCCATGAAGGCCACCGCCTCCGTGAAGTAGGCCTGTACCTCCTGTTTGCTCCGGCCCGCGAAGAACTCCGGGCTGGCGGTGATGAGGGTATCCACGAACATGGTGCTGTCCTTCCGGGTGCGGCACCCCGCCGCTTTGATGCGGCTGTCTATCTCCCGCCGGTATCTCTGCGCGGGCCGGATGATGTGGAAGTTGTCTTTGCTTTTGCCGGTGTCGATGTCCGGGTTGCTGGCGTACTGCTCCTTGGTGCGCTCGTGGTGGGCCTCCAGCGCCCCGGCCGGCCCCGCCTTGTGTTTGGCGAAGCGTAAGATTGCGTGCTGGGCTTTTTGTGCCATGGAACTCCTTTCCCATCCCTCCATCGCAGAGGGATGATGTGATGTAGAAAAGTTGAGCCGTTTTTCGAGGGGGAGGATAGAAACATACGGGGGTATGGAAAACCAAAGCCCGAAGCCCCTGATTTCCCTTGCCTTTTCACCCCCTACTTTTCTACTCCCGCCCTCCGTTTCCGGGCGTAATCGGCCTTCTGCCGCCGCTGCACCGCCGCCCGGCAGGCGGGGCAGTATTTGGCGTTGTTGGAGGCGGAGGAAAAGGCCCGCCCGCAGACCGCGCAGCGCCTCCCTGCCGCCTGCCGGAACACTTCCGCCTCCAGCCCTCTGCCCGCCTCGTCCTTTAGCAGCACATGGCGGAAGAACTTACAGCAGACGGAATAAGAAATGCTCTGGGGGCAGGCCACTTCCTCGCCCCTGTCCAGATACAGGCAGCTGCCGCTGTCGTAATAGCTGCACCGCTCCCGGATGAGCCGCACTGCCTCCCGGCGCTGCTTTGCGTCCATGCGGTACAGGGAACCGTCCGCCCGCCGCTCCACGGGCGGCAACTTTTTGATATGGAACATTTTCACCTTCTTTCCGGTTTTGGGCGTGAAAAAGCCACGCCTGCCGTGTCCGGCCTGCGTGGCTTCACCGCCCTGCTTCTTGGATGAACCGCTTCTTCACCGCCTCCATCCGCTTGATGACCCCGCTATGGGTCTTGTACCCCAGCCTGTCCGCGATCTCCTCATAGGTGTACCCCTCCACCCGCAACTCCAAAATCGCCATATCCTTTTCGGACAGGGTGGCCTTGAACCGCTGGCAGAAGTCCTCCGCCTCCACCCGCTCCGTGAAGTCCCCCTCCGGGGCGGGCAGGGAATGGATGCTGCTGCCCTCGTCCTCCATACATCCCTCCAGCGAAACGGTCTGCACCCGTTTTGACCGGGTGTGGTACCACTTGCGGAGGAAGTCCCTGCGGACATTGGTGTCCCACTTCTCAAAGTCCTCGTCGCAGGGCATCTCCCGCACGACTTCCAGCACCGGCCCCCAGCCCTGCTCCTCGATGGCCTGCTCCACCACCTGCTTCATCACTGCGCGCACATCCTCCGGGTCAAAGAAGGGTATCTCGAAGTCCGGGGGCAAGGCAAAGAGGGCCTGTACGCCCCAGCCCCGCACCTGTTCCACCCCTTTGGCCCACAGGGGCAGGGCGTAGGCCAGCCGCCACACGGGGGAGAAGCCCGTGTAGTGCTCTTTCCAGCCGCCGAAGCCGAAGTGGGGGAAGGCCAGCGAGGCCACGGCGTCCATGGCCTCGTTCAGGAATGCGTCGCTCAGGATGACTTCCGCCCATTCGGGGGAGGCGTTCAGGGCGCCCATGCTCCGGGGCAGCCTGCGGAGGGTGGGGAAGCGGGAGAGCAAGTCCGGTGGGAGCATATATACGAGGGGCAGGTAGCGGACGGGGCTGTCGTAGGGGAACTGATAGACAGTGGACATGGAAGCGGCCTCCTTTCTGAAATCAATCTGCCTGCAATATTTTACGACACAAGTATATACCAAATGTTCCACAACGGCAAGATTTTTTCGTCTGAAGCACGCCATGTCTGGCTGTCCCATGGGCACAAAAATTTGCCGCCGCACTACTAAAATAGTGTTGACAATGCAGAACTATTGTGGTAGTATCATAGCAGGATCTATTGCAATAGTCCGAAGGAAGGTGTGTCATATGGCAATCAAACTCTTTGACTCTGAGTTAAAAGTCATGGATGTGTTGTGGAAAGAAGGTGATAAGACCGCAAAGCAGATCTCTGATATCCTCAAAGAGGAAATCGGATGGAACATGAACACCACCTACACCGTTATCAAGAAGTGCATCGCCAAGGGGGCAATCGAGCGGACGGAGCCGAACTTCCAGTGCCATGCACTGATCCCAAAGGAAGTGGTACAGGAGGCGGAAACGGCAGAACTGATCGGGAAGTTGTTTGACGGTTCCCCCGACCTGCTCTTTGCCTCCCTGCTGGGCCACCAGAAACTGTCCAGAGACCAGATCGAAAGGCTGCGCCGGATGGTGGATGCACTGGAATAGGGGTGAGCGTATGAGCCTTTTTCAAATGAGCGTGGCCGGGGGCGTATTGATTTTATTTATTGTCGTCATCCGGGCCGTGGCGATCCATCGCCTGCCGAAAACGACCTTTTTCGTGTTGTGGCTTATCGCTGCTTTGCGTCTGCTCCTGCCGCTGTCCATCCCCTTGCCGGGCGGATTGCCGGTAAATGTCGCCTCGATTTCTGATGCGGTTCAGGATTTTGCCGCTCAAAATTTCGTCCAAGGGAACGAGGAGGGTTCTTCGTCCACTCAGGCACCGCCATCTTTTGCCCCTGGTGTGGAGCCTGGCGTACAATTCCAAGCAACAGCGCAGGAAATAGAACGCGCTCCCGTTTTTGTGGTGGTCTGGTTGGCAGGTTTCCTGCTTTTGGCAGCGTATTTTGCGATCTCTTACCTGAGAAGTTTGCAGAAGTTCAGGATGTCCCTTCCAGACAACACGCCGTATGTTCAAAGGTGGCTGTCCGAGCACCGAATTACCAGACCTCTTGAAGTACGCAGTTCCGATCTGATCTCGTCCCCCCTGACCTATGGCATCCTGCGTCCGGTGATACTATTGCCGAAGAAGTTTGACCGGAGCGATGAAACGGTGCTCCAGTATGTGTTGGCCCATGAGTATATCCATATCCGGCGGTTTGACGCTATTACGAAAATTCTCTTTGCCGCCACTCTCTGCGTCCACTGGTTCAACCCGCTGGTCTGGGTGATGTATGTTCTTGCAAACAGGGATGTGGAATTGTCATGTGATGGGTGCGTCCTCCGTATGCTTGGCGAAAAGGAAAAATCTGCTTACGCCCGGGCTCTAATCCGCATGGAGGAAAGAAAAAGCGGGATGTCTGCCCTATACAGTCATTTCAGCAAAAATGTAATTACAGAAAGGATTGAAGCGATTATGAAATTCAAGAAAACCTCTATCGCCGCTTGTGCTTTGGCCCTAGTTGTGACGGTCGGTGCCACAACGGCCTTTGCTGTTTCCTCGTCTGATGGCAACGGGGCACATAGTTGGATCAGCAGGGATGATGCAACCTTGATCGATTTGGAGAGTATTAACGCAAAATTTAGTAACACTGGTACAGACGCAATACAATTTGCGGATGAGGCTGATGAACCCAAACTAATTGATTTGACCGATGCAGGCTCTATTTTTGAGAATGGGGAACTAGCCATGGTGGAACTACTGGACGATAATTCCACAGGCCGCATCCTTGAAAGTGCCGGAGACTGCTTTATGTCGCTCGAAAATGGGATGCCCATGACAATTGGTGTCGGAAATTGGAAGCAAGGCAATACATTTGAACTTAATAGCCAAAGTGAAAAGGCAAACGAAATAAAACTCACTATTTGCAGCACAAGCACAGGGGAGACTTGGCCCTATATTCTGGAAACCGGGACAGGAAGCATTACCTTTACTGCTCCTTATGACGGAGAGTTTGAAATCAGCGTTGAAAATCTATCCGCTACAAATGCAAAATTGTCAATCACATATGCGCTCAATTCAGTAACAAACATGGACCATATGGCGAACATGGATAGTCCTGATTTGCAAAATACAGTCCATATGGATATGACCTTAGTTTCTGTCAGCCATGATGACGAGTCCAAATTCACTCCCGAGGAATGGGCCGAGATACTGAAACAAATCGAACTGGGCAATATCTCTTGGGAAGATTGAGTTTCCTCTCAACATCAGGTTCTCTTCCTAACGGATAGTAAAAATCACTGTTTCGGGGTGCACGCAATAGCAACCCAGGCGGGGCCGTCAATGGTCGAGATGAACGGCGCACAAGTGCGCCGCCATTGACCGCCTCCGCCCGGTCTTGCTTTCGGGTAATCAAGGCGGGCAAGCCCAAAAGTGCTTGCCCGCCCTCTTTGATTTTTTCTGAGTGGTGCGTCATCCGGGGCACTTATCTCAGCCCTGCGGGGGACGAAGGATGAGGGACGGGGGCTTGTATACCTGCCGCCGCTCTCCGGGAACAGGCAGGGGTTTTGTCCCCTCCCGGGCACAAAACCCTGCCCGTTCCCCTGCCGGGCAAACCGAGCGTTTCCATCCGGCGAAACCCTCCTTTTGCCCGTCAGCCGCACCGGCAGGTATAACACACTACACCTTGCAGGCAAGGTCGTGTGCCAAAGGGGGTACCCCTTTGGAAACCCCGGTTTTGTCGGGGTGTGGCCACAGACCGCAATCCTGCGCCCCTGTCCCATCCCTCCAAAACCCAAAGAAGCGGCCACGCCAGCCCATCCCTGCGGGCTGATGTGCGCCGCTTCTTTGTCCGGCCACCGGGCCGGAGCGGGGGAAAAACCGCATCAGAAAAATTGCATCTCCGGGTTGCGTTTTTTCTTTATTTGGGTTATAATAAATCTAACCCAAATAGGAGGTCGCGAAATGAAGGAAGTGGGTAAGCGGTTGAAGGCCCTGCGGGAGAGCATCGGCATCTCTCAGGTGAAAATGGCCGAGGCCATCGGCTCCACGCAGTCCAGTGTCAACCGCTACGAAAACGGGCAGTCCAGCCCCTCCGTCGAACTGCTCCGCCGCTATGCGGATTACTTCGATGTGTCACTGGATTATATCTTCGCCCGGACGGACAAGCCGCAGGGCAAGATATACGAGTTCAGGCCCAAGGCCAGCCCGGCGCGGGAGGAGATGCGCCGCTTTATCGAGATGTGCTTTGACCCCCAGTCCCCTATGAATGAGAAGCTGAAAGAGACCCTGCTGCGTATGATGGAGGATGGAGAATGAAAGCAGTTATCTATGCCCGCTATTCCTCAGACAGCCAGCGGGAAGAAAGTATTGAGGGGCAAATCCGGGAGTGCACCGCCTTTGCCGGGAAGAACGGCATCACCGTCCTGTGCAGTTACATAGACCGCGCCCTGTCTGCGAGGACAGCAGACCGCCCGGAGTTCCAGCGCATGATAAAGGACAGCGAAAAGTGCCTGTTCGATGTGGTGCTGGTCTGGAAGCTGGACAGGTTCTCCCGTGACCGCTACGACAGCGCGCACTACAAGCACATCCTGAAAAAGAACGGTGTCAAGGTCCTGTCTGCAAAGGAGAACATCTCCGAGGGGCCGGAGGGCATCATACTGGAATCCATGCTGGAGGGCTATGCCGAATACTACTCCGCCGAACTCTCCGAGAAGATACAGCGGGGCCAGATGGAGAACGCATTGAAGTGCAGGAACAACGGGGGCAACACGCCATTGGGCTATGTGGTGGGACAGGATGGCGTGCTGGCGATTGACCCGCTGACCGCCCCGCTTGTGACGGAGATTTTCACCCGCTATGACAGCGGCGAGAGCATCAGCGAAATCACCCGGTCCCTCAACAGCCGGGGGTTGAAAACGAAGAAGGGGAAGCCCTTCAAGATAGGCGGCGTCAGCATCATCCTGAAAAACCGCAAGTACATCGGGGAATACAAGTATGGGGATGTGGTCATCCCCAAGGGCATCCCCGCCATCATTGAGGATGATATGTTTGACCGGGTACAGGCCCGCATAGCGAAGAACAGGAAAGCCCCGGCAAAAGCGAAGGCCAACCGGGAGTACCTGCTGACAACGAAACTGTTCTGCGGCACTTGCGGGCGCATGATGGCGGGAGAGAGCGGCACCAGCCGCACCGGGGATGTTTACTACTATTACAAATGCGGTGGTGCAAAACGGAAGCTGGGCTGCAAACGGAAGGCCATAAAGAAAGATTGGATAGAGCGTGCGGCTGTCCTGATAACGGTAAGCCGGGTTTTGCGGGACGAGGAAATCCGCCGCATCGCGGAGGCCATTGTGGACTTGCAGGAGAAAGAGGACACCACGCTCCCCATTATGCAGGCCCAGCTTGCCGAGTGTGAAAAGGCCATTGAAAACATGCTGAACGCCATCCAGATGGGGGTGCTAACAGCCTCCACAAAGGAGCGTTTGGAGCAGCTGGAAGCCCAGCGGGAGGATTTGAAACTCAGCATTTTACAGACACAGATGCAGAAGCCGAAGTACACCACGGAACAGGTGGTAAGCTGGATTAGCCGCTTCAAGTATGGGAATGTGGATGACCCGGACTACCAGAAGCAGATTATAGAGACCTTCATCAATTCCATCTATGTGTTTGACGATAAGCTGCTGTTCACTTACAACTTCAAAGATGGCACCGAGCCGATTTCTCTTGACGAGATTAAGGCCGTGTTTGGTTCGGATTTGGCGCATATTGCTCCACCACATCGTAGTAGAAGGCGACGGTGTTCTTGTCGATGGCAAACACGCGGCCGCTGTCGGTGATGGCGCCGTCCTTGTCGTTGGTGGCCTTCACGGTCAGGTAGCCGTCGCCGTTCTCGTAGGCGCCGGTCAGCACGTACTGGGTGTTGGGGGTGACGGTCTCCTTATTAGTATCACGGTCGCCGTCCTTGTCGTTGACGTCCAGGTACTCGGCGGCCTCGTTGTCCTCGATGTAGACAACATCACCGCTGTTGAGGTTGCCGCGGTAGTCGCCCTTGCTGTCGGCCAGGAAGTCGCCGGCCTTGACGCCGGTGCCGTCCGCATTCACAAGGTCATGCTGGCGCAGGACGCTCTTGATGGTCAGCATATCGTCGTCGGACAGGGTGTAGGTGATCACGGTGCCAGCGGCGGCGCCGGTATCAAAGCCGCCCAGCACGTCCTCGGTGCCCATGTAGGCCCGCAGGTCGGCGTCATTGTCGCCGAAGGCGTTCTTCTTGGAGGCGTTCCAGTTGATGTAGTAGGTGCCCTCGGTGCCGTCGGCCTTGAGGATCTTCAGCTGGCCCTTCACGTCCAGGGCGTTCTTGGTCCAGGCGGAGTCCAGAACCAGGGCGTAGTTGGTCACGACCTCCTCAGCGGGAC
>ERZ1643250.3757-NODE-3757-length-10112-cov-5.759670_pt1 | contig 10112 bp, 4 predicted proteins | sample MGYA00579262_ERZ1643250 | MGnify/ENA primary metagenome ERZ1643250 (study PRJEB29033, sample SAMEA4952265) | chicken gut metagenome | biome: Broiler Chicken; feature: Gastrointestinal Tract; material: Caecum | place: Ireland | collected 2018 | study: Broiler...
ACGCAGGACACACCATCATCAACAACTACGGCAAATTCGCCCTGCATCAGCTGCCTTCCGGTGTATTTCATCAGCACATCACCAACATTATCGGCAATGGTGTGGCACTGAGCGTGGAGAACTTTGTCAAGGAAATGGCAGAGCTGGAAAGCCGCGGTGTGCCCAAGCCCAACATCCTCATTTCCGACCGGGCACAGATCGTGATGCCGTACCATAAGGAACTGGACGCCATGGAGGAAGCCCGTCTTTCTTCCAAGTCCTTCGGCTCCACCAAATCCGGTATCGCGCCCTTCTATTCCGATAAGTACGCGAAAATTGGCTTCCAGGTCAGCGAGTTGTTCGATGATAAGGACAGCATCATGGAGCGCATCGACCATGTGCTGGCACTGAAAAATGTGCTGTATACCCAGCTGTACCATCAGCCCGCCCTCAAGGCCGAAGACGTATACAACAAGCTGATGGAGTACAAGGAGCTGCTGGCTCCCTATGTGGCAGATACCACGGAACTGCTGCACAAGGCTGTGAAGGAAGGCAAGACCATTCTGCTGGAAGGCCAGCTGGGTTCTCTGAAAGACCCGGACTTCGGCATCTATCCCATGGTCACTTCTTCCTCTACACTGGCAGGTTACGGCGCTGTGGGCGCTGGTCTGCCGCCTTATGAGATCAAAGAGATTATCACCGTGGTCAAGGCCTATTCCAGCGCTGTTGGCGCCGGCGAGTTCGTCAGCGAAATCTTTGGCGAAGAAGCCGACGAGCTGCGCAGAAGAGGCGGCGACGGCGGCGAATACGGCGCCACTACCGGCCGTCCCCGCCGTATGGGCTGGCTGGATCTGGTGGCTTCCCGCTATGGCTGCCAGGTGCAGGGCGCTACCGGCGTGGCCTTCACCGTGCTGGACGCTCTGGGCTATCTGGATGAAATTCCCGTGTGCGTGGGTTATGAGCTGGACGGCCAGCGCATCGACCACTTCCCGGTGACTTCCAAGCTCAAGCGCTGCAAGCCCATTCTGGAAGTCCTCCCCGGCTGGAAGTGCGACATCCGCGGCATCAAGAAGTATGAAGACCTGCCGGAAAACTGCCGCAACTATATCGAGTTTGCGGAAAAGCACCTGGGCGTGCCGATTACCATCGTTTCCAACGGTCCTTCCCGCGACGATATCATTTATCGCTGAAAAACCGCATAAACTGTAAGGAGAAGCGCCCCGGCTGTCCGGTGATTTTCAAAAATACCGGCAAACCGGCGCTTTTCCGGTTCATTCAGAAATAGCTGTTTTTACCGGATAAAGGAGGCTGAACGCCATGTGCGGAATTGTCGGGTATATTGGAGAAGAACAGGCTGCACCCCTGCTTTTGCAGGGACTGGAAAAACTGGAGTACCGGGGGTATGATTCCGCCGGTGTGGCGGTGTATACCGGTGAAAAACTGGAAGTCGCCAAAGCCAAGGGACGGCTGAAAATCCTCAGCGACATGCTGGATGAGGGAAAGAGCTTGCGGGGCACAATCGGCATCGGCCATACCCGTTGGGCAACCCACGGTGCGCCGTCGGATATCAACTCACACCCGCAGGTCAGCGATTCGGGAAAGTTCGCGGTGGTGCACAATGGCATCATCGAAAACTACCTGACACTGAAAACCTTCCTTATGGACCGGGGCGTCACCTTTGTTTCCGAAACGGATACCGAGGTAGTGGCCCAGCTGCTGGAATACTACTACAAAAAATATCAGTGCGATATTCTGGAAGCCATGATCCGAGTCATCCACAAAGTGGAAGGCTCTTATGCGCTTGGGGTCATCTGTCAGGATTCCCCCGACGAACTGTATGCCGTTCGCAAAGACAGCCCGCTGATTGTGGGACTGGGGCAGGGGGAAAACTTCATCGCCTCTGACGTGCCCGCCATTCTGGCGAAAACCCGGGAAATCTACCGGCTGAGCGACAACGAGATTGTGCGCCTGACCCGCAGCGGGGTGACCGTGTTCAATACCGACCGTGACGAGGTGCACAAAGAGCCGGTACACATCGACTGGGACGTTTCCGCAGCGGAAAAGGGCGGCTATGAGCACTTCATGTTCAAGGAGATCATGGAACAGCCCAAGGCCATCCGAGACACCATTTCTCCCCGCATCCGGGACGGGAAAATCGTGCTGGACGATATCACCCTCACCCGGGAGCAGGTGGAGGGCTTCCGCCGGATCGTCATTGTGGCCTGTGGTTCTGCTTATCATGTGGGCGTGGTGGCAAAGTACGCGCTGGAACAGCTCACCCGGATTCCGGTAGAGGTGGACGTGGCGTCGGAGTTCCGGTATCGCCACCCGATTATTGACGATAAGGCGCTGGTGCTGATTATCAGCCAGTCCGGCGAAACCGCCGACACGCTGGCCGCCATGCGGGAGGCCAAACGGTTGGGAGCGAGAACGCTTTCCATCGTCAACGTGGTGGGCAGCTCCATTGCCAATGAGTCCGACGATGTGCTGTATACCTGGGCTGGCCCGGAAATCGCCGTGGCCACCACCAAGGCCTACAGCACCCAGCTGGCGGTGGTATACCTGCTGGCGCTGTATCTGGCCGATTTGCTGGGGACTATTTCTTCCGAAGAATATGAGGGTTATCTTACCGATTTGCAGAAGCTACCGGAGCAGATCGAAGCGGTGCTGCAAACCCGGGAGCATATCCAGTATTTTGCTTCCCGGAACTTCAACGCAAAGGATATTTTCTTCATCGGGCGGAATATCGACTACGCTTTGTCGCTGGAAGGCTCTTTGAAGTTGAAAGAGATTTCCTATATTCACTCCGAAGCCTATGCAGCCGGGGAGCTCAAGCACGGCACCATTTCTCTGGTGGAGGACGGCACGCTGGTGGTGGCACTGGCCAGCTACCTGCCGCTGTTTGATAAAACCATGAGTAATGTGAAGGAAGTCAAAGCCCGGGGCGCCTATGTGCTGGGGCTGACGGTAGAGGGGAAGACGGAGATCGAAAAGGAAACGGATTTCGTGTTTTACCTGCCCGCCACCAATGCCATGATGCAGCCTTCGTTGATGGTGGTACCCTTGCAGCTGTTTGCTTATTACGTCGCGGCCATGAAGGGCTGTGATATCGATAAACCTCGGAACCTGGCAAAATCCGTGACCGTGGAATGATCGTTCTCGTGGAGAACACTGAAAAACAATAAATTGAAAGAACAGGATGGATGAATGTATGGCACAGAATGAAAAAGTTCTGGTAGTGGACTTTGGCGGGCAGTATAACCAGCTCATCGCCCGCCGCGTCCGCGAATGTAATGTCTATTGTGAAATTATTTCCTACCGTGCCGGTCTGGATGCAATCCGCGCCGCTAACCCGGTGGGTATTATCCTCACCGGCGGTCCCAACAGCGTGTATCTGGAGGATGCTCCCACCATGGATCCCGCTCTTTTTGATCTGGGAATCCCGGTGCTGGGCATCTGCTATGGCAGCCAGCTGATGAGCCACCTGCTGGGTGGCCATGTGTGCCGCGCACCCGAGCGGGAATACGGCAAGACGCTGGTGCACACCAGCGAAGAAAGCCCGATTTTCCAGAACGTGAGCCGCGACACCATCTGCTGGATGAGCCACAACGATTACATCGAGACCCCGGCTCCCGGCTTTACGATTACCGCTTACACCGATAACTGCCCGGTTGCTGCTGCGGAAAATCGTGAAAAGAACCTTTACGCTGTCCAGTTCCATCCGGAAGTGCTGCACACTCAGGAAGGTAAACAGATGCTGCACAATTTCGTGTACAATGTATGCGGCTGTAAGGGTGACTGGAAGATGGATTCCTTTGTGGAGAGAAGCATCGCCGCTCTGCGGGAGAAGATCGGTGACGGCAAGGTGCTGTGTGCTCTCTCCGGCGGCGTGGATTCCTCGGTGGCAGCCGCTATGCTCTCTAAAGCAGTGGGCAGCCAGCTGACCTGTGTTTTCGTAGACCACGGCCTTCTCCGTAAAAATGAGATGGAGCAGGTGTGCGAAATCTTTGGCGGCGGCGAATTTGAAATGAACTTTATCTGCGTGGATGCTCGTCAGCGTTACTATGACAAGCTGGCTGGGGTAGAGGAGCCGGAGAAAAAGCGCAAGATTATCGGCGAAGAATTCATCCGTATTTTTGAAGAAGAAGCCAAGAAGATCGGTCGTGTGGATTTCCTGGTGCAGGGAACCATTTACCCCGACGTGGTAGAGAGCGGTCTGGGCGGCGAGAGCACCGTCATCAAGTCCCACCACAACGTGGGTGGACTGCCGGACTATGTGGATTTCAAGGAGATCGTGGAACCCCTCCGCGATTTGTTCAAGGACGAAGTGCGGCAGGCAGGCCGCGAGCTGGGTCTGCCCGAGTATCTGGTAAGCCGCCAGCCCTTTCCGGGCCCCGGCCTTGCCGTGCGTATCATCGGCGAAGTGACTCCGGAAAAGGTGGCTATGGTGCAGGATGCTGACGCCATCTGGCGGGAAGAAGTTGCCAAAGCCGGTCTGGAAGGCCAGCTGAGCCAGTATTTTGCTGCCCTGACCAATATGCGCAGCGTGGGCGTCATGGGCGACGAGCGCACCTATGATTATGCCATTGCCCTGCGCGCCGTTACCACTGTGGACTTTATGACCGCAGAATCGGCAGAAATCCCGTGGCCGGTGCTGCAGACCGTGACCAGCCGTATTGTCAATGAAGTCAAGCATGTAAACCGCGTGCTCTATGATTGCACCGGAAAGCCCCCGGCAACCATCGAATTTGAATAAGGTAAAAGTGGATAGGAGAGCCCGCAACCCGCATAAACACTGGGCTTGCGGGCTCTCGAAAATCCTCTTTGATAGCAGATTGAAAGCATTCGCCAAATTCGAATTGATGCTTGTAAATATGCGATCAATTGATCCGAAAAGAAAAAGGTCCAACTGATTTTTGTCGATCAGTTAGACCTTTTGCTATATCGCTTTCTTTAAATGACGGATTCTTTGACTTCCTGGGGCTGGGTGTCGTACTGGGCCATATAGAGCTTGTAGTAATATCCCTTTTTGGCCATCAGTTCTTCGTGATTGCCGCTTTCCAGAATTTTGCCCTGTGCCACATACATAATACGGGTACAGCTCTTGATGGTGGAAAGACGGTGGGCGATAATAAAGGAAGTACGTCCCTTCATCAGGGTGTTAATGCCCTCCTGCACCAGCTGTTCCGTAGCGGTGTCAATGGAGGAAGTGGCTTCGTCCAGCACCAGAATTTTCGGGTCAGCCAGCAGCGTGCGGGCAAAGGCAATCAGCTGTTTCTGTCCCTGAGAAAGACCGCCGCCCCGCTCTTTGACTTCCGTATTGAAGCCGAAGGTCATTTGATTGATAAATTCATCGGCGTGGAGAATTTTAGCGGCTTCCCGTACTTCCTCGTCAGTGGCATCCAGACGGCCATACCGGATATTGTCGGCGATGGTGCCGGAGAAAATGAAACTGTCCTGTAACATAATGCCCATCTGGCTCCGCAGGGAGTGGAGGGTCACGTCCATGACGCTGTGACCGTCAATGAGAACTTTTCCCTGTTCAATGTTATAGAAGCGGCTGATCAGGTTGACAATCGTAGTTTTGCCCGCTCCGGTGGGGCCGACAATGGCAATGCTTTCACCGGGGTTTGCGGTAAAGGAAACATCATTCAGAATGGTCTGTCCCGGCTCATAGCCGAAGGTCACATGATCGAATTCCACTTTTCCGGTAATGGGGGGGAGCTCATAGGCGTCGGGCTTGTCCTCGATAATGGCCGGTTCGTTGATGGTTTCCAGCACACGCTCCAGATAGGCAATGGCGTTGATAAAGGTGTTATACAGGTTGGCCAGATTGATAATGGGCTGCCAGAACCGGGAAGCGTAAGTGCCCATGGCCAGCAGCACACCAAAGGAAGCCATGGGGTTAAACCAGTAGGCGCCTGCAATGTACACCAGAGAAAACACTACCTGTGAAACGGTTTCCGTGGTGAACCAGACGGTATTGGAAACATAGATGGCGCCCATCCATGCCTTCCGGCGCTCGCCCATAACCCGGTCGAAGATTTTCAGGTTTTCTTCCTGCCGGTCAAAAGCCTGTGTCACCCGGGCGCCTTCAATGGATTCCTGTGCAAAGGCGTTGACGTTGGAGTTTTTATTGGAAACCGCCTGCCAGGCCCGTCTCTGTTTGGGTTTAATCAGACAGATAAAGAACGCCACTACCGGCAAACCGGCGACGGTGATTCCGGCCAGAGGAACACTGACCTGGAACATGAACACAATGATAAAGACGATGTTGATGATTTCGATGATGAAATTCAGAATGCCGTTGGAAAGGGCATCGGACACGGCATTGACATAGTGAACCACCCGCACCAGAATTTTTCCGTGGGGACGGTTGTCATAATAGGAAAAGGGCAGATCCTGCAAGTGATCGAAAAGATCTTTTCGCAGATCGTACACAATATTCTGGCCCACCTTCGCCACAATGACGGTGCGCAGGGCATTAAAGCCGATGTTTACCAGAATGGTCACGGTCAGCAGTCCGCTCAGCCGCAGCAGAAGCTGCACATTCTTGTCCGGAATGGCGATATCCATGGCCTGTTGAATCAGCATGGGGCCGGTCAGACCAATGACGCTGCCCACCGCGCTGAGTACCAGTGCCAGTACCATCCACCACTTGTACCGGGCCACATACACCATGACCTTTTTCAGATTTTCAAAATTAAATGGAGTTTCCAGCTCTTCGTCCTGATCAAAACGGTTACGCGCCAAGAGGGTCCACCTCCTCAATGCTGTTTTGCAGAGCCCAAATCCCATAATAATAGCCGCGTTTTGCCAGCAGCTCCTCATGGGTGCCCCGTTCGATGATTTTTCCTTCGTCCAGAATGATGATTTCATCCGCATCCTGTACGGAGCTGACTTTCTGTGCAATCATGACTTTGGTGCAGGGGAAAGGCAGATTCCGCAGCTGATGCTGGATGTACTTTTCCGTTTCCATGTCCACCGCGCTGGTGGTGTCGTCCAGTACCAGCACCGAGGGCTTCATGGCGATGGCGCGGGCCAGGGAAATTCGCTGGCGTTGACCGCCGGAAAGACCGACGCCCCGTTCGCCAATCAGCGTGTCATAGCCTTCTTCCATCCGGTTGACAAAACCGTCGGCGTCGGCTGCTTTTGCCCACTTCCGCACTTCTTCAAAGGGCATTTCCGGCGCGCCATAGGCAATGTTGCCCTCTACGGTGTCGGAAAACAGGAACACATCCTGCATGGCCATGGAGACACTGCGGCGCAGGGTAGACAAGGGAATTTCCCGCACATCAATGCCGTCAATGGAAACCGTACCGTCGGTGACATCATAAAAACGGTTCAGCAGATTGATCAGGGAAGTCTTTCCGCTGCCGGTCGTGCCCATAATGCCCAGTTTCTGACCGGCGGCAATATGGAGATCAATGTCCTGCAAAATGGTTTTTCCGCCCACTTTCAGATTCACATGGTCAAAGTCCAGGTCGCCCCGCAGCCGGTGATCCGGCTCTTTTGCAGAAGCGTGCTCCACAATGGTGGGCTGGGCGTAGAAGATTTCAATAATCATGGCGCTGGAAGCGGAGAAACGCTGAATGTCGTTAATCAGCATACCCAGATTCTTGAGGGGATTGGCAAGAGCCCAGGTCAGGGAAGAAAACGCCATCATCTCACCGGCTGTCAGTTCACCGTTAATCATGAAAATACCGCCGGCCAGCAGTGTGATAATGGTCAGGGACTGGGAGAGCAGATCAATGACCGGGTTGAACTTGACGCCCACATAAGTGGTTTTCAGGTTGGTATCCCGAAATTCCTGATTCTTTTCGTCGAATTTCTGCTTTTCAAACTCTTCCCGGGCAAAGGCCTTGACGACCCGGTTGCCGGCAATGTTTTCCTGTGCCACGGTGTTCAGTGCGGAAAGACGGTCACGAAGCCGGACGTACATAGGGTGAATGATCTTGGAAAAAATCCGGGTAATAACCAGAATAAAAGGCGTGACTGCCGCCAGACAGAGGGTCAATTTCCAGCTGACCGTAAACAGGTAAATCAACGTGACCAGAAATACCACAACGGAATCCACCGTCACATAGGAAATCCAGGCAAGGCTGTGGCGGATCAAATCCAGATCGTTGGTCATACGGGTCATCAGGTCACCGGTGCGGATGCGGTTAAAGAATACATGGTCCTGATTTTGAATCACATCGAACAGTTTCCGGCGCACGTCGTCCAGCATCTGCTGGCTGTTGATTTCCAGAAAAACCACCATCACATACCGCAGTGTCAGACGAATGATTTGTACCGCCATCATGGCGCCCAGCAGCGGCAGCAGCAGAGCCGTGTTCTGGGGGGTGATGACTTCGTCAATGAGTTTTTGTGAAAGCATGGGATTGATAATCAGCATGGCGGATGTGACGGCAGAAAGAATCATACCGAGCACAAAGAGATGCCGTTTTTTGCCCATGTACTTCCACAGCCATTTGAGTCTGAACATAGAACTCCTCCTCTTTCGGCTGATTGGGAAACCCTTGCAAATCAGGATTTCCGGACTCTGGAAAAACGGAATTCCCCGGTTCCGTTTTCGAGTCTGTTTTTGAGCGACACCATCATAGCACCTTGGAATTGGAATCGCAATAGGATTTTAAATAAAAATCGCCCGGCTTTCAATTTTGGAATAATGATGAAATTTCGTCGTTAAACAGAGAATTACTTTGCTCTTTTTGACAAACAGGAGCCTTTTTTCACAAGAACAACAGAAAAACGATTTTAATAGCAATACAACAGAATAAAGTGTTTTTTCAATTAAAACCGAAGGAATAGATGTTTTTGCCCGGAATTTTTTAACGTGTATTTTTGTAAAACGTGCCGGAGTGTGGTATACTGTCAACAGAGAAATTCATTTGCCAATTGACAAATGTACCGGAAACGTGTAGGATAGAAAAAACAAATGTTCGTTTATAATTTTGGAAAATCGGGTGTACAGGATTCAGGAGGACTGCTATGAACGAAGAGAAACAACGGGACCGCTTTCAGCTGGTTTCTTCCTATCAGCCCACCGGCGACCAGCCTCAGGCCATTGCCCGACTGGTGGAAGGACTCAACCGGGGCGACAAAGAACAGACGCTGCTGGGCGTAACCGGTTCCGGCAAGACCTTTACCATGGCGAATATTATTGCGCAGGTAAACCGTCCCACGTTGGTGCTGGCCCACAATAAAACGCTGGCTGCCCAGCTGTGCTCCGAGTTCCGGGAGTTTTTCCCAAACAACGCTGTTGAATACTTTGTCTCCTATTATGATTATTATCAGCCGGAAGCCTATATTGCCACAACGGATACTTATATAGAAAAGGATTCCGCTATCAATGATGAAATCGACAAGCTGCGCCACTCCGCCACCTCGGCCCTGTCTGAGCGGCGGGACGTGATTATTGTAGCCAGTGTTTCCTGTATCTACAGTTTGGGCGACCCTATCGATTACCGGACCATGGTGATTTCCCTGCGCCCCGGTATGGAGAAGAGCCGGGACGATCTGCTGCGAAAGCTGGTGGAAATCCAGTACGAGCGCAACGACATCAATTTTACCCGAAACAAATTCCGCGTTCGGGGCGATGTGGTGGAGATTTTCCCCGCAGAATCCGATGACCGGGTAATCCGGGTGGAGTTTTTCGGCGACGAAATCGACCGGATTACAGAAGTGAACCCGCTGACCGGCGAGTTTAAGGCGGAGCTGAAGCACGCGGCTATTTATCCGGCTTCCCACTATATTGTTCCCCGGGAAAAAATGATGCAGGCCGTCAAGGAAATTGAATCGGAAATGGTGGAACGGGTCAAATATTTCAAAGAAAACGACAAGCTCATTGAAGCCCAGCGGATTGAGCAGCGAACCCAGTATGACATTGAAATGCTCACGGAAATCGGCTTCTGTAAGGGCATCGAGAACTATTCCCGGGTGCTGTCCGGACGAAAGCCGGGAAGTGCTCCCTTTACTCTGATCGACTATTTCCCCGATGATTTCCTGCTCATGGTGGACGAGTCCCATGTGACGCTGCCCCAGGTGCGAGCCATGTATGCCGGAGACCGGGCGCGGAAAGAAGCGTTGATTGAATACGGGTTCCGGCTGCCCTCTGCTTATGATAACCG
>ERZ1643250.3759-NODE-3759-length-10108-cov-4.663782_pt1 | contig 10108 bp, 6 predicted proteins | sample MGYA00579262_ERZ1643250 | MGnify/ENA primary metagenome ERZ1643250 (study PRJEB29033, sample SAMEA4952265) | chicken gut metagenome | biome: Broiler Chicken; feature: Gastrointestinal Tract; material: Caecum | place: Ireland | collected 2018 | study: Broiler...
AATTTCGTATGATACAGATAACCAACGGGAAGATTCCCGGAAAGGAGAGGACAGATTGTGCTTGGACATTACTACCGGACACTGGAACGGGACGAGGCAACGGGGGATGCCCGGTTCCTCTTTTCGCCAACGGAACCCTGCCCGGAAGCACGGGACGGGCTGTTGCAATGCAGGGGCCGGATCGGGATCTATGCCAAAGGAATTCCGCTTTGCATCACCGGGGCGTGGGACGGGGGCAGCTATGCCGTCACGGACGCCCGGCTGTCCACGGACACCCGGGAGGGGAGCCGGCAGATCCTGGACTTTGTGACGGACCTGACGGAAACCCAGATGGGGCAGGTACTGGACGCCTGTAACGGACAGGCTTTTGCCCTTTTGGAACAGCCGGAAATCCTGGACGGCATCCTGAAACGGAGCCGGGATGGGAAGAAGAGCGCCATTCTTGGAAAGCTGCGGCAGCTGCAGACCCAGGAAGCCCTGTCCCGGAAGCTCATGGGGTACGGGGTTCCCTTAGACCGGATCGAAGCCCTTATCCAGGACGGGGTATCCCTGGAACAGCTGAAACGGGGGCCGTATTATCCCTTCCTGTTCCATGACATTTCCATCTACCTGGCAGACCAGCTGGCCTATGAGGAAAGCCGGATCGCCCCCTATGACGAGCGGCGGCTATTGGGGTTTTTGGCGGATGCCATGCTGCTTGCCCGTGCCGCCGGCCATACCTGCCAGACGCTGGAGGAAGTGTGCCGCACCATGAACCGGAGGCTGAAGCCGTCGGTGTACCCGGACACCCGGGTGGGGAAGGCCCTGGTGTCGTACCTGGTCTCCCTTGCCCCGAAACAGTTCGGGTTCCATGTGGTAGGCGGCAGGCTGTACTTATATGAAACACCGGTATGGGAAGAGGAAACCCGGCTGATCCATGCCATCCACAAGCTGGCCCGTGCAAAGAAACCGTTCCTTCCGGACGTGGAGGTGGACCGGATTGAGAAAACCATCGGGATCACCTACAACCAGGAACAGCGGGCTGCCTTTGCCCTGTTAAAGGAAAGCGGCGTCAAGGTCCTGACCGGGCCTCCGGGAAGCGGGAAGACCGCCATGATCCGGGGGCTTCTGGAAGCGGTGCAGGATCTTGCCCCGGAAAAGCGGATCCAGTTATCCGCCACCACCGGACGGGCATCCCAGGTATTAAGCGCCAGCTGCGGCCGGCCTGCGGAAACCGTACACAAGCTTCTGGGGATCCGTCCCTTTGGGGACAGCCTCTGGTCGAGGAATGAGTCCAACCCGGTGGAAGCGGACATCCTCATTGTGGACGAGGTGTCCATGCTGGGCTTAAAACTGGCATCCCTCCTCTTCCGGGCAGTGAAACCGGGGAGCATCCTGCTCCTGGTGGGGGATGACAACCAGCTCCAGAGCGTGGAGTATGGCAGCATCCTACAGGACCTGATGGCCTCCGGGCAGGTGGAGGTCTACCGGCTGACCAAAGTCATGCGCCAGTCGGGGTTGATCTATGGGAATGCAAAAAGGGTGCTGGAAGGGCGCACGGACCTGCCGGAAGGCCCGGACTTCCATATCCACCACTGCCGGGAGGAGGACGTGTACCAGATCCTTACCGGAAAGATCCGAAAGGACGACTGCCGGGTGATCTCACCGGTAAAGGGCGGTCCCTGCGGGGTGCGGGAACTGAACCGCCGGCTGCAGGAACGGGCGGACACCGGGGAGGTGTGCCTGACCTACAACCGGGTCACCTACCATGTGGGGGATCTGGTGCTGATGAACCAGACCAACTATGAGAAAGGGTATTACAACGGGGATATCGGCCGGATAGAGGGGAAGGACGGACGTGGGATCCTGGTGGCCTTTGAACGCTGTGTCCTGCACCTGGACCGGGAGGACTACCACGTCATGTCCCTGGCGTATGCCATTACCGCCCACAAGGTACAGGGCAGTGAATTTGGACAGGTGCACATCGTATTGCCCCGCCAGCCGGAGCATATGCTGACCCGGAGGATCCTGTACACGGCCATCACAAGGGCGAAACAGGAAGTCCACCTGTACGAGGTGGAGGACGCCTGTGCCTTCGCCATATCCAACCAGGCGGAACGCCCACGGCGCACCCTGTTGGCGGACCGGATCCGGGGCGGGACGGACTAAGGACATCCAATTTTGATCAGAACAACAACAAAAGAAAGGAGAGACCGCCCGGGAAGTGTCCCGGCAGGAGGGGACGTCCCTTTTAGGGACACCGGGCGGGAAGGAAACAAGATGCAGGAAAACCGAAACGAAACCGAACTGTGCTATATTGACGAGGAACAGATCGTTCCCAACCCCCTGAACCACTTTTCCGTGGAAGGGATTGAGGAAATGGCAGGGAGCCTCCGGTCTTACGGGATTGTCACGCCCCTGACGGTGATTGGGCCGTATGGGGACGGGACCTTCCGGCTGATTGCCGGGGAGCGGCGTCTGACTGCCTTCCGGAAGCTGAAGGAACAGGGGGAGACGGAAGACGGGAAGCTGCCGTGCTATGTGATCGGCACGGCGGAGATGCCGGAGACCGAACAGGAACTACTGATTGAGGTGTCCAACGTGGATACCCGTGACATCCAGAACAAGCAGATGCACTACATGAAGATCGTCCGGTTAATCAAGGAGCTGGTGGACCGGGAAGGCTTAAGCAAACGCAAGGAAATGCAGCTTCGGAAGAACTATATGCGCTGCTCGGAACGGTACGCAAGGTTCTACAACCAGGTGTTTGAAAACGACAACCCGGAACTGACCCGGATGGTGGAAGACAATACCATCAGCATTTCCCGTGCGGGACGCATCGCCGGGCTTCCGGACGACCTGCAGGAGCTGGCAATCCGGGACGTCCAGGCAGGACAGCCCCAGGACGAGGTAGTGGAACGCTATTCCAAAGAACATACCAGGCGGGTGGAAAGCGCCGCAGTTCCAGCAGCCAAAGCCCTGGAGGCACCAGCAGAACCGGATCTTCCGAATAGGACCATGCCAGACCTTCCGGATTTTCCGGAGGCGGGACAGCAGGTCAGCCAGCAGCCGGGACCGGAAGCCCCGCCTTCTATGGCAGACCCTATCCGGGAACCGGAAGCAGACGGCGGGGAAAAGGACCTGGACGCCATGTGGGAAGAGCTGGGGGTGGATGCCTTCCATTCGGAAGCCCTGGCCTTAGATACCACACAGACCTTAAATACCTACCAGACCCGCAGAGGCGTCTCGGGGGAAGAGGAGCTGGATACGGTCCTTGCCTGGTGCGGCAAGATCCGGAAAGCCGCCGCTTTGACGGAAGCGGAATGGGAGGCCGTGGAAGCCTGCCGGAAAGTCGTGGAGAAGTTCTGCGGCATCTGATCCCCCGTCCACACAACCACAGATCGCCAACCGCCCGGACGATTCCCGTCCGGGTGTTTTTTTTGCGCCCCGTGTCCGGCTTGGCCCCGGGGAGCAGGGGCGGGATCTCCCATATTCCCGCTGTAACAAAAAACCAAAAGGAGGTAATAGCTATGAGCTTAGAAGCAGAACGGGGCGTGGATCTTGGCTACAAGATGACGGACCTGTTTTTGAAGGGTGCCAACACCCTCTTGTCCGTAGTGACCGAAGCCCTGCAGTACCTGGACAGGGACCCCATGGCAAAGACCCTGAAATCCTACATGGACCATGGCGGGAAGCTGGAATTTTCCATCTGTCAGATAGCCTACGGGGAGGAACTGGAACGTGCCCTCCGGAAAGAGGGGATCACGTATCTCCGCTCCAACGACATGGCAAACGGCGGGATCTGCATCTTCCTGTATGCCGACCGTGACCGGGAGCGTGCAGAGCAGGTATTTGCCAGGTTCCGTGCGGAACACGGGCGTTCCGGCATTGCGGACCAGGGTGTGTTCTGGGCCTACGCAAAGGATGATGTCCGTACCATATCGGGACTGTCTGTACATGAGGCCATGCTGTTTTCCGAAAAGGCGGAAAAGGCCGGCATCCTGGTTTCCATGGACGAGCCGCAGAAAGGGGTGTTTGCCCTCCACTACGCAGGCCGGGATATGCCGGTACTGGAGAGCATTAAGGCAACGGTGGCGCTGGAACTGTCCGGGAAGTCCGGGGAGGCACTAAAAGGGCAGCTGGAGTATGAAAACCGCACCTTTACGGAGATCAGCGAAAGGCTGGTACAGCCCACGGAGGCACCATTCTATGTGGTGGACTTATCGGGGAACACCATGGAGGTGACGGACCGTGGGATCCGGTACGAAGGGGACAAGGGTGTCATCACCATCGACCGGCTGGAAGAGGCATACTGGGAGCGTGCCAATGAACTGCTGCTGGAATTCCGGAACCCGACCCTGTTAAACCAGGCGGAGATGGAACGGCTGTCCGCCAACCCGGACAAGCGGCGGATCCTCTCGGAGATTTCCAAAGACCACGGGCGTCCCCAGATCACAAGGGAAGAGTACCTGGAAGCACGGGAAAAGCTGGAGCAGAAGGAACTGTATGAAATGAAGCTTGCCATGGAGGACCCGGACCACAGCCGGATTGCGTTCAATATTGAGGATGCGGACCTGCGGCTTGGTACCTTTGAGGAGTTCAATGACCTCAATGAGGAGGAAAACCGGAACATCCGGGAGGACCTCTTCCAGGACGCCAGGAGGCGGCTGAAACGCTACCAGAACCTGGACCGTGCGGAGGAGGACACCCTGGAGGAACGGGAGTTTGCCGACCGTATCCTGGATGGCCAGTCCCAGGAACAGGACTTCAACCGGGAGGCCTGGGACCTGATGCACGACAAGAACAACAACTATATCCCGGACGAATATGAAAGGAGAGGATAACCATGGCAGCCGAGATTACCGAAGAACAGCGGCAGGAAAACCGGAAGGCGATGAACCTGTATTTTGGCACCGTGACCGGGGTGCTTGGTGCGTACCTGCTGGGGTATGCGGGCTCCCTGATGGAGAGCCTTGCCCTGCCATTCCTGCCATCCTGCGGGGAAGTGTTTTCCCGCCTGGGGCAGATGCAGTTTGGGTTCCACTTAAATTCCTCTGCCATCATTGGGGCAGCGGCAGGGGTGGGCCTGGGTGCGGCAGTGTATTTCCTGGAATCCATCAACCAGGAACGGACCAGTGCCTATGACCAGAAGAAAGTGGCAGGATCCGCACGGTTCCTGTCCAAAAAGGAACTGGCAGAATATGAAAAGGCGTATATCCAGCCGGATCCGGAGGACTTGTCAAAGCCCTTCCCGAACATGATTATGAGCAACCGGTTCCGGCGTCCCATGAATTCCCGGATGCTGATCGGGAACAACAACGTCCTCGTGGTGGGCGGTGCGGGAACCGGAAAATCCAGGTTTGTCGTTAAACCGAATATTTTACAGCTTAACGCCAGCTATGTCATCACCGACCCGTCAGGGGAGATCATCTATTCCCTGGGAAACGTGTTAAAGGACTATGGGTACAAGATCAAAATCTTAAACATTTCCGACATGGCACACAGTAACTGCTACAACCCGTTACACTATATCCGGGATGAGGCAGGGGTCAGTATGCTGATCGACTGCCTGATTAAGAACACGACCCAGGATGGCAGCAAGGGGGACGAGTTCTTTACCAATGCCGAGCGGTTATTGTATTCCGCCTGCATCTTTTACCTGACGGAGTTCTGCAGGGATGAAAGCCGGAAGAACTTTTCGTCCATTGTCAACATGATTAACGCTTCGGCGGTGGATGAAATGAACCCTAACGCCAAGTCTCCGCTGGACTGCCTGTTTGAAGCCCTGCCAAAGGATTCCCTGGCATGGAAGTTCTACAGCTCCTTTAAGCAGGCAACGGGAAAGACCTTAAAAAGTATCATCATCAGCTGTATTACCAGGCTCCAGCCGTTCATGACGCCCCAGGTGGCGAACCTGACACGGACGGACAACATGGAACTGGAAAAGATTGGGGAGGAAAAGACGGCCCTCTTCCTTATCACGCCGCAGGCAGACCGGACCTATTCCTTCCTGGCCTCCATGCTTTATTCCCAGCTGTTTGAGACCCTGTACTACATCGGGGAGCAGCAGAAAGCAGCAGGGGGATCGGAACAGCTGAAGGTGCCGGTACGGTGCATTATGGACGAATTTGCCGTGCGCCCGTAAGCAGGGGGTTCCTTGCGTGGGCTTGTCTGTAATCTGCCTTTGGCAGGGCAGTAGGTTTGATGTGGGGGCTTTTTGAAAGCCGAAATCCTATCATCAGCCGGCTTATCCGAAAGGGAAACCGGACGGGGAGCATAGCATGCCGGCAACGGTGCCATTCAGCCAGCTGTCAGGCTGTGAACGGGCATCCAGATGAAACTCCGTGTATGAGGTTAAACAGCTACACTGCTTGAACGGCAGCCAGAGGGGCTTTATCGTCAGCACTGACGGAAGACAGCTATCATACGTCAGGCAGTGCGGGTGTACGCAGAGTTGTGCAAACTGCGCTTACACACCACATTCCGCACTGACCGGCCGCAATCAGCGGAAAATGGCGAACGCCGTAACCGACAACATGGCACGCTTGTGCAGACAGGCCGAAACGGGGATAGCCTAAACAGGAACGCTTCGAAGGGGAAGCTATGGCAGGGAGTGCCTGAATATCCTGCATGGCTACGGAGTCTCCATAGTAGTCCGAGGCGGTAACACCGTTCCACATGGCGAAGGGAGACAGCGGTCCAACAAAAACAATATCGAGGAAAGGTGTGTGAGACACTATGAGAAGTCCAGATATGGTTTTCCAAATACTACAACAACACGCAACCGATGAAACTTACCGGTACGAACGGCTGTACCGGAATCTGTATCACGAAGATTTGTACTTGCAGGCAGCCAAAAACCTCCCTGCCACGGGGAGCCTGCTGGAACAGGGGAAAGCGGGGGTTTCGTTTTCGCAGACTGGGAAGCGCCGGGTGGAACGGCTGATTGGTTCCCTCCGGGACCACAGTTATCGTCCCCAATCCGTAAAGCGGGAGGCTTCCCCGCAGGGAAACCAAAAGAAGCCGCCCCTGGAAGACCGGCTGGTGGAGGAAGCCTTGCGGATGCTTTTGAGGTGCATCTATGAACCGGCCTTTTCCCCCTGTTCCCACGGCTTCCGTCCGGGAAGGAACTGCCAGACCGCACTGCTTCAGGTGAAACACCGGTTTACCGGCACGAAGTGGTTCGTGGAGGGCAGCCTTTCCAATCCAGTCCCGGTTTTGGACCGTCAGGTCCTTACAGGGATCCTGCGCCGGCGGATCCGGGATGAAGCATTCCTGGAACTGGTATGGAAATTCCTGAAAGCGGGATACCTGGACCAGTGGGAAACGGGCAGGACATACAGCGGAACCGCATACGGAAGGGGGCTTGCGCCCCTCCTTGCCAATATCTATTGGGATGAACTGGACCGGTTTATGAAAGGGTACCAGGAAGCTTTTTTCCGGGGAACAGCAAGGAAGCGGAACCCGGAATACATCCGGGAGAAGTCCCGTTACCAGAGGTACCGGAACAAGGTCAAACAGGAATGGGAAGGCTATTCGGAAGAGGAACGCCGGACGGCTCTCCGTACCCAGAAGGCAAAAAAACAGGAGTTCCAGGGTATCCCCATGGGGGATCCGATGGATCCGGGGTACCGGAGAATCCAGTACGTGCGGTACTTGGACCAGTTCCTGATCGGCGTCATTGGCAGCAAAGCCGATGCGGCGGCGCTGGCAGGAGAGATCCGGCGGTTCTGCCGGGAGACTTACCACCTGGAACTGCCGGAAAGTGCCCTGCGGATCCGGAGTGGAAAAGAAAAAGCCCGGTTCCTGGAGTATGACGTGACCATCTGCCAGGACCCAGCCCTGAAAAGGGCAAAGGGAAAAGGCACTGTACGGGCGTATACCGGGAAGGTCAAATTATACCTGCCAAAAGAGGCCTGGGTGGGGGAACTGAACCGGTTCGGCGTCCTTCGGATCGTAACCAGGCCCGGGGAGCCGGAAGTCTGGAAGCCCATCCAGCACAACCCGAGCATTTTCCTCCCGGTACCGGTCATGGTCCGGAGGTACAATGCATGGATCCGGGGGATCTATGATTACTACCGCCTTGCGGGCAATGTGTCCGTCTTAAACAAGTTCTCCTATGTCATGGAGTACAGCCTGTATAAGACGGTTGCGGCCAAGTACCGGATCACCATGACCCAGGCGAAACAAAAGTATACCAGGGGCCGGGTATTCCGGGTGCCGGACCGGGACGGGAAGGACGCCGTGTTTTACAACGGGGGATTCCGGAAACAGGACACCGCCAAACAGGGGAACGTGGACCTGATGCCGGAATCCGGAAGCCCCATACGTGGGGAAGCGTTGCGTGGAATGTAGAAAAGGACCGTGGGGAGCCGTATACATCGAGAGGTGTACGTGCGGTTCCGTGGCGAGGGTCTGGAAACCTGCTGCCGTGAGACAGCAAGGCGCCGAGTCCTTAGCCTACAACATTGGAGAAGTGCCGCAGTTCCCAAGCAAGCTGTCCACCATGCGGAAGTACAACATTTCCGCCACCGTCATCCTGCAGGACATCAGCCAGATCGAATCCATGTACAAGGATGAGTGGAAGACTATTGTGGGAAATTGCAGCAGCATTGTATTCCTGGGTACCCAGGAACCAAACACCTTAAAGTATTTTTCAGAAATGCTGGGAAAGGGAACCGTGAAGAACAAAAGCCGGGGCGTCAGCAAAGGGAAGTCCAACGGTTCCAACCAGTCCTTCCAGAACACCGGAAGGGAACTCATGTTCCCGGACGAACTGGCAAGGATGCCGTCCAGTGAGTGCATCGTGTTCACCCAGAACATGAGGCCGGTGCGGGATGACAAGTACAAGTACGAACGTCACCCGAGGTACCACCTGACTGCCGATGCGGACAACACCCTGGGATTCCAGTACAACACCATGCCGGCCTATGACAACAACCATCGGTGCAATATCAGCAGTCTCCTGAAAGCCAAAGCGGAAGCCGCAAGGGCCAGGGAGGAGCAGATGGTGACGGATGGCCGGACACTGGACAAGAAGGCAAGGACGCCGCTGGCGACGGAAGAGGCACTGGACCGGATGGAATTCCCGTCCGAGGAGGCCACCTACCTTGCCTATACGGAGGACCTGCAGCGGCAGTGGCTGGAGGACAAGCATGACCTGGCACAGGCACGGGCAGAGCACCTGCCGGTGAAGCGGCTGCTCCGGATCTTAAAGCAGAGCCTCCCGGTGATACCGGAGAAGACCCTGCTGGGGATCACTGACCTGCACCTGCCGGACCACAAGGTGGCGGTGGCAGTGTCCGACCCGGACCTGATAGACTGCATGAAAAACCAGTTTGCAGAAGGGGTGGAGCTGCGGGACGGGTTTGTCGTTGCGTGGGTCAATAAAAATCTGCTGGACGATTATCTGAAAGCGGCAGAGAAGGCTTTCCAAAAACGGAAGGCATCGTAACAATCATAACCAAAAGGGAAATCTTCCATATTGAGGGGGCAGCATACGATTGCTGCCCTTTTTAACAACTACCAGAAAAGGAGGCAGCCTTTTGAAAAAGAAACAGCAGAAACAGCAAGATTTTGAACAGCATATCCGGGACCTGTTGCAATCCACGGGGGCAGACCAGAAGCCGGCCCAGGGCAGGGTCTCCCAGAACCTCCGGGATGCCCAGCGGGAATACGAGGAAACCGTGGCGGCAAAGCGTGGGATCGGGGGCGGGAAACCCGAGACACCTGCCTGGAACCAGGATAAGACGACGGGCATGACAAAACCGCCGGACCCGGAGCCGTCCCGGAAGAACCCGGAACTGTCCAGAAAACAACCGGAACCAAACCGGACGGAAGGACGACACCCGGAACCGGACAGGAAGGGCGGGGAACTGCCTGCTTTTGGGGATGCCGTTCCGGGGGAGAAACGGTCGCCCAAAAGGGAGGGATGGAAAGAACCCATCCCGCCACAGGACAATCCGGCGGACAGCGGGAACCCTTTTGCGGCGGAATCTTTCCATGCCGGGAAGACGCCGGGCTGGATGGGGGAACCATCTCAGACGAGTCAGGTGACGGAGAAACCGGGCAGTCCCCAGGCTTACGATTACACCCAACGCCAGACCATCCAGGATGCCCAGAAGGACTA
>ERZ1643250.3770-NODE-3770-length-10077-cov-6.430852_pt1 | contig 10077 bp, 19 predicted proteins | sample MGYA00579262_ERZ1643250 | MGnify/ENA primary metagenome ERZ1643250 (study PRJEB29033, sample SAMEA4952265) | chicken gut metagenome | biome: Broiler Chicken; feature: Gastrointestinal Tract; material: Caecum | place: Ireland | collected 2018 | study: Broiler...
TTTCTTGAAATGACAGACGATGAAAAGGCTGATATTTTTTTACATTAAAACTATCATGCTGTGAAAGATTGTAGAGAGGAGCGAAGAGTTGGAATTACAGAAAATTGGTAGCCATGAAATATCGACTAAAAATGCGGTTAAACCTTCCAGCGATGTAGATTTGCAAAAGTATAAGATACTTGCAATGGCCGTGGAATCTGAAAGTACAGAAAAGGCTCGCAGTATCTTGGATGCTTTGAACGTGTTCAGAAATGATGATGTTTTCAACAGTTTATATTATGCTGTTTTGAATTTGGTTGTTGACAAAAGAATATCTGAACGTACAGAGAAAAATGAATTCTATTATCAAAAGATGTTTTGCAATGCGTATCCTCAGATTTCTAATGCAAAAATTATAACTGTAGATAATGATGGTGAAAACATACCGGATTGTTGGGTTGAAAAGGATGGGAAGCAAATTCCTGTAGAAGTAAAGAAAGATAAATTTGGGGGAAAAGCATTAAAGCAACTGCAAAGATATATGAGAGCGTATAAGTGCAATCATGGAATCGCGGTAGGAAAGAGACTGAATGTTAATCTTCCGAAAAACATTGAATTTGTTTCAATTTGTGATTTGGAAAATATTATTCGAGAAGGGAATTAATATGAACCTAAAAATAATTGAGTATAGCGGCATTCGAGTTTTAACGACGCAACAGATCGCAAATGTGTACGAAACAGACACAAAACAAATATCGTATAACTTTAACCATAATAAAGAGCGTTATCAAGAGGGCAAGCATTATATTTTGCTTACAGGAAATGAGTTAAGAGCGTTTCGTGAAATTCACGATTTGCCATCTAATCTCAATAAAGCGTATCTGTGGACGGAAAAAGGAGCGTTTCTTCATGCAAAGTCATTAAATACGGATAGGGCTTGGGAAGTATACGACAAACTGGTTGATTTCTATTTTTGTACGAAAGAAATGGTAAATACAGAACTTTCACCACAGCTACAAATGCTTCAAGGAATTTTGAATCAGATGGTTCAAAAAGAGCTTGCAGATAAGGAACGGGACAGACAGATCGCAGAAGTGAAAGAGACGGCGCAAAAAGCTGTTGAGACAACGGAGCGGATGAAGGATGAACTTACATCCCCATTCGATAATTGGCGCGACGACATCAATAAAAAGGTTCGTAAAATCTCAAATGAATCGCAAAAGCCTTATCAGCAGTTATTTACTGAAATGTACTCTGATTTGGAACGGATTGCCAGATGTGATTTGTCAACACGGCAGAGGAACAAGCGTGAGCGCATGGAGCGTTCCGGATGCACAAAATCGGAAATCCAGAAAGAGACAACCAAAATTGCAGTCATTGAGGATGACGCGAGACTAAAACAGATTTTCGAGGATATTGTCCGGAAGTACAGCATGAAATACATAGCATAGGAGGACGCAATGAAAGAAATCACGACAAAGGATATGTGCGAGCTAATGAGCCATATCGACCGAAAGGCGAAGGAGATTCTGGAAAGGCATCCAACCGCTACAGCGGTAGATGTCTATGAGGATTTGGCACGGCAGGTAAAACGAGAGGCCGGGGCGTACAGCTTTGAAACCGCAAACGCTAAATATCTGTACGCAATGCATGAAGCGATTGACTGTTATGGCATCCCAGCGTGGATGCTGGAAGGAGCGAAGGATGATTAAGGGGACGAAAACTATTGCGGAATATGCAATCAGAAGATGGCTGGAAAATCAGCGGTTTGAGATGAGCGCTTTCGTGTTGGATATGGACGGAAGCAGAGGCGTGCTCCGGGACAGAAACGGCGACAGCATGACGCTTGTATATGACGGAGCCAGCCATGAGGTTTATGTGGAGGAATAAGCAATCATGTATATACCAGAAGGAGTTGTTGGATTTATCTGCGGATGCATAGTTACCATTGCGGTGCTTGTGATTATCGGCATGACTGCCGGAAAGAAAAAGTGAATAGAGGTGTCCCGGAAGGAGATTAGGCCCTCCCGCCGGGACGTGGCTACAGTAAACTCGACTTACCATAGCCAGGAAAAGTATAACATATCTTCCTGGTTTTGGCAAAGAATAAAATCATGGAGGATATTTTTATATGGAAAACAAGGAAAAATTGACTGAAGATCGCGGAGACAAGCTTGCTTCCGAAATTATTGCAGAGAGCGAAAAGAGATGGTTTAAGGCGTTTCTTATTGCAATGGCACTTGCAATATTCCTTTTCGTGGTAGCGGCAGGAACAAATCTGTATTGGATACATGTATTTAACAGCTACGAATATGTATCGCAGGACGGCTCCGGGATTAACAGCATAAACACTGGAAATCAGGAGAATATTGGGTATGAGTCAAACGGCGAGACTGAAAAAGAACGGCAAGAGTAAAGGAATAAAACGGAAGAAAAAGAAAAGGAAGTGACAAAAGTGAAATTTTTGAACGGAGCGGCATTTATTGCCCTTATAGTTGGAGCATCAGGAATCATGAATCCGGAAGGAAAGATACAGCCGATATCAGTAGCCATAGTTACGGCGGCGCTCATTGTGTTGTTAGCATTTGCAGTGCCACATACGGCAGAAGCCAAACAGCTTTCGGAAGATGAAGTGTATCAGATCGCTATTGAGGTTACAGAGCATTACAATATCTGCCCTGAGTTTTTGCAGGCAATGGCGTTCCGGGAAAGTTCGTACAGAACCGACGTGGAAAATGGCTCGTGCATTGGGCTTATGTAGGTCAGCGAAAAGCGGCATAAAGACCGGATGGAACGGCTTGGAGTGGAGAGTTTGTATGACCCATACGGGAATATGCTGGTGGCGGCGGATTATCTGACGGAGCTTTTCGGAGAAGGCGATGATATTGGATATGTCCTTATGACATATAACGGGGACAACGATGCAGAGGCCTTTTATGAATGCAGGGCAGACATATCGGAATATGCGGACGATATACTGACGCTTTCGGCAGAATTGGAAAGAAAACATGGGAAATAGGGAGGACATATGGAAATCAGAAAAACAACGATTGTAGAGGCAGTTACTACGGACGGGAAGCCAATGGCGGCAGGAAAGAAGTATGTTTTCCGTCTGGGCGGCAGAGACCACGTTGGGACATATGCGGGGATCGGATTTCGCGGAATGCTGAGAATGGAAAATGTTATTCCGGGATGTTCTGATGTGGTATTCAACATTAAGCCGCAGAGCGTAGAAAGTATTTATGAGGCAGACATTAACGTACATAAGGGAGAAAATAAGTGTGAAAGCGAAAAAGAATAACACAGTATATGCATGGGGAGAGATGGAGGGAAACTTCGTTTACAGCCATACATTATACGGCAGAAAATTTTACAGGGCACGGCTGATCGTCACAAGATTCAGCGGGACGAATGATTTTATCCCTATCATGGTTTCTGAAAAGCTGATTGATACAGACCACGATTATTCAGGCGATTATGTCTCGGTAGAAGGGGAAATGAGGTCACGAAATCGCCATGATTATGGCAAGAACCATTTGGATTTATATCTTTTAGCAAAGGAGATTGAAATAGAAGATTTCCTATGTTCCGAAAATATCATATATCTTGATGGTTATCTTTGCAAAAAGCCAGTTTACCGTGTGACGCCACTTGGAAGGGAAATATCAGAAATAATACTTGCGGTGAACAGAGATTATGGGTCGAGCTATATTCCATGTATCTGCTGGTTTGGGAATGCAAGGGAAATCGTAAATTTTGATGTTGGAACGCGAATTAAACTTTATGGAAGAGTACAGAGTCGTTCATATCAGAAAAAGGTTTCAGATACCGAAATCGAAATCAGGACGGCTTACGAGGTATCGGTCAGCGAGATGGAGGTAGTAGATGAAAACGGTGGAGCTTAAATCTATGAAGCTTGAAAATTATAAATCGTTTTGTAAATCACTTCCGGGAAGAAAGAATTTCTCGCGCCAGTTTGGGCACCGGACAAAGATTTCCGGGAGAAACCGAGAAGGGAAGAGCACAATACTTGATGCTTATTTTGATTTACTTACTGGGAGGCTTGCGGATGGTTCTCAGCCGGATAAAATCAGACCACACGATGCAAATGGCGTAGACATTGATCGGATTGACGTTGTGCGTGAACTTGACCTTGAAATTAATGGAAAAGAGGTCGATGTGGTAAAGAAAACCGCGCAAAAATGGAGAAAGCTGAGAGGACAGTCGGAAGAGGTCTTTGACGGGAACGTGACTACATACGCGGTTGACGGATTTGACATTAAGCAGAAGCAGTTTACAGAATGGCAGGAAAGCATTGCCGACCCGGATGTGCTGCTGATGTGTTCCAACGCCAGACCGTTTCTGAATACGGTTCAGAAATCCACGTCAGAAGCAAGAAAGATTCTGGAACGGATGTCTGGATTTAAAATCGAGGATTTTATCGCACAAAACCCGGAATATGCGCAGATTGAAGAAATCACCAAAGGACACAGTGTTGAAGATGCATTGAAGCAGTTACGGAAAAACTTGAATGCACAGAAAAAATCTGCTGATAAAGCGAGGACGGAACTTTCTTATGAGAAGTCCAGAGAACCGGAGAAAGGCGAGGCGGAGATTGCGGAGTTGCAGAAGTCTGTTGATGAATACAACAAACAGATTTCCGGATTGGACGAACAGGAAAAGGCATTGAACGATGTTTCTTCTGCCTACGATGAAAAGTCCAGAGAGATTGTTGAACTGCGGAATAAACAGATCCAGATACGCACGGATAGGAACAGCGTTCTTTCTGGAAGCAGGCGGTCTATTCAGAGTGAGATTACGGAGTTTCGGTCGCAGAAGCAGGAAAAAGAAAATGACCTTCGGATGGCCGAAATGGACTTGAGACATGCCAATATGGGGATTGAGCGGCATACGGCAGAGGTTAAGAAAGCACAGGAAGATTATTCAAGATGGATTTCGCAGGAATTTGATGATTCGGAAATTGCGGTTATTGAATCAGAAGTTTTAAATGAAGATTCTCTGATTTGTCCGACTTGTGGACAAGCATTTCCAAAAGAAAGGGCAGAAAAAATCCGGGAAGATTTTGAGAAGAACAAGGCACTTCGGATTGAAGGAGTTAAGTCTGCCGGACGGAACTATGAAGAAATGAAGGACAGAGAAATTCAGAGAGTCACCGAGTCCGGCAACAAAGCAGCCACAGACTTAAAAGAAGCCAAAAAAGCGCAGGAAGAAGCTGAACAGAAGATTGCGGAAATCAAGAAATCCATTTCCGATTTAGCCTTGATGATTGCAGAAAAAGAGAAAGAATTATCTGCACTTCCGGCAGAAGTTGACCTGTCAGACAATAAAGAATATCAGTCCGTGCGGATGAAGATTATTCTTGCGGAGAAAGCGCTGAATGATATGGATAATGGTTCATCCGCAAGAGCAGAAATCACCGAACAGCGAAACGCATACATCCGTGAGTCTGCGAAGTTAGCGGCTGAAATCAATAAAATCCAGTCTGATAAGGCAGAACATGACCGTCGAGTTGAGGAACTGGAAGAAAAATTGAAAGCAGAGGGGCAGAAATGTGCCGACATTGAGAAGAATATTGACACTCTGCTGAACTTCTCCATTGAGAAGAATAAGGCACTGGCAGATATGGTAAATCCGTATTTTAAGCATTTCCAGTTTGTGTTTTACGATTTTACGCAAGAGGGCGGAATTTATGAAACCTTAAAGATTATGTGTGATGGAACCGACTTCTTTTCTGGTTTAAATCGTTCAGACCAGATTTTGTGTGAGATTGACCTTGTGTGCGGTTTACAGAAATTGAATAATCTGAATTTGCCTGTTTGGGTGGACAATTCCGAAGCGGTAAATGCTGACAGATTACCAGAAATCGAACAACAGATGATTGTTCTGGAAGTGTCGGACGGGGATTTGAAAGTGGAGGTAATGAATGGTTGAGTGGAAAGTCAAGCGATTATTTAAAGCTGATGCCGAAAAGGTTGACGAAGAAATCAAAAGCATAAACGGAGGGAAAGCAACGCCAGAAGAAGTCCTTGACTATGCAGAAAATCATCCAGAGTCGGAACTACATAAATGCTTCGAGTGGGATGATACGAAAGCCGCCAGAGAGTACCGATTACATCAAGCAAGAAAAGTAATCATGCTACTCGTGAGAGTTCCGGCGGAGAAAGAAAAGCCTGCTATCCGAGAATATCAGATAACAAGCCAAAAGAATACATATCAGCCTACACGGGAGTTTTTGGTAAATCAAGACGAGTACGAACTTTTGCTAAAACGTGCGTTGAGAGAATTACAGGCGTTCAGAGAAAAGTACAAAACGCTTTCGGAATTGGAAGATGTATTTAAGGCAATAGACGAACTTTGACAACTGAATATTTCTGCTACTTGTCTGTATTAATATGCGAATATTCGCATAAATGAATTTTAGTCCATTGGATTAAAATGATTTCTTATTTTTTGATTTAATATCATATAGTCTGTATTAATGTTGAATATTTGCATATTAATGCAGACAAGATAATCTGCATTATAAATTAGTTTGCGATTTTTAGCACTTTTATCTTTTTTATTGCTTTAATTTGCAGATTGTTTGGTGGGTGTGGATTGCGATATTTATTACCGCATTTATCTATTCTGGAATCGTATACTTTCCATTGCAATAATATTTATTATTTTCCATTTATTTTATGTGGAATAAGTATTGCAATCCATGCCTATCAATGGCAGAAATAAAATCCCATGTATTCTTATGTGGTGCGTTTATCTTGATTTATTTAATTTCATATGAAATCTAAAAAAGAAAATGGAGGAAAGTGAACATGGCAAAGAAAACAGAAGTAAAAATGATTGAGGTTCCGGAGATTTGCCCGCAGGTGGCAACGGTTACGATTGCAGGAGACAGCGATCTTGTTCTGAACAAAATGAATGACGTTACCGTCAGAGAATTAACAGGTATAAGAACCGGGAGGGCAAAATCAACAGAAAAACCTAATGTGTGGGAGGAAATTATAACCTCAATTCATTGGAGAGATGGCAAGCCGAGTGAGTTTTCAGAAGAAAGCCTTGAGAAAGCGTTAAAAGAAAATGCTCCTTGCATATCGGCATTTGGACTTAAGAAACAGTTAAACAAAGCAGTTGTTAGAAATAAGATTGAAACATATTCAACCGCATTTGACGCAAATGTAAATATTATAAGTTATAAAGGAAATGGGTTAATTCCCATTAAATTCGCAGAACATTTTATTGATGAGCTGCTTATGCAACCGAAGAAAGGAAAACCCGTTCTACAGAGGATTAACAGATTTTCTGGGTGGTCAGCAACATTTGATATTTCCTATATGGAGAATGTATTTTCTCTTAGCAGTATCTTGAATATCATCAATCTCACAGGGTTTGGTATTGGTATTCAGAGTGGAACATCAAGTGGATTTGGTCGGTTTCATGTAGAGGACGTAAAGTAGAAAGGAGTAACCCATGTACATCAAAGTAAAATTCCTCAGAAACGGCGAACCGCACGGCAGAGAATACACCTACAAAGCTACATTCCCCATCCGTGTCGGGCAGGAAGTTATTCTTCCGGGCGGTGGAAATGGCGTTGTGACAGAAATCAACGTGCCGAAGGAAGAAGTGGAGAGCTTTAAGGACAAGATTAAAGAGATTGAGAGTGTGGTGGAGGAAAGTAAGCAATGAAGTTTAGAAGCAATGCAAGATACGGAGAAGCACCAGAGAGCGGAACGATTTTCGAGCTTAAAGACAACAGATTAAGAATTAAAATCCACAGGATTATTCATATTAACGGAACATGGTTTTTGAGCTGTGCGCCACTTGGATTTTCACAGTATGATTTACGTGAAGATGATTTTAACAATGCTGTAGAAAAAGCAAAGAATATCATTGGACAGGAAATCAGAAAGCTGAGTGATGAATACTGCAAAATTGCGGATGATTATGAGGTCGAGATTGTGAGGTAATGGAAATGAGGCAAAACCCATGTAGATACTGCGCCCTGTCCACGAAAACCAGATATGGACACAAGCCGTCACACGACAACGAATGTGTTGACTGCGAAAATCTGAAAAAGCATGTGGCGCATCTGGACGAGCGCAGGAAATTCGTTGAAGGCGAACCGATTACCGATTTGACCGAATTATTACAGCAGGAATGGGTAATGTGGTATCACCAGACGAAGCATATTGAGGTTATCAAGTCTACGCAGTTGCGGAGAGTCCTTCGGTGGCTTGAGATTGGAGCATTCAGGAAAGCGATTAGAAAAGAAAGCGAGGAAAAGTAAATGGCAACAAAACAGGAAGTGACAACACAGGGAACTCAGACTCCGGCTATGACCGGACAAGTAAATGATAAGTTCATCACTGGAATTATTCAGCAGGTGAAACAGAAGCAGGAATTGGGGCTTTCGTTCCCGTCTGACTATAATCCGGTAAACGAGTTGAACGCTGCGTATCTCGTATTAAAGCAGACGAAAGACAGGAACAATAAACCGGCACTTGAAGTTTGCAGCCCTGCAAGTGTGGCAACGGCACTTATGCAGATGGTCAACAGCCACTTGTCTATGATGAAAAGTCAGTGCTATCCGATTGTTTACGGTAATACATTGAATATTCAGCCGTCTGTATTTGGAAATACGTGCAATGCAAGAAGATATGGAATGGTTGATATCAACGCCGCTTGCATTTATGAGGGGGATGAATTTTCATATCATTTGGAAGATGGAAAAACTGTTATTGACAGTCACAAACAGGATTTTGAGAACATCGACATTAAAAAAATCCGGGGGGCTTATGCGGTTGCCGTTTTCAAAGACGGAACGAAAAAAGCTGAAATTATGAACATGGCACAGTTAAAATCCGCATGGGCGCAGGGATACGGTTATAAAGAGAATGGAAACGGAACACACCAGAAGTTCACTGACCAGATGGCGGAAAAGTCCGTTAAAAACAGGCTTTTAAAACAGATTATCCGTACATACGGGGAGCCAGATACCGTTGACGCTTATGAAAAATATGATGAACAGGAGTCTATTGACGTAGTTGCTGCTGATGTAGCTTATGAGATTGCAGAAAACAGTAATAAAGAAGAATTTGTCATTGACGAACCGCCCGCAATCGAAGAAAAGCCAGATCCGAAAACCGTTGCAGATGTGACCGCCGGAGCGAAAGAGAAAGAACTGGTGAAAGCGGAGAAGAAACAGGATATTCCAGCGTTTATGAAGATGGAAAATATGGAGTAAAGATATGGTTTATTTGAAATTATTCTTGCGGATGGCATGGGTGGTGGCATTCATTGCATGGACAGTATTTACGATTTTAAATGCTAAGGACAGAGATAAATCAAATCACATGCTTATATGCTCAACGATTATGTTGGTTATAGCAATTGCAAATCTTTTGATTTAACATCACCGGCGGCTGAAAGTTTTGCAAATAAGTGAACGTGCTTTAGATATGGTTCTGCCGGGATTGAAAGGAAATTTTATATGTGTGAGGTGAAATTATGGCACGTGTATTTTTTAGAGCAACCCAGCATGATATAAGAACCGATAAAATTATGAAGACTGCGGCAAAAGTAGAAAATGTTGGATTTGCAGTAACTATATCATTTGAAACAGAGCAGGAAATAACCCCTGAATATCTTGTCAGAATGGCAAACGAAATCGAGAATTTACCACCTGTGAATTTCAAATATTTTAGAAATGTCCGACCAGTAACAGGAGGCCTTAGTTTATGAGCGAAAATTTAATTTGCCCTCATTGTGGAGCGGCACAGGAAACACATGAACCAGACCAGATCAGCGCAGATATGTGTTGGACACAGTGCGAAAAATGCGGAAAGAATTTCTGGTATTCGGTGGATGTGACAAGAGAGTATGACAGTTGGGCGGGTGATGAAAAATGAGATACACACTTGAACTTTCCGAAGAGCAAGCTAACATCATCAAGATTGCACTGGAAGAATACTTCCGGTTGCGGATGAACCAGACATGGGATTTTGCGGATGATATTTGCTTTGATGGCTTTAATTATGAAAGCCATACACCAGAAGATTTTGACGAGCGGATCGAACGCAG
>ERZ1643250.3773-NODE-3773-length-10058-cov-17.536339_pt1 | contig 10058 bp, 8 predicted proteins | sample MGYA00579262_ERZ1643250 | MGnify/ENA primary metagenome ERZ1643250 (study PRJEB29033, sample SAMEA4952265) | chicken gut metagenome | biome: Broiler Chicken; feature: Gastrointestinal Tract; material: Caecum | place: Ireland | collected 2018 | study: Broiler...
CTGCCGGATCAGAAATCTGAAGAATGAAACATGAAAAGTAAAAGATGAAAAGGAGAGTGTGTTATGAAGAAAAAAATCTGTATTGCCCTGATCGGAGCCTTGACGGCAGCTGCTTTTGCAGGCTGTTCTGGGGGAGGAAGCAGCCAGAGAGACAAAGGCGCTCCGGTGGAAGTGATCTTTCCTGAGGAAGGCTCCGGATGGGACCTGGAGGCCAATGCCCTGATGAAAAAAGAGGAGATTAATCCGGCAGCTTATACTTTCCTGGACTGGGCTATTTCTGACGAGGCTATGGACCTGTACCGGGTGAATTACCCCATTGTCACCGTAGAGAATACAGGCACCTATGAAGGCTATGACAGCAACCCTCTGGACCAGCTGATTAATAATGACTTTTCCTGGGCTGCAGAGAATCGCGAGAATATCTTAAATGAGTGGATGGAGAAATACGACAGCAAATCGGAAGCAGAATCATAGGAAGGGGATTGAAAGATGGCATTTTTATCTGTGAAAAATATCGTGAAAAAATTCGATACACAGACTGCTCTGAATAATGTAAACGTGGACATAGAAAAAGGGGAGCTGGTCAGTATCCTGGGACCCTCGGGCTGCGGAAAGACCACCCTTCTGCGGATTATTGCAGGGCTGGAGACTCCCGATATGGGACAGGTATTTATTGATGGAAAGGACTGTACCCAACTGCCTCCTTCCAAAAGAAACTTCGGCATTGTCTTTCAGTCTTACGCTCTGTTTCCTCATATGACCGTGGAGCAGAATCTGATGTTTGGATTGAACCAGCAGAAGCATCTGTCAAAAGAGGAGCGGAAAGAACGGGCCAGGGAGGTACTGGAAATGGTGGATCTTTATGACCATCGGAAAAAATATCCCTCTCAGCTTTCCGGAGGACAGCAGCAGAGGATCGCCCTGGCCAGAGCCATTTCTCTGAAACCGGCCTTTCTCCTTCTGGACGAGCCCCTGTCTGCCCTGGACGCCAAGGTCCGGGTAAAACTTCGGGCCGAGATACGCAGGATCCAGAAAAAGCTGGGGATTACCACTATCCTGGTCACCCATGACCAGGAAGAAGCCCTGACGATGGCGGATAAGATCGTGGTTATGAATAACGCAGTAGTGGAACAGATCGGTACGCCGAAAGAGATCTACAATGCTCCAAAGACGGCCTTTACCGCCCAATTTATCGGCACCATGAATCTGTATCAGCAGGACAGAACAGCCTGGGGCGTCCGTCCGGAACTGATCGGGATTACCAGGACTGCCAAAGCGGGAGATCCGGCATATTTAAAAGGAACTGTGGAGGAAATTGAGTTTCGGGGAGCCCTTACCCGGATTTATGGAAGATTGGAAGAGAGCGGGGAAACCGTCTGTGCGGATATGGATTCCCACCTGGAGGAAACCCTCTGTCTGAAGGAAAAAGAAGAGGTATTTTTCCATATTCCCCAGTCCGGAATCATCCGGTATCCGGGTCAGAAAGGAGCAGAAAGGAATACGGCATGAAGAGAATAAGAGATTGGAAACTGTATCGAAACCCGGGAAATATCCTGATGTTTTGTATGACCCTGGCCTTTGTGGTCATTCTGATCTGTCCCCTGTTTGCATTGTTTTCCAAGGCTTTTCTCACAGCTTCCGGAGAGTTTGCAGGGCTGGAAAATTATATGAAATACTTTTCTACTCCGGCCCTGTCCGTATCTGTTAAAAATACCATGGTGGTGTCTCTGGCAGCCGCTGTGATGGGAACCCTGCTGGGATTCCTTTACGCTTACGGTCTGACCAGAACAGGGATAAAGGGAAAAACTTTTTTCCGGTATGTGGCCATGATCCCGCTGTTTCTCCCCACAGTGGTACACGGACTGAGTCTGGTCTACCTTTTCGGAAACCAGGGAATCATTACCGGGCTGGGCTGGGACATCGGCCTTTACGGAAGGACAGGGATCATTCTGTCAGAGATCATCTATACCTTCCCTCAGGCCTTTCTCATGTTTTCCATTGCCCTGAACTATGCAGACGGCAGGCTGTATGAGGCAGCGGACAGCATGGGCTGCAGTTCCCTGAAAAAGTTTACCCACATTACCCTTCCTTCGGTTCGCTATACCCTGATCAACAGTCTGTTTGTATGCTTTACCCTGGCCTTTACAGACTTTGGTGCGCCCAAGGTGCTGGGAGGAAATTACAACGTTCTGGCTACTGATATCTATAAGCAGGTAGCCGGGCAGTTTAATATGAATATGGGGGCTGTAGTGGGAACTCTCCTGCTGATACCGGCGGTGATCAGCTTTGGCGTGGACCGGGCGGTATCAGGAAAAAACAATGACGGGATCAGCTCCAAAGCCCAGGCGCTGAAGATTAAGAAATGCGGGACAAGGGGCGGTGTTTTCTATCTGATATGCGGAGGGATTTCCCTGTGCCTGCTCAGCCTTGTGGCGGTTTTATTTGTGGGAGCCTTTACGAAATACTATCCCTATGATCTGGGATTTACCCTGGAAAATTTCCGGTTTAATCCTTCTACAGGAGGGATCCAGAGCTATCTGAATTCTATTGAGATGAGTCTGCTGACAGCTGTTTTAGGGACAATTTTCGTTTTTATCTACGCTTATTTTATTGAGCGGGGAAAGTGTACCGGAGTTTTCAAAAATACGGGACGGATGTTATCCTCTCTGCCTCTGGCACTGCCGGGAATGGTGATCGGTCTGGGCTTTATATTCTTCTTTAACCAGAAGGAGAATCCCCTGAATTTTATCTACGGAACGGTGATGATCCTGGTCCTGGCCAATATGGTCCACTTCTACTCGGTGCCCTTTGTAACCGCCAGCAGTGCACTGAAAAAGCTGGACAGAGAGTATGAAAATGTGGCGGACAGCCTGAAAATCCCCGGGTGGAAAACCTTCTGCAAAGTGGTAGTTCCCCTGTCACTGCCGGCAGTGCTGGAGATTTTCATGTACTATTTTATGAATTCTATGGTGACGGTGTCTGCTGTGGTATTCCTGTACAGCGCCCAGTTTAAGATTGCTTCCATTGCCATTACCCATATGGAAGAGGCAGGGGACATTGCCCAGGCTGCGGCTATGAGTCTTCTGATCCTGTTTATTAATGTGGCGGCAAGAGGAATCTACGAGGCATGCAGGAAGATCAGCAGCCGGGAAAGGACTGCCCGGTCTGCAGCAGGAAAAGCCAGGATCCATTTCTTAAAAACAAGAACACAGAGCAGTCTGTGAATTATAAACATAATGGAGGAAAATGTAATGAAAGTATTTTGCTTAGGAGCAGCAGGAAGAATCAGCAGAGAATCTGCACTGGATCTGGTCCAGTATTCAGATTTTGAGAAGATTACTATTGGAGACTACAATTATGAAGAGGCATGTAAAGTTGCCCGGTGGCTGAACGATGACAGGGTAGATGCAGTGAAGATCGATGTCACCAAAGTGGATGAGGCCGCAGAAATGATGAAAGGTTATGATGTGGTCATGGACGGCACTCAGATCACCTTAAACGGCATTTCCACAGAATGTATCGCCAAGGCAGGATGCCATGGGGTAAACCTCAACGGATTCGGAGAAGAGAACCAGTGGGATCAGCTTTTTAAAGACGCAGGAAAAGCCTGTGTTCCCGGTTTTGGCATGACTCCCGGAACTACCCAGATGATGGCGATGCATCTGGCCAACCAGCTGGATACTGTAGAGGAAGTTTATGTGTCTCACGGTGCTTTTCGCCCATTTGCTTTTTCAAAGTCCATTACAGAGACTACTACTTATGAATATGATCCTAACCTGAAAAGCCGTGTGGTATTTGAAGACGGAAAATTTATCCAGGTGCCTCCTTTTGCCCGTCCAAGAGAGATCGACCTGCCCCAGCCTTACGGAAAGACCACTCAGTATATCATTCCCCATTCCGAGACCGTTACTCTGGCTCAGGCTTTAAAGGACAAAGGGGTCCGTCTCATCGAGGTGAGAGGTACCTGGCCAAAGCAGAACATGACCCTGGTAAAAGGCCTTTATGACTACGGTATCCTGAAAAATCCGGTGGTAAAAGTAGGGGATACAGAGAAGGGACTGATGAGTATTATCGGCGATTATCTGGTGGACAGTGAGGAAGGAAAGACCACAGAATTATACGGATATGCCCTTCACGTAGAAGTTGTGGGCTGCAAAGACGGGGTGAAAAAACAGGGAATTATTTATCACACCCACCCGGCTTCTGACGGCAGCGTGGAAGGCTGGGAAGGTCTCCGGGCATATACCAGAAATGTGGGAATTCCTCTTGCTATAGCAGCAGAACAGCTTGCAAAAGGCAATGTAAAAGGAACCGGCATCCTGATCCCGGAAGACGCTTTTGAGCCGGAACTGATCTTTAAAGAGCTGGAGAGAAGAGGGATCTATATGCACGAGAGCTGGAACAATCTGTAAAAACAAAAAGAGAATAACAGCTTCCTGAAAGTACGGTTACGAAAAGGAATTTTTAATAAACTCTGTCATAGCCCGGGCCCCGTCTCCCTGATGACGGAGGTGATGGTAAGTAAGATAGAGATAACGCCCATCTGTAAGCCAGGAAGGACGGAGGATACGGATATTTTCATAGGAAGCCAGGGATTCTGTTTCCGCTACAATAGAGATTCCCAGTTCCTGGGAGACAAGCTGGGCGATAGAGTCTTCGCTGTAGGCAAAATGAGTAATCTGAGGAGTCAGGCCATACTTCTGAAACAGGCCAGAGACCTGGCGGTACATGGGATAATCGGTAAGATAGGAGACAAAGGGAATCTCCTGGATATCCTCTGGGGTGGCAAAGTCCAGACCTGCATAGGGAGCGGAGGACGGAAGGATCAGGACAAAAGGCTGATAGATTATAGGAATCTGGACAATATCCGGATCAGGTTCTATCCGGGAACAGATGCCCAGATCAAAGCGCCCTTCTTTGATACCTTCGGCGATTTTATCACTGGGCATTTCATCAGAGTAGATCAGATATTTGCCCTTTGTGGCAGCCATAAAGTCACGAAAAAGGCGGGGGATACAAAGATATGCGATAGAGGCAGTATAGGCGAAATGGATTTCCATATTCAGCTTGTCTGCCTCTTTTTTCAGATGTTTTTTGGCGGCTTCGGTCTGCTGGAGGATGCTCCGGGCATAGGGAAGCAGATCTCTCCCGTAGGAGGTAAGGGCGATGCCTCGGCCCTCCGATTGGAACAGAGGAACTTCCAGCTCGGCCTCCAGCTTTTTTATGGAAATGCTCAGGCTGGGCTGAGAGATATTTAACAGTTGTGCCGCCTTTCCTATGTGGAGCGTATTGGCAGCGGTTTCAAAATATTTCAACTGGTCAAGGGTCATGATGTTCTCCTTTCCTGAATGTCCATTCAGGATCTTTGATTTGAAATGATATATAGTTTTAAACTATGAATTAATTAAAATCATATATTTTACTGCTGAAAAAGTCAATGCTATAATCCTTTTAGAATAAGGAAAAGAAGGAAGAAGAGCGTTATGGAAAGCAAAGAAAAGACCATGGATCTGACCACAGGTCATCCATTAAAACAGATTTTAATATTTTCGATACCTCTGGTGTTCGGTACGATTTTTCAGCAGCTTTACAGTTTTGCAGATACTGTAATTGTAGGACGGTGTCTGGGCACAGATGCTTTGGCGGCGGTGGGGGCTACATCCTCTCTCCATTTTCTCATATTAGGCTTTGTTCAGGGGGCATGTGTAGGCTTCGGCATACCTGTGGCTCAGAGCTACGGAGCTAAGGACCGAGATGAAATGTGCCGGTATTTGTGGAATGGGACTTGGATCTGCCTGTTTATCAGTCTGTTTTTGTCTCTTGGTTCTGTTTTGCTGACAGATACTCTTTTGGCGATCATGAACACGCCGGAAGAGATTTTTTTTATGGCCAGGGCCTATATTGTAATTTTGTTTGCAGGAATACCTGCAAGTGTTCTCTATAATTATTCTGCCAGCGTAATGCGGGCAATGGGAGACTCCAGACACCCTTTTTATTTTCTGCTGTTTTCCAGTGTGCTGAATGTAATCCTGGACTATGTTCTCATTGCATTTTTTCATATGGGTGTGTCGGGAGCTGCGGCAGCTACGGTGTTCAGTCAGTTTGTCAGCGGAGCCTTAAATGTGTGGTGGATGTTCCGGCGCATGGATATGATACAGGGGAAAAAGAGCCAGATGAAACCTTCTCTTCCTCATATAAAACGCCTCTGCGTGGTGGGCCTTCCTATGGGTTTTGAGTATTCTGTGTCTGCCATAGGGGCGGTAATCCTGCAGAATTCCATTAACACCCTGGGAAGCGGAGCAGTGGCGGCCCAGACAGCAGGAGAGAAAATCCGTCAGATGTTTACCCTGCCTATGGAGAGTGTGGGAATGGCCATTGCCACCTATGCCGGACAGAATTTTGGAGCCGGAAAGCTGAAAAGGATACGGCAGGGAATCAAACAGGGTATGGTGATACAACTGGTCTACTGTGCCGTAATCTGGGCAGTTTTGCTGGGGATGAATGGGCTGCTGGTACAGATTGTCCTGGGAGAAGCCCAGCCGGAAATCAGTGCAGAGGCCGGGCGGTATTTGTTTATTGTGAGCTGCCTGTTTATATTCCACGGCTCTTTGATGGTCTTTAGGAATACGCTTCAGGGAATGGGCTACAGCGTACATGCGATTATCTCGGGAGTCTGGGAACTGGCAGGAAGAAGCCTGGGAGGTTTCCTGGCTGTCTGGGGAGCCGGTTTTACAGCAGTGTGCCTGGCCAATCCTCTGGCCTGGATATTTGCTCTGTGCTACTGTATTTACATGGTGAGATATTTCCTGAGGAAAAACGAAAGAAAACAAAACTTGACTTAAAAAGCTTATAAGTGCAATATTAAGGTACAGGCTAGGAGGGAATATGAAAGTTATTTATCAGATTTGTGGAAAGATCAGTCTGCTATGCTACATATTTATTCTGTATCAGATATGGCACTTATGCCAGTTCGGCGGGATCAGAGCTCATTTCATGGTGCTTCTGCCAAGCGGGGCTGTGTTTTTGGCGAGTTTTGTTTTATGGCTGATTTCCAGGAAATACAGGAAAATAGAGGACGATAACACGCCCATGAAAAGAAAGATTCTATGGGCAGAGGGAATTGTTGTATCTATTGCCACGGCCTATCTGATCGGCCAGATCATCTATACGGGAATCCCTTATAATGGAGCGCTGTCCTGGAAGATAGACCAGCGGCTGAACCAGAAAGAAGTGACCCTGGAGCATGACAATTTTTTTGAGAATGGTGTGGAAGGGGTTCTTGCGGATCTGGACGAAGCTTTGGATATGCCGGAAGAGCTTTACATTGTGAATCAGTATCAGATGACTTTTGATGAGACTGGAAAAATTAAGACGATTTATACGTTTTTATATGGGCAGGATGAGAATGGAAAGACCAATACATACCTTATTGACTATGACGAGAGCAGCGGTCCTAATATAACAGTCCGTATTAATGGAAATGCCACAACGGATTATGAGGAGGACAAGAGGTTGGAGCCTATGCTGACCATTCTCCAGAAGGCTTCCTGTGAAGAGGCAGTAAAGACCTGGGCCCAGGCAGATATAGGAGAAGAGTATGAAATCCTGTATATGGGAAGACGCTCCTTTAACTCAGCCTCAGGACTGGAATATCTGCCGGGAGATGTAGACGGCGATGGTGCAGAAACAGGGACCAGCTCCTTTGGACAGCTGTATAGGGGAGGAGAAATCCAGGGATTCGAAGTCTCTCTTCATATACCTGATGCAGAGTATGTAACACCCGTCCGGTATATAATGGAACCGGAATATATCAGTCCGGAAGCACTGAATGAAGAACAGGAACAGCAGCAGACAGAGACTGCCAAAGAGGCGGGGACATGGAGTGTAGATAATACAGACGGCACCATGTATTTCTTTTTAGATGAGAAACTGGGCTGGCGGCTGGTTGTGGCAGATGCGGCGGCTGGCAGCAGATTTTACCAGATGGAAAAGACAGAGGACGGCGGAACTTCCTGGGAAATATGCAATGAAGATCCCTTTGGAGGAGAAATCGGCGTGACGGAAGGCCTGGTATTCTTTGATGAGAACTTTGGATTTGCAGGCCTTACGGGAGCCACACAGTCTTATTCCAGGCTATATATGACCAGGGACGGAGGCGCCACCTTTACCCAGGTGCAGCTTCCCATGGATTCAGTTACGGAGCTTCCGGAAAGTGGGAGAGAAGCTGGATTTACAGTCAACGATTATGACTATCTGTCCATGCCTGAGGAACAGGACGGGAGTCTAACCATCCTGGCGGTAACAGGGGCCGGAGAACAGGAAGGAATCCTGTTTCAGTCAACAGACCAGGGAGAGACCTGGTCTTATGGAGGAGTCTCTACAGCTGCTTCCTGAATTTCAGAGGAGTAGTTCCAGTTTTTTGACGAAAGGTCTTGATGAAGTAGCTTTGATCCTGGAAGCCGCAGGAGGCGGATATTTCCAGGATGGACAGGTCGGTCTGGATCAGGAGCTGCCGGGCCTTTCGAATCCTCAGGTCAATAATATACTGCATGGGAGAGGTGCCAATGATGTTCTTGAAACATCGCAGGCAGCTTCTGGGACTTAGTGAAGCGCTGGCCGCAATCTGCTCCAGATGGATATCTTCTGTGTAATGCATCTGAATATAAGAGAGCATATCCAGAACACGGCTGAGATCCTGTCTGCTGTGGACATGTTCCAGCGGTGTGTCTGGCTTGTTTCTTAAAAGGGACAAAAGAATATCGGATAATATTTCACGGATACGGAACTCATAGCCGTATTCCGGAGACTGAAAGGCGGAAACTGCGGTTTCTGCCTTTTTCAGTATGTCCGCCTGCCAGGGAACAGAAGGACGCAGGACCATATGAGTAAAATCTGTAGAGAAAACCAGCTGTTTCGCATATTTTTCCCAAAACACACTGTCCTGTGAACCGTACAGCAGAGAAGGGGAAAAAAGAATATTGGGAAAAAGAGAGTTGTGGGTGCCCTGGCCAGAATAGGAGTGAAGTATTTTTCGATTGATAAAGCAGCCCTCGCCTTCATGGAGCAGATAATGCTCTCCATTTATGAAGGCGTTTATCTCTCCCTGGGAGACATAGGCGATTTCCAGCTCTTCGTGCCAGTGCCAGGGATAGGAATCGTTCCCGTTTTTATAATTGTCTACGTAATAAGCACATGGGAAGGAGGAATCTCCGTGCTGCATGCGTTCAAACTGATTATCCAGTATGCTCAGAGAATGGCTCTCTTTGTCCTGGGTATTATATTTTTTCATGAATATCTCCTGTATATTTTGATAAAATGGCGATTTTATTATATTTTATATCGGATTATTTATAGAAGCAAGAAGAAATGCCTGTTATATTTAACAGAGTATGAAATAACAGGAGGTAAAAAATGGCAACAATCCTTTTGATTGTAATCTATATTGCATTTATCGGTCTGGGAATTCCGGATTCGCTGCTGGGGTCAGCATGGCCGGAAATTTACAAAGAACTGGACATTCCTGTGTCCTGGGCAAGTCTGATTTCTATGCTCATTTCAGGGGGAACCATTATTTCCAGCCTGCTGTCTGCAAGGCTGATCAGTCGTTTGGGCACGGGGAAAATAACTGCGGTGAGCACTTCCATGACTGCAGCATCCCTATTAGGATTTTCCTTTTCCGGAAATATCTTTTTCCTGTGCCTCAGTGCAGTTCCTCTGGGACTGGGAGCAGGAGCCATAGATACGGCATTGAACAATTATGTGGCACTGCATTATAAAGGCACTCACATGAATTTTCTCCACTGCTTTTATGGAATTGGAATATCATTGAGTCCTTTTCTCATGTCCTTTGCCCTTTCCGCTACGTCCTGGAGAAACGGATACCGAATGGTATTCTGCTTTCAGGCCTGCATAGGACTGCTGACTATTGTGACCCTTCCCCTTTGGAAAAAGGTAAATCACCTGCCGGGAGGCCAGAAGGAAGTACAGAGCCGAAATATTGCTTTTCTAAGTCTGATCAGGTCGGCAAAAGTGAGAAAATCCTGCCAGGTATTCATAGG
>ERZ1643250.3776-NODE-3776-length-10056-cov-7.681032_pt1 | contig 10056 bp, 11 predicted proteins | sample MGYA00579262_ERZ1643250 | MGnify/ENA primary metagenome ERZ1643250 (study PRJEB29033, sample SAMEA4952265) | chicken gut metagenome | biome: Broiler Chicken; feature: Gastrointestinal Tract; material: Caecum | place: Ireland | collected 2018 | study: Broiler...
CTTTCCTTAGTTATGATAATTCCGATTGTTTTATTATGATGTACTTCCTTTATTTGCTTATCTACTAATTCCATATAAAACTCCATTTGCGCTTTATCTTCTTTCTTTAAACTCCTAAGTTTGAGTTCGACTATAACATAACAATTTAGCTTTATATTAAAAAGTAAAATATCTATATAATAATTATTTATTCCATCATTTATTTTATATTGATGCCCTGCATATAAGAATCCTTCTCCTAGTTGTTTAAAGAAAAAATCTAAATTAGCGAGATTACTTAATTCTAAATCTCTTTCTGTATTAACTTCTTTATTTACTTCGATAATAATTGGATTTTTCATATCTGTAGTTATAGAGTATTTTTCTGGAATAATAATATCTATTTTATCAGGTTTATTTACTAACCTTTCATAACTATTAGATTTTATTTCTTTAATTAGTTCTCTTACTGATAAATGATTTTTAAAGCATAAATTCACGTAATAGTTTCTTTTATTTTCCTCTTTTATGGATAGTAAATAACGATAATAAGACCAAGAAAGTTGGCACGCTGTGCCAAGTATCGGAAAATATAAATAGAACTTCCTAAATCTAGATAAATTAGTAGCATCATATCCTTTTCCGTAAAGTTCTGTAAGTTTCAAAGACCATTTCTTAATTAATTCATTACCATACTTAGCGCGTGATGAACCACCTTGGGCTTCTACTAAAATCTTTCCTATTTCCCAGTATGTTTTTACCAAATCATTATTTTCTTCTAATCTTCTTACTTGTTTTTGTATTTCATTCTTTTTAATTAAATGCTCTATTTCTTCATAATAATCTTCTTTCATAAGTACATCCGCCTGTCTAATCTCTGTATAACATATCATCAATAATTTGTAAATGACTATCAGATGGAATGGTCCCCAATTTTTATATTTACGACTTTATCTGGTAAAACTTGTGTAAATAAAAAACAGGAGTGCTATCCTGCATTAACTATTTAAAACTTCTTCATACTCATTTAAAATATTTATTAACTCTTCCTCTGTTTTAGCTTTACAAATTAAGTCTTTGTATTCTTTGCTTTTTTTCATTCCTTTAATATAGGCTAGAGCATGTGTTCTTATTTCTAAAAGAGCTAATTTTTCATTTTTATCTTCTTTTAATAAATGATAATGATATTTGATCATCTCTATTTTTTCTCTATCTGTTGGTTTAGGAATTAATATTCCTTTTTCTATATATTCAAGACATTCTTTAAATATCCAAGGATTTCCTATAGCAGACCTGCCAATCATTACTGCATCACAACCAGTTTCTTTTAGCATGCGCATGGCATCCTCTGGTGTTTTTACATCACCATTACCTATTACAGGTATAGATACACTTTCCTTAACTTGTTTTATAATTTCCCAATTAGCTTTTCCACTGTATCCTTGACTTCTTGTTCTGGCATGAATGGCTATTGCACTTGCTCCAGCACTTTCACAAACTTTGGCTACTAAGGGAGCATTAATATGTTTCTCATCCCAACCACTTCTAATTTTTACCGTAACAGGTACATTTACTGCTTCGACAACAGCTTGTACAATTTCTCTTATTTTTTCAGGATCTTTTAACAGGGCACTTCCAGCCTCTGCTCTTAGAGCTACTTTGGGTACAGGACATCCCATATTAATATCAATAATATCTGGATGCATAGTCTCTTCTACTATTTTAGCTGCCTGAACAAATGTATCAACATCACTTCCAAATATTTGTTGGGCTATGGGACGCTCTTCATTACTCATTTTTAATAATTCTATGGTTTTATGATTTCCATACATTAAAGCATTAGAACTTACCATTTCGGCATAGATTAGTCCTGCGCCCATACCTTTTACTATTTTACGATATGAGGTATTAGAAATGCCTGCCATTGGAGCTAGGACTAGACGACTAGGAATAACTACATTTTTAATCTTAAAACTATTTTTCAATTACTACCTCATCACCAGTTTGAAGTAAAAAACAGTTGGCATCGTCCTTATCAATATGAATTTCAAAGAAACCATTGCTGCTTACTTTAACAAATGCTTCCATTACTCCGCCTTTATCATTATCCACAATTAATTTTACCATATCTTCATTTTTTAATCCTAATTCTTCTGCTTTTTTTTCATTCATGTGAATATGTCTTTCAGCTTGGATACAGGCATCATTTAGGGTTACTTCCCCTTTTGGCCCTATAATAGTAATGGTCTCACTATCTTCTAAGTCTCCACTTTGTCTTACTGGAGGATTTAATCCTAATAAATAAGCATCTGACCTAGATATTTCTACTTGATTGTATTTTCTTAAAGGACCAATTAGTCTTACATTTGGTATTTCTCCTTTTTCTGTTTTTAGGGTTACTGTTTGGAAGGATGCAAATTCCCCTATTTGATTTAATGGCCTTTTAATTCTTATTGGCTCATCAAATAATTTATTGTATACTTCCTCTGTTAAATGTAAGTGTCTATTACTGACTGCTATTTTTCCTATAATTTTTTCTTCCATATATTATCACTCTTTTCTGTTTATTATTTTACCATTTTTTAAAAGAAAAAAGAAGATTATTTTAAATTCTTCTTAATTTCTTCAATAACTTCAAGTTCACTGAACGGATGCTTTACACCTTTAATGTCTTGATATTCTTCATGACCTTTTCCTACTAATAAAATTAAATCTCCATCTTGGGCATTAACACATGCATATTTAATAGCATCCGCTCTATCGGGTATTTCAATGTATTTTGCTCCTACTTTATCTAATCCAACTTTTATATCTTTGTTTATACTACTTAATTCTTCGAATCTTGGATTATCCATAGTAATAATACAAAAATCACTAGCTCCACCTATAATTTCGCCAAGGTCGTATCTACGTTCTTTAGCTCGATTTCCTCCCCCACCAAAGACACTAACTAATCTTTTTGGTTTATAGGCACGCAGTGTTTTTACTAAACCTCTCATTCCATCCTCTGTATGAGCATGATCAATTAACACTTTAAATTTTGGTGTTGATAAAGCCGTTTCCATACGTCCTCTTACTTTTATAGTTGGCAAGGCTTCTTTAGCTACTCTTGTATCTACTCCTAGGGAATTACATACAAGAAGAGCACATATAGCATTGTAAATATTAAATTCGCCAGGCATACATGTTTTAAAGGTATCTTCTATTAAACCAGTTGTAGTAAACTCTGAGCCAAAAAAGTTTTCATCATTAATTAGATTTATATGACTCACTTTTAAATCTGCGTTATTTTTTACTCCATAAGTTATTATTGGTACCTCCGCACCCTTTAAGACATCACTTAAGTACTCTGAATCATTATTGCTAATAATCTTTTTACTATTTAAAAATAATTTATTTTTACATGCTACATATTCAGCATGGGATTCGTGTTCTCCTGGTGCAATATGATCACTAGTAATATTGGTGAGTACACCAAGATCAAAAATGATTCCTGCTAGTCGATTTAATTTGAAGGCTTGACTAGATGCTTCCATGACTACATGAGTTATGGAAGCATCTAACATTTCTCTAAATGCTTCATGAATTTCATAAGATTCAGGAGTTGTATTATTGGTATGAATTACTTTATCTTCATATTTTATTCCTTGACTTCCAATTAATCCACATTTAATATTAGATTGAGATAATATGTCTCTAATCATATGAGTTGTAGTTGTCTTACCTGTTGTTCCTGTAACAGCGATTAATGTTAGTTTCTCAGCAGGATGTTCAAAGTAATTTGCTGATGCATAGGCTAGAGCTAGTCGAGTATCATCTACTTTTATTACTGTAACATCTTCTGTAATATTCATTATTTTGGATATCACTATGGCTCTAGCACCTTTTTTTATTGCTTCTTTTATATAATCATGACCATCGGCAGTATATCCTACTAAAGCAAAATATATGTCATCTTTTTCTACTTTTCTACTATCATATTTTATTTTACTTATTTCTATATCATCTGTTCCTTTTAAAACATGATAGCTTATTCCTTTTAAAATATCCTTTAACTGTTTCATTATTTTTCTCCTATAATATGAGATACATCAATATCACTTTCAAAAACAAAATGGCTAGGGCCTTTCATATATAATTCGCCATTTTCGGCATATTCTATTTCCAGTATTCCTCCAATTTGCTCTACTTTACAGCTTCTATTTGTGTAACCAAGAGTACTTGCTATGACTACTGCTGTTGAGCAACCTGTTCCACAACCAATAGTTTCTCCAGTACCACGTTCCCACTCTCTTATTTTGATATAATCTTTATTTACTATTTCAGCAAAAGTTACATTGGTCTTCTTCGGAAAAACTTCTGTATTACGTTCAATTGCTGGTCCATATTTTTCTACATCAAAATTCATTACATCATCAACAAATAATACAGTATGAGGATTGCCCCAAGATATGCTACTTAATTTGAATGTTTGATCTAATATTTTAACATCTTCCATAATAAATTTATCTTTATTGGTATTAACAGGAATTAATTTAGGATCAAAAATAGGTCTGGAAATATTAGCTCTTATGTTGGTAACTACTCCATTTTCCACAGTTAATTCTAGAGTTTTGATTCCTCCTAATGTTTCAATTTTTAAAGTGGTTTTGTCGGTTAATTTATGGTCATATACATATTTTCCAACACTGCGAATAGCATTTCCACACATTTCTGCCTCTGTTCCATCTGGATTAAAGATTCGCATTCTAAAGTCTGCTACATCACTTGGGCAAATGAGTACCATACCATCACTTCCTATACCAAAATGGCGGTCTGATACGAATTTAGCAAGTTCATTTAAATTGTCTAACTTTTGGTTAATAGCATCTATATAAACATAGTCATTACCATAAGCTTGCATTTTTGTAAATCTCATAAAATATTCTCCTATTCTAAAGCTTCTCGTAAATCATTGATAATATCTTCAGCATCTTCTATACCTACTGATAATCTAAGCATACGATCATTGATTCCTAATTTTAATCTCTCACTTTCTGGTACTTCATGATGCGTTACAACTACGGGATAACAAATTAAACTTTCTACTCCGCCTAGTGAACCAGCAAAAATAATCATGTTTACTTTTTCTAGTACTTTTAAGGCTGTTTCTTTGGTGTCTACTTCAAAAGATAATAGTCCACCAAAACCTGTTGATTGCTTAATGCTTGTTTGATAATCTTTATGATCCTTTAATCCTGGATAATATACTTTTGTAACTTTGGGATGATTTTGTAAAAATTCTGCTACTTTTAAGGCGTTTTCGTTGTGTCTTTGCATTCTAACTTCTAAAGTCTTGATTCCTCTTAGTGTTAACCAAGCATTTAGAGGAGCTAGACAAGCACCTTGATAAGTTAAGAAAGTACGCATTGGAGCGAAATACTCTTCACTTTTAGTTACAACAAAGCCAGCCATGGTATCGTTGTGTCCTTCTAAATATTTAGTCCCACTGTGAATTACAATATCAGCACCTAAATTAAGTGGCTTTTGATAATATGGAGTAAGTAGTGTATTATCAACAACTACAATAATTCCTTTTTCATGAGCCACCTTGCAAATTTCTGCGATATCTGCTACTTTCATTGTTGGATTAGTTGGCGACTCAATAAAGATCATTTTAGTATTTTCTTTGATACTTTCCTTAAATAATTCAAAATCACTTAAATCAACAAAATCAGTTTCTATTCCTCTTTCCTTTAATTCTGTCTTGGCAATTTCATAAGTTCCCCCATAAATATCATCACTTGATATTAAGTGATCACCACTTTTTAGAAGAGAGAATACACACATTACAGCAGCCATTCCACTAGATAGCGCTAGAGCATGATTACCATTTTCAAGCATGGCTATAGTACGTTCTAGTTCCTCAATAGTTGGGTTTTGAAGTCTGGTGTAGTCATAGCCAAAAGAGTCTTGTAAACCTCTAAAACGGAATGTTGCTGTTTGAAATATTGGAAAACTAACAGAACCTGTAAATGGGTCATGTCCTACTGCTCCATGAACAACTTTAGAACCAATTTTTAAATTCTCCTTTTTATCATATTCTTTATAGTCTGTAAATTTTTTCATTTAAACCTCCTATACAAACATTTATCTAGTTTTAGTATAACATCTATAAGGAATTTGTCAATAAATGCTGTTTCTACTTTACACTAAAGTGTATGAAAAAAAGAAGTTATTTATTAAAATTTAACTTCTTTTTGGTGTTTCTTCTAACTGAAGTAATCGTTTTTGCAAATAAGCTTTTTCATCTTTTCTTGTACTGTGCTCTAAAGCAAATTGTAATTCTTCTTTGTTTTTTCTTCTAATCATATTTCCTTCAACAATATACTCCACTTGTAATTGAGGATATACTTTTAAAATTTCTGGATTATGGTTAAGGCAAATTAAAAATAATTTTTCAAATTCAATTTCATTATCATTTATAAAATCATAATTTTCAGTATTTATTTTGGTGTTTTCTTTTCGTTTTAATTCTTTTTTAATATATTCTATTAATATTTGGCTCGAATTGATACCAATTGCTTGTAAATATCTCCTAAAATAAGTAAATCCTTCTAAATCAGCATCAATTTCTAATGCTAAATTGAAGTATGCTAAACGATAATAATCTATTTTATGTTGTTTTGAAACAAAGTTTATTACATTTTCTTTAATATATCTTACTGTTTGTTCATCTATATACCCTGTTTTTATCTTTATATTTTGTTTAATATGAGTTAGTTCATGAAATATGGTTTGTAAATAAATAGCCTCTCCATTATATAAACTTATTATTACCTCGGGATTTAACCCTATCCTATTTACTCCTATTGCTTCTCCTAAAGCATCCATTTTTCTTATTTCACAGACTGGTTCATACTTTTCCATTTTATCTTTCCCCAAAGCTTTCATGGCATAAACGACTATAACTTTTATAATTTCTTGAAATAAATCAAGGCTTACTAGTTTTCTATTTAAAAGAGCATTTCTAATTACATAATCACTAGGAAAATCTGGAATTAAATTATTTTGTAGTAATACAATAGTTAAATCATTTTCTTCTAAAGTTAGAGTTTCTTCTTTTAATAATTTAGTGATTATTTCTTTGTTTTTCTTTTCAATTTCTTCTTTAATATGGTATTTTTCTAAAAATTCTTCTAGCCCCTCTAAATGTAAGATGTCTTTGAGTCCATATAATTTAATTAAATTCGGTGTTAGTTTAAAATAAGTGTATTTTTTTATTAGTTCTATTAATTCTATCGTTTTAGTTTGTAATTTTTTATTTTCATTGCCACAATAAATACATACACTATGATCAAATTCATTACTTCCACAAGAAGGACAGTTATAAAGAGAAATCATACTATCTATATCAAATAAATCTAATTCATTCATGATGCATACTCCGCTAAAAGCTTTTTTAATTTTCCTAAAATGATTATTTTTTTCTTTTTATTTTGTTCTTCTTTGTAAATTGTATAATAATAAATGATTTTTTCTTCAATTGTTATTTCTTTATCAAAAATTTCTTTTAAATTCATTTTATTCCTCTTTGTTTACTATTTCTAATATTTTATTAATCTCTTTATAGGCTTCATCAAAATTATCCATAGCTATCTCATAAACTTTCGTATTTTTAAGTTTTTTGATATCATGAATTAATGTTTCATAAACATTTTGTTGATTGACACTATTTTCTAAACTAAAGTTTTGATAGTTATGGTGTTCTCTTTTAAGTCTAACCTCATAAATATTTACATCTTTTAAATAAAGAGAAATATAATATACATCATAATTTAGATTTCCTAACATTTCTAATAGTTCTTCATAAACATCATCAAAACTATAATCTTTATATCCGAGTTTAGAGTATACTTCTTCAGTAAAGAAAGTACGGTCAAATACTAAATTAATATCACTATCTTCAATTTCTTTCATATATTTTAATAAAGCATAGTACATTTTTTTCGACTTTTCTTTACCCTTTTTTGTTTTATCTTTTTGGCCTGATAAGCGATAAAGATTTGATGCAGGGATATTTTCTCTTAAATAATTTACTAAATGAGTTTTGCCACAACCTTGTGGTCCTTCAACAATAATACATTTTGATTTCATACTATCCTCCTATATCGAACATGTTTAAACTTTATATCATTTTCTTTGTGTTCATCTATAACTTCTCTATTATAATTTTCTTTATCAAATGCAGGAAAAAAGGTATCTGCCATTTTTTCATCACTAATTTCCGTTAAAATTAGCTCATCAGCATAATTGATAAATAATTTATAAATAGAAGCTCCACCTATTATATAAATTGTCTCATCTAAAGATTTTAAATAATTTAGCAATTCTTCAAAATTAGAAAATACTATTACATTTTCATTATCTATGTTATGACTTGTTAATATTATAGAAGTTCGATTAGGTAATAATTTAGGTAAGGAAAGAAACGTATTGTATCCCATAACTATCTTATGACCTGTTGTCTCCTCTTTAAAAAATTTCAAATCTTCTTTTAAGTGCCAAATTAATTTATTATCTTTACCAAGTTCATTATTTTTTCCTATTGCAGCGATTATTTTTATAACTACCATATTACCACCACTTTAAATTTACACAAAATAAGAAGTATTGTCAATAAAGTTTATTTATAAATTTTAGTTTTTCTTTAAAATAAACTAATTATTTTGTGTAAACCTATTGACACTCATTTTTAAAAGAAACTTCTTAACTTTTTTAATTTAATTAATATAGTTCATTGACTTCTAAATAAATTATTTTATAATTAAATTAGGAGGTTAGTTTATGCAAGGAACAAAAGGTGACGAGTACACTAAAGAAATTATTGAAAGAATTTTAAATGAGGGTACACTAGATATAAACCCGAGACCTAAATATAGTGATGGAGTGCCTGCTCATACATTAAGTGTCAATCATGGTATGTGTACTTATGATTTAAGTAAAGGAGAAAGTCCACTTATTACTCTTAGACCTATTGCAGTTAAAAGTGCAATTGGAGAACTGTTGTGGATTTATCAGGATGAATCTAATAATTTAGATGTTTTAGCCGATAAATATGGTGTTACATGGTGGGATGAATGGGATATAGGAAATAGAACTATTGGATCATGTTATGGCGAAACAATAAGAAGACACTCATTAGTAAAAGATTTACTTGATGGGCTTAAAAATGATCCTGATGGTAGAAGACACATTATTAATATGTGGCAAGTAGACGATTTTAATGAAAAACATGGTTTAAAGCCTTGTGCTTATCAAACTGTTTGGAATGTTAGACATGGAAAAGATGGAGTTGATTATCTTGATATGTCATTATTCCAGAGAAGTAGTGACTTTTTGACTGCAGGATGTATTAATCAAGTTCAATATATGATTTTTCTTTATTTAGTAGCTAGACATTGTGGATATACACCTGGAAGATTTACATGGTTTTATAATAATATTCAAATCTATGATAGACATATTGAACAGGCTCATGAAATGTTAAATCGTGAACCTGTGGATTGTCATCCAACAGTTTGGTTAAATCCTGAAAAACAAGATTTTTATGATTTTACTCAAGATGATATTAAAATCGAAGGATATCCTAGAATGTTAATTAAAGAAAAAAATCCCCAAATGAAATTTGATTTGGGAATATAGGCCAAAAGGCCTTTTTTTATGAGAATAATTTGTTATTTTTTAACTTTCTATTTTCATTTTATACTTATCAATTATTTTATTCATGTATCTAAAACCATATTTTTGAAATGATGCATCTTTTAATAATTTTTCATAATCCAGTGTTTCATCTTGTAATTTTTCTTGTAAATAAGATTTGGCTTGTTCTTTGGTTAGAGGTTTAAATAAAATATAATCATCAAATCTACCTAAAAATTCTTCACTAAATTCTTCTGTTAGATCTTTAGACTGATTTATAAAACCAACATTATTATTTTTATAGGCATTAGAAGTCATAATAATTAAAGTATGAGAAAAATCGGAACTTAAACACTTTTAAATTTTAAAAATTGAGCAAGCCATGATAAAATGGTT
>ERZ1643250.3777-NODE-3777-length-10056-cov-3.525547_pt1 | contig 10056 bp, 10 predicted proteins | sample MGYA00579262_ERZ1643250 | MGnify/ENA primary metagenome ERZ1643250 (study PRJEB29033, sample SAMEA4952265) | chicken gut metagenome | biome: Broiler Chicken; feature: Gastrointestinal Tract; material: Caecum | place: Ireland | collected 2018 | study: Broiler...
CTCTTTCTTCATCGGTTATACAGGCCGCTATGCAAGTGGCGGATTCGATTTCAAAATCCATTTGATACTCTTCCTTAATGTTAGACATATTAATTGTTACCATACTGTTCTCCTTTTCCTCATATGGAAATCCTGTTATTGACGCTCATAGATTATCTTACCTTTTGCAATTCTACGTGAAATACGGTCGCATTTCAACGACCAATACGGGATTCCGAGAAATAATATGAGCTGCCGTTCTTCTTTCATAGTAGAAAAATCGCCACATGTAAAATATGAGTTTTCGGCCAGATTCTTCAATATGCTTTCAGACTTTATTTTTGCTGTTTCCCGTTTTCCTTCCCATTCAAATTCCACAGATACATACTTGGTTCCTGAAGAATAGGTTGCATCCGCAAGAGTATATTCTTCGATGGATACGCAGGTATCTTCTTTTACCAATCGCTGTATCTCTTCATATTTTGCTTTTAAAATCTGGAAATACCCTCGCTGATTTTCAAATGCTTTATTTGCAAGCATATGCAGCGGTTGCAGCTCGCAAATACATTCTAACATTTCCTGCGTAGAGATGTGAAACTCAAATTTGGGCGGTATAATTTCTGATACATGGAGAAGAATCTTACGTGCCTCTTTTTTACAATCAAGCTTTCTTTTTTCTGAAAGCGGAGAGGGTTGCAGTTTTTCAAACCACATGGGAAAGAGCTCCTTGCTTACATACTCGCATGTTCTCTCCAGAAATTCTGATATATCACTGACTTCCTCTGAAAGAGGAGCATTCTCCAGATATACGCGAAAGAAAACCATATTTAACACATAAATCTTTCCATTTGCAGAAATGACTGCGACAAGATCCAAGCCATCTAAGCTACTGGTTCCATTATATCCAACGTAACCACCATATACCAGACTGCCAGTTCCCAAATGACGCACCGAAAAGAAATATTCATCTATATTTCCTTGAGCATCTCTTCTCTGTATAGAAAAGGTGCCTGCTCCTTTTTTAACTTCGTCATAAAAATCCATAATAAAGTATTTGCCCATATTCTGACTCCTTTCTTTGATTTTATTGAAAAAAATTGTTTTCATTTGTTTTTAACCTGATCCGTGAAATAATTTGAGGCAAATTAATTTTTTTGAACTGGTGCCTGAAAAGCTTGTTTAAAAGAAGGCATAAATTTCAGAAAAACGATAGGAAAGATTGGATTGTGGTTAATCAACTAAAAGATTGTGTAAAGGAAGTTTTGAAAATGGCAAGAAGAATATTATCTTTTTTTGGTGGTTTTGTAAAAATTATTGGACAGACAATTTGCTGTAATATAGTTTTCCTGCTGGTTATATGCCTGGCTTTATATTCAAACGGAAACAGATTTGCTGTTGTTGTATCGGGGTCTATGGAACCAGCAATTCAGACTGGAAGCCTCTGCATATATAACACTTCGGCTTCTTATGGTGATGTAAAAGAGGGAGATGTCATTGTGTTTACAAGGCAGGATGGAATTCAGATATGCCATAGAGCTTTATCCATTTCCCCGGCAGGAATAGAAACCAAGGGAGATGCTAATAAAAACAGCGATGGTATATCAACTACAGAAAATAATTTTAATGGAATCTTGTGGATGACGATACCTTTTGTTGGCAGAGCTGTCGCTTTTGCCCAGAATTCTGAGATATGTTTATTCTTGGTTGGTATGGTAGGATGCATAATAATTCTTACTGTTGTCTCACCAAGACTTTGCAGGGAAATAGATTCGCAGGAAGATGAAAGACAATTTAGAACGTGGGATAGCAAAAGAAAAATTCGGAAGAGGATAAAGAAAATAAGAAAAGAACGAAAAAAGACCGCTGCTGATTAAGGCAGCGGTTATTTCATAACCTTTTTTGGTATGATGTAATCTTGCCGAGAATTTTCAGCTGTAGCATATGTTCTCCAGTAAAAATAGAAGCTTCATAATCAGGATTATCTGGAATAAGGACTAAAACCTTTTCCGCATCGAAATAGTAATACTTTCTGACCAGGTATCTGCCTTCATACTCTGCTAATACGATTTTACCATTATCTATAGTGTCACATCGATTAATATGGAGAATGTCTCCTTTATTAATTCCGATCATATTGAGTCCCTCATCTGGCATGGGTAAATCGAAGTCCTGTAAAGCTAAACCAGAATAGATTTGTGAAAACTGTGATCCAAAATATTGTGCAACTCTTTCAATTTGGTCTTTTCTTGGAAGAGCTGTCCCATTAACCCAGGTCATAAAGGTTGTATAATTTACCCCAAGTGCTTTTGCCAGCTCTTTATTCGTTAAATTGCGTTTTCCTTGCTGCTCCTTGATAAAAGTGCTGAAATTTTTCTTTTCCATATCACGATAATGTTGTTTTCTACCCGACATAATCTTCCTCCTTCTAATTACACCTTTCTTTTAGTACTTATATATGTTTACGATTAATATGCAAAATAACAACAAAACTACTTTGATTGTAGCCTTTTTTGCTCAAAAACTCAACTAACTATTCCCGGACAGAAGAGAAAAATTAATACAAAATCATTGACAAACTCAACTATTCGATACAAAATTCTAAGTGCAGGCAAACAGCTTAAGAGAGAGAAAGACTATGAACATAAATAACGACTTCCGTACTTTGCTTACGGCCACCCAGAAGGGTGACGCCGAAGCATTCGCTGAACTATACAACAAAACTGCTGCCAGGCTCCGGGCAGTGGTCTATCCTTATGTAAAAAATGATTATGATGCGGAGGATATTCTGCAGGAGGTGTACATTGCCATCTACAATGGGCTTCCCAGCCTGAAAGAACCAGAGGCATTCTGGTCCTGGAGCCTTCAGATATGCAGAACTAAATCCCTGGACTACCTGCGCACCAAGAAACGGCACCGGGGCCAGGACGACCTGCGGCCGCCTGTTTCCGATGAAAATGAGGAAGGCATGGATGCACTGTCCGTTGCTGCGGAATGGGGCGATTATGCCGACCCGCAGGTGCAGATGGACGCCGCCGAGACCAAGAGGCTTTTGGATGAAATCATTGGGGAACTGCCGGAATCCCAGAGGCTATGTATCTTGCTCTGGAAAGAGCAGTTGTCCACAGCTGAAATCGCCAGTGCCCTTGACATGCCTAAGGGCACGGTTAACAGCAATGTGAATTATGCGAAAAAGAAAATAAAAGACAAGGTGCAGTTTTTGGAGAAGCAGGGGACCAAGCTCTACGGCCTGGCGCCGATTCCATTCTTCCTGTGGTTGCTGTCTCAGTTCGAGACAGGTGGATATATCGTTCCGGCTTCCATCAGCGCGGCAGCTGGGCAGAAAATACTGGACGCTATATCTCATTCTTCATCCGCCGGCACAGCAGGCGGCAGCGTAGCTACTGAGGGTACCGCTGCAGGGGCCGGGTCAGGAAGCGGAATGGCCGGCGCAACGTCTGTAGGCGGTCTGACTGCCGGGAAGGTCGCAGCGATTGCGGCCGCAGCTGTTCTTGTTATTGGCGGAGGCGGTACATTGTTGTTTTCAGCAGGAAAAAATAATGTTGAGTCAACAGGCATTTTATCTGCCTCTGTGGCAGCAGTAATTACTGACTCAACAGAAGAACTGCTTGCTCAGAAAAAAGAAGATTTAGCTTCATTGGGTGAGGAAATTTTAGACCTGGAGTCTGAAGAATCAAGAGATATTATTCAATCTAAGGGGTATGATGGGCTTACTGGGGAGTTATTGTATGTCACGGATTACACTTATGAAAATGATAATCTTGTCAGTGAGATACAGGTAGATTCAGAGGGAAGAGTACTGTCAAAGTCCGAATACTCATATGATGAGGAGGGACATGTTAAGGAATTGGATTTTATCCTTTATGATTCAGATGAATCTCAGATATCCCATACATGCTCTTCCTATGACAGCAGAGAAAATATCATAAGCTTTGTGACCTACAAGCTCAATGGTGGAATCGAGGAATACTGTGTTTACAGCTATTCGCTGGATAAAAATGGACGGATTCTCTCTATGAAGGTGCATCATGACACAGGAGGATATACAGTTAAATCAGAATTTGCATATGATGGGAATACCACTGTACAGACGACATATAATTTGCAGGATGAGCCTGCGCGGAAATGGGTATTTGAGCGGGATGAAAATGGACGCTTGGTTTATGAAGAACAATATGATGATGGTAAAACTCTGTCCCGCTGGTTTACTTATGGTTATGACGAACAGGGAAATTTAACCGATTTGAAACGGTATACAGAATCCGAAGACTTGTACGAATGGATACAGTTTTCGAATAAATACAAAGCGCAGGGAGAAGATAAATCATGAAAAAGAATATTTTCAAGAAAAGGGCAGCAGTTTCCGCACTTGCTCTTGGCCTTGGTTTGCTGCAAGGATTTACATATATAGAAACAGGTTCTGATCCAAACGCAGCGTTTTCTGATATCAGTGTGTATCGTAATACTGCTGATGGAAATTCTGTGACTATTCGGACGGCTGATGGAACGGAGGCAGCAGTAGAGCCAGGCTCCCTGAGCGCTTCAGCCTCTTACGGAGCATCCGACATTAACACTTCTGATGTTCTGTCTGCAACTGGAGCTGCGGAATCAGCAAAGGCGTCTGTAGATATTTCATACGACGGTGGACCTGTCGATATTGTGAGTGGAAATCTGATTCTGAGCATAGGAGCAAATGTCTCGACAGAGTTAGGAAGTGGTCCCGAAATTTCTGCAGTTATAGCAGGCAACGGAGGCTCTTTCCAAAGCGTATCCATCTACTCAGCAATTTATGAGCAAGGAGATGGCAGTGAATATATTCGGGTTATAGTTCCGGCTGGCACGAGCTCACATTTTGAATTGGGAGTAGGTTATGGTATTGCAGGGAGTACGTCAGAACCCGCTGAAGACTCTGAACCGGAAGAACCACCGGCAAGTAATCCGCAGACAGATCCTGTACAGCCAGAAGAAGATGTCGAGGCAGAAAACAGCAATCCTGAAGAAATACAGATTGTAGACCCTTTGCTAGAGCAGGTAGAGGAAGAAGCGGAAAATGCTTCAGAGAGAGCTCTGGAGGTAGATTATCTTCCTTCCTATGTTGGAGGGGTCCATGACTTCCAATATTCCCGTATGGCAATTCAAGAAGATGCTGAAGAGTGAAAAAATGCCCCGGTTTCCCGGGGCATTGGCCGTTATACGGCAAATTCACAAATGTAATTGATTGTCATCTGATCTTCTCTGTAAAAGATCACTTCATCTTCATGTAACATTCCCAAATCTTTTTTTGCATGTACGCAGTTACATCCAGGATGCTCTTGTACCAGCCTGTTGTATTCGTATCCATTCCAATTTCCACTGAAAGAAAATACTTCGTACGGATTTCCATATGCCGTTGCAAACAGAGCCATGAAAGCGGTATTGGAAGTACCTCTTGCCCAGCGTGTTCCTCTCGCAGAAGTATATCCCCAGGATTTTGCAGCTGAAGGAGCAAAATAGATTCCATTTCCAAACATCTTTCCGGTGATGATAGCATTTGGCTTTAGGAGAAGACTGTTCTGCAGGATGCTGATCCAGTTCTCATTGCGGCTACCATGCCAGAATTGTTTCACTTTTACTTTTCTTTTCCCGCCGTGTTCCTGCAGGTATTCGCTGAATCGCCTTTGAGACTTCTTGTTGATAACACGATAAACAGCTTTTAATTTTGGCTTCAGCGAGCCACTTAGATGCTGTTCTACCTGCGCTCTTTGTTCCGGATGGGCAGTATAAATTTCAATGCCCATGGCATCCAAAATAGTTTTGGATTTCGTCTCTTCACCCATATTTTCCTTTTCTGTATGGACTTTCACTTGTCCGGCCATAACGTCTAGCAAATCCTCTTCGCGGGAGATTATCCGAGAAAAATCAGATTGACCTTTGGACATCATACGTTTTACACCATTTTCCCGGGCTCCATCGATCCGTCTGGGGATGATATGCATAAGGTTTAACAGACAGCCATTAAAGGCAGATACATCACTTCCTTCTCCAAGTTTATACAGCTTATTCAGCTCTTCTTTAGCCGCTGTAATCATAGCAGGTGTAACATCTGCAACATCTACGGTGTAATTCTCACTGATTGTATAGTTGGCATAGTCCATCAGCCGCTGAACCAGATCTGCAACTGCTTTGTCATCAATTTTCTCAAAAGTCTTTGTTATCCCATTGATATTTCCCGATTGCTCTGTAGAAGTATGATACTCTGTTACATCTTTATACCCCTTTGCCAATTTCTCTTGGTATTTGATTTCATACATATAATGCTGGTAGATATAAGGCTTTGTGACATGACCAGAGTAAACGGACTCGCCCTGAGATTCTCCGATTCGTCCGTAATAAGCACCCCATTTTCCGTTACCGAGGTCCATCATGCGGTAAAATTTATTATTATTTGCCTCTGGGTTTACCATTACAAGATAGCGTTCTGGAAGCAGTTTGGCGGAAGAGCGAAAGGCAGATTGGAGTGGCATTGTTCCGGCTCCGTTATCTGTGACCATAATAGAACTGCCTTTTGGCACTATCAGAAGTTTGTGGATGCAGGTACTAGGAGTACTTCCGTGAATACCATACACTTCGACTTCTGCCTTTATCCTTTTTTCTACATAAGGACGTAAAGCGCCAGCTAATGCCTTCCCATACTCATATTCTGTAGAATTCTTATGGATAGTAAAAAGAGGAATAGTTTCTTCTCCCTCATCAGTTTTTATTTTGCTCCAAAACTCACTCATGCGGCTGCCTCCTTCTCCAATTTAGTAATTACTGCTTTTGATACACGCTGAATCTGCGACATTGTCTTTACCAGTGCATCGGGTGCCATACCTTTAGCCCAAGAAAAAACTGTAGAAGTAAAGCAGGTTGGAATATCTACCTGCAGATAGCTGGAAAGAATGTATGCAAGGAGTTGCACTTCGCTCTCTTCAAACTCTCCCGTATTCTGATGCAGGTAGACTCTGGCAGTCTGCAAAATCATTTCGTCAGGGGATGCGGGTAGGAGAGTGGGATTGCATCTAAGAAGAGCTGCATACAGATCATCATTTGTTTCAAACAGAGGGTCTTCTGAAATACAATCCAGTTCCGGGACCGGAGTGCCTTCTGTTTGTGCAATGTCGTAAACATACTTCACGGTATAGTCCAGATATTCAATGCACGCTTTTTTCTTGATAGGCTGGCCTTCGTCGTCCAGCTTTGGATTACCGTTATCGTCAACTTCATTTTCTTTCCGTACATAGGTTTTCTGAATGGGAGCAAATATTTCGATACCCTTCTCGCCTTTCTTCACGAAGCGCCCAGCTTCTTTCCAGGCATTAAAACTCTTCACTGCAGTGGCAGATGGCTTCTGAGCAAAGATAAGGAGCTGGTTGTTGTAGCTGTATCGTGGAAATTTTGCAGCAAACTGCAGGAAATCAGTTAGCTTACTCAGCTCATACCAAACACTTTCGTGAGCATTCGATAGAATTGTTTGAAGCTGCTCTTTTTGAGCATCTCGTTCTTCTTTGGTTTTCCTTCTCTTCATGGACTTTTCCTTTCATAAAAATACAGCTTCCATTGATGGACAGCTGCGATGGTTGATTGGGTTATAAAATAAATTGCTTTCGAGAAGGTATTAACCATAAAACAGATTTATTTGAATACAAAAATATCCGGACAGCATACACTGCCCGGATATTTCTAAACCAGATATTCTTTTGTGTTTTCGCATTCCACATTTTCAAGATACCGGGAATACGGTCGTACAAAAATCTCCTTTCCGTTTTTCAATTTTCGAACATATCCTTTTACAGCTACCTGTTTCTTGGGTCTGCCAAATTTTTTAGTTCCCGTATGGGGAGACTGAGGAGCAGGGATCCAGGAAGACGCTGCAGAAGAGTTTTTGCTTCTACGAGGTTTCTTTTTATCTCTGTGTTCTTCTTTCAATTTTTCTTCTTTATGAGAAGTCTTTTGGACGATACCATCAGGATATAAGGCGCAAAATAAAATACCTTTGACAAGATATGCTACATAGGCAGCCTCAACGGAGGTTTTCCCATAAATAATTCCTGTGTCGAGGTCAATGGAAAAGTTCATACGTGGACATCTGACACAGGCTTTTGTAGATATTCGCAGCAATTTATCCTGGTAGCGGAAAAAGATGACAAGTCCGTCGGTCGCAATGATAGTTCCTTGCTCTACTACAGGATAATTTTTTCGTGCTTCCTTTCCGCATTTGACCAAAGCTGCCTCTCTTTCTTTGGAAGTAATAGTGATCTTACTTTCTGTTGCCATAAAATTCCTCCTTGAAAAAATCCCGCATAGCAAATCCTATGCGGGAGATCGTTGATTAGATTTTATTGATGAATATGACGTTATTTTATTAACCCATTTCGGCTAACGATTTCGTTTGATGTTCACTTTATGCTCTTTTGGATTTTGCGTATCTTCTGGAGAAATATCTCCAATGATCTCAACATCTTCAAATTTTCCGCCACAATTACAGGTCATATCTTTGTGATGGAGGATACCATTTGTCAGCTTGCGGTAAAAAAACATTTCACCACACTTGTTACAGCGGAGAAGGTACTTAGCCTTTCCCTTATAAAAATTATCCCGGAACACTTCAAAGGGAATTTCAGCATTGTTCCCATGTTCCAATATGGGGCAGCCAGGAAATTTTGCTTCCACCATTTTTGCCAAGACATTCCATTTGCGGTAATCAAATCTGTGTATCCATATACATTTGCGGCAAACCTTTTTACAATCAAATTCTCAACGTTTCTCCATTCAATATTCATATCATCAAGCGCAGCCTTGCACTGTTCAAATACTCCTAACATTTTTTCATGTGTTCGCACTGATTTTCCTCCCTATTTGCCAGCGTCAAAACAATCCCGTTTTTCGTCAAAGTTTCCTGTTCGGACGCGGTGATCTTATTTACAATTTCTACAGAATCGAATCCTCCTCCACATTCGCAGGTTAACTCGTGATAGTTGAAAATGCTGTTTGTAATTCTCCTGTAGAAATACATTTCACCACACTGGTTGCAGCGGAGAATATATTTTGCTTTTCCCTTATAGTATCTATCCAGAATAACTTCTATGGGAATCCCCGCATTTGCACAGTTCTCCAACACAGGGCAGTCTGGAAAAGCAGCCTCAACCTTCTGTGCCAGCTCGTTCCATTTTCCGCCATGTCCATTACAGCCGTCTACTGTATGAAGCAGTTCATGGAACATAGTCCCCTGGACAACAGATTCAGAAACACGCTTGTCCATAAAAAGATTTGACATTACTATGCAATATTTTAGGTTATCATTCTCATCCAAATAGGATTTGGCATATCCGTAATCGTTCTCTGAAAGTCGTTTATAAGTAACATTGTCTATAACAGCAGGCTTAATTCCAAGCCCTGTGAGGTCCTGTAAACACTGCTCAAAAAGAACGCTCATTTCTTTATCTGTTCTCATAGTTCATTTTCCTTTCTCCTCATTCTATATATGTATACGGCTGAATGGTTTTAGAAAAACAAATTATTTTACACGTAATAAGAAATTTTAATATGTATTAGTGCTATTTATCACGTATTATTTTCACTTAACACGTATTATGTCATATCTTTATCACTTATAAAATACAGGAATCAGCAATATAATATATTATTTAATGCGTATAAAAGCATACGCATGATAAGAGACAGTAAGGAAGGGCTTTTTCGACGATTTGACTACTTTTTAAGTTCTGTCTTATACACATCTATAGGGAACCTTTGGATTTTTCTATCCGTGACCTAAAATATATTTTTTTGGGAAAATATTCCCCCTCTTTTCTTTGAGAAAGTAGGGGGATATTTTGCCAAAATTTTGATGAAGAAAATATCCCCTCTGTTTTTCTGCTATAAAGAACCGTGGAATAAGCATATTTAGGGGATTCTCTTAACATCTGTGAAAGGGAATTTTGAACGAAGTAATTGGTTGCCGATTCAACTTTCATTGCTTCCAAAGTCTCTTTTTTGAAATACCGGATCGGGATAATGTAGAGCATATAAGAAAGACAG
>ERZ1643250.3778-NODE-3778-length-10053-cov-4.461592_pt1 | contig 10053 bp, 15 predicted proteins | sample MGYA00579262_ERZ1643250 | MGnify/ENA primary metagenome ERZ1643250 (study PRJEB29033, sample SAMEA4952265) | chicken gut metagenome | biome: Broiler Chicken; feature: Gastrointestinal Tract; material: Caecum | place: Ireland | collected 2018 | study: Broiler...
TACCCAGGTACGCAAACTCAGTTCAATTCCACTTTCTTGATAAAAAAGGCGAATTGCGACCTCTGGATCTTTTAAAATTAAACTTTGTTGTTCACAAATTTCTAACATAATTTTTTTGGCCTTTTCCACGTCTTCTTGATAAGCAATTTGAAAAGAATTGTCTACTCGACGAATGTTTTTTCGTGTTAAATTAATAATAATATCATTCGCTAATGTTCCATTAGGTAACATTACCACTTTATTATCAGCTGTAACCAAAGTAGTATAAAACGTTTTAATTTCTTCTACGGTTCCTTCCACATCTTGAGCAACAATATAATCTCCCAATTTAAAGGGTCTCATGACTAATATCACAATTCCTCCAGCAAAATTGGATAAAGATCCTTGTACTGCTAAACCAATGGCCACTCCTATGGCACCAATAATACTGCCTACTGCAGCTGTATCAATGCCTACATATCCTAAAAAAACAATCAAAGCGATTATTTTTAATCCTTTTCTTAAAATGCTATTGGTCACTTCTACAATGGTGCGATCCACATGTTTATTCTCAAGTCTTCTTTTGATTCTTTTAGAAATGATATTAATCATTTTAAAAACAATTAATAAAACGATAAAACCAATCAACAATTTTACACCACTAGTGGATATCCAATGAATAATATCATTTAAAATCTCTTTCCAATCAATTGCTAAAAACATGATAGTTCACTCCTTTTTAATAATGTTGTTTAATATAAAGCAGTGCTTCTTTAAAACATTCTTTATCACTTTCATGAGTTAAAACGTTTAAAGTTTCTTTTTCATTTAACCAAAATGCTTCAGAAACCTCTTCTTTTTGTACTATAATTTCACCCTTTTCATAAAGGGCAACAAAAAATACAACATCTTTTAAAATCCCAATAAAGGGGGAATAAGTAATAACTTTTCTAAAGTTCGTGTCGATAAAAACCTCTAAATTCGTTTCTTCTTTGATTTCTCTAAGTGCAGTTTCTTTTTCTGTTTCATCTTTTTCAACATGCCCCTTAGGAAATGAAAAATGACCAAGTTGCATTTTTAAAACTAAAAATTGCAATTCATCTTTTTTCCATTGAAAGATAATTGCACCACAAGATTTTTCTTTCTTCATAGGACATCTCCTCACAAAATCTTTTTTTTATTATAACATAAAAAAAGAGTTTTATAATCCATTCCATTAATAAAAACAAAAAAGTCCTAAAAAAATAGGACTTTAATTCTTCATGGCACCCACAGCAGGATGTATCAAATACTTTCAATATGCATTTAAGGTGCTTTTTTTGCCACTTTTTAGCACTTTTTATTCACTTTTTGTTTTTAAAAATATAGTTTTTCTACTCGTTTTTCTACTTTTTGAAACGTTGACTTTTTAAACATTTTTTATGTAAAATTATTGTACAAAATGTAAATGTCATGGAATTGATCACCATGCCTTGATGCACCCAATCTTTTTTTCTATTTCTAAATCATTCAAAATCATAAATTAGCATCAAGTTTTGAACCGCATTTTAAAATAAGAGTTCATAACCGCATACTTCTAAAAGCATGATCAACTAAACTTTTTAGGAATCTATCAAAATCACCTGCTTTCTTAATTAATTGTTATTTTAAAGTTCCTAAATAAAACGGAAGTATGTTGTTTAATTTTAATTTAATTGAGAGCCCACATGTGTCGGCGCCCCACCCCAATGAGGTGGTTTTTTTATTACTTATTAAATCAAAGAAATGTGGCACTCAATAATTATATAATGTATAATATATTTGCATTCAATAGAATGTGGTTGAAAAGGAGAAATAGCGAGTGATTATGTCATTCAATAAAGGAGACTTTGGCGGATGAGATAGTCAGAAAGGAAATTAATGGAATTATTGTTGATAGTCTTGTTGATTATCTATTTAATTATTAAAGAAAACAATAAAAGAAATTGATTCCTTAACGTAAATCTTCTTCGCTAAAGTAACCTTTAAAACCGAAAAGGGAATAGCGCCAACTATTCCCTTTTCATTTTGTAAATCTTCTCCGCATTTATATTATATGCCACTTTTGTGTAATTTTCAACATTTAAATTAAATCTAGCATTTTTGTTGATTCATTTTGGTATAGATGCATATATACTTTTTGTACCACATCTATACTATCTCCTAAATGATCTGCAATGTATTTAAAATTGATTGGCAAGTTGTTATTGATAAAAACTTGTAATAAATAACTACAACAAGAGTGCCTAAATCCATGTATTCTAATATGCTTTAAACCTGCCTTTTGTTGGTATTCAACATTCTTTCTTCTTAAGGAAGTTCTTGAAAAATTAAATACTGCTCTATTAGATGTTAATTTATTATCCAAAATATACTTTTTAAGGCGCTCAAAGACATCTTTTTTAATTAAGGTCTTACGATACCCATTTTTATTTTTCACTTCGCTAAAGAAGCCTTTTTTGTTCTTTTGCTTATTAATTTCAATTGAAGATGTTTCAAAATCAACATCTCCAACAGTTATGGCTAATAGTTCCCCAATTCGAAAACCGCCATAAAACAAAACATCAAAAGCAAGTAAGTATTGTTCATCATCAATTACGGATCTAAACTTGTTGTATTCTTCAACTGTGTAAAAATTATCTTCTTCTAAATCTTGTTTTTTTGCGTTAACTTCTTTAAGAGGTTCTAAATTAATTTTTACCAAGCCATATTCTTGTTGAGTTACAATTCCCAAGTAAAAAGCACGTTCAACAAGACTTCGATAAACTGATAAAATTCTATTTTTCCATGAAATTGATATTGGCAAACTAATTATATGTTTTTTGTAATCCAATAAAACATCATTTTTACACATTTGCTTGATAGAATATTTTTCAGTAAAATAATTATAAAAATGACTACCTATAATGTATCTTAAAGAATCAGTTGAAGATTCTCTATTTTTTAACTCATAAGCTCTGATATAATCATCTACAATGAATTTTAAATGAAATTTATTAACAACTATATTTTGTTGTTCTTTTTTGTTAATTGTTGTTACTTCTTTGTTTTTTCTTGCTTTTTCTTGATTATCATTGTTGTTATTGTAAAAAACAGTACTTTTTAATTTTTGAAGGTCGCTATAACATATTAACGGACTTGTATAAATAGATTTTGATTTAATACTTTTAAAACTACCATCTTTTTGCTTTAATTTTGTTAAATAGAAATATCTACCATTTTTTGGGTTTAGATAAACTCCCTTGTATTTTGATTTTGCCATTTTAAAATCTCCTTTTCCTTTTTATATATTTTTTTCAAAAAAGAGACAAAACCATTACAAAAAAATGTAGATTTTTGATAATAAATCATTTATAATAATAAATGAGATATGAAAATGGTTTTCTCCTTTTTTATATCTTATCGATTTGTGGTCGATTTTTTTGTTTTGAAGCATGCTCCCAACATGCTTCTTTTTTTTTACTTTACAATGCAATTAAAATTCCACTAACAAAAACAAATAAAACAAAACCTATTAACGCACCATTAAAGTAACTTTTTTTATCTTCTTCAGTAATATTTTTTTTAATAATGAAATATGCAATTATTCCTGCAACGACTACCAAAAAAGTTAAAATTAATCCTAACCAAAAATAACTATTTAATTTTATAGATGTTTTTGATGAAGAAGATGTATTTTTTTGTTTATTTGCTTTCTTACTCATCTTTATTTCTTCAAAAATAGGTGATTTTTTTATAATTTTATAAGTTTCTCCTATTGAATCTTGATTATATTTCAAACTAACAATACACTTTTTTTCGAAGTCAATTAGAGCTTCTTTTTTCTTTTCTTCATTTCCTGTGTAATTGAAATCATAATAGAAAAGGATTTCATTTTTTAGCCGATTAAATTTACTTCTAACTAAATTGGGATCATACCAATCATTTTTTTCAAATAATTCATCAATAGTTTTTAAAAAATTTTCCCACACCTCATCTACATTTTCTTCAGTTACTTCTAAATTAAATAATTCATCTTTAGTCATCTAATGCCCCTCCATACTAATGTAAATAATTTTGTTTTTAAAATCAATAATATAAAATATGTTTTTTGGAAGTGAAACAAATACTTCTTTAAAATTTTTTTTCATATCAGTGTTTACCTCCTTGTTAATAAGGATTTTAACACTATCATGTTGTCAAATAATGTCATTTTTTGAAATTAGATGACATTATTTTTTATTGTTCGACATTTTCTCAAGAAACTTACTTACAAATTCTAAATCTTCTTCACTCAACTTTTCAACGCTAGAAATGATAGCATTTAATTTATCATTTTTTATTTGTGTTACCTCACTTCTTTCCATCGGAACATCGTATCCCATTAGCCAAGCAGGATCTACATTCAAATAATTAGATATTAAATATAATCTATCTTGTCGTGGCTCATATTTTCCTTTTAAATAATTGTTAATTGTTGCTCTATCTATATTTAAATGCTTTGCCAAATCAATTTGTTTTATATTTCTATATTTTATTGCGTAGTTCAATCTATTGGAAAATTTCTCTTTTTTCATTTTATCACCACAAATTAATTATATTACACGTTGAGTTATTTTTCAACAACTTTATTGTTTTTTAATAAAAAGTTGTGATTTTTCAAAACAAATTGTTGACAATATTTTCCAACAATAATATACTAATGTTGTGTTAATAGCAACATATAAGGGGGTGAAAATATAATGCAAAGCGAAAAAGTAGTATTTGATTATTCAAAACTTAGAGGAATAATTAAAGAAAAAGGATTTTCTGAATCTATGATGGCTAAAGAAATTGGAATCACCAAAGAAACTTTTTCAAAAAAAATTAATAATGAATCATTTTTTAATAGTAATGAAATTGTTAAATTAGTTGAGCTCTTAAAAATAGATGATTCCAATATTAAAAATGTTTTTTTTACTTTAAAATGTTGTGATTTTTAACAACAAAACTCTTTTAAACACTTCTTGAAGTGGTATAAAAAAGATTGCACTAATTCACATAATGCAATCTAGTCCGAACTTTATTTACCTAAAATGCAGTTAGTTTGACTAAAGCATTTCCAACAATAGTTTTTCCAACCAAAAGCTATCGTACACCAATGCAAGGTGATTGTTTCCAACAAAAGAAGGTGTGGTTCTTTTGTACAGTTAACAATAAAACTGAAAATATAGTCAATCTAACACTTGATATGTGAATTATAATTTTCAAAATTATAATATCAAGTTTCTTGTTTCGCTAACTTTATGTAGTATCGGATCTACATTCAATAATGCCTTTTAGCAAAGCGAAGACAAAAATTCATTGTCTTTAGGAACAGGCATACTCAAAAGTGCTTTCAAAAATTATACCACTTCCAGAAGTGTTTAAAAGAAACAAATCAAAGAAAAAGGAGAGATAAAACAATGAAAATTACATTTAATTTAGACATTAAAAAAGAAAGAATCCAAGATTTTATCATGGCAGCTAGAACCAATAACGACAAAAAAATTTTAGAAGCATTAAAAAACATATTGCTAGATGATTTTGAAATTGAATTTTCTGCCAAAAACAAACAAGAAATTGAAATCAACAAGGAGAAATAAAAAAATGGAAAAAGAAAAAATTATTGATGACAAAGAAATTAGAGCATTAGAAATATTACTTGAAGCACTTAAAAAAAAGCAAGCTAAATCCCAACAAGAAAAAGAAAATGAAGAAAAAACTAAAACTGAAGATAAAAAGAAAACAAAAAAAGTTTTTAGTGTAGATAAATATCTTGATTCTTGTTTTGAAAGACGTGTACCTGAAGAAATAATTATTTTGTCGCTTGTTAGTTGGGCATTATTTTGTGATGGACTTACTAAAGAAAAACTAGATCAATATGGATTTAAAGTTATGGATTGTTGGCTTGAAGAGGTGGAGGAATGAAAGAAGAAAAAACAGTTGATAAAGTAAAAACGATTCTTTCAAAAGTTGAAAGTGATGATTTAAACGATAAAAGAAACAAAAAGAAAACAAAAGCATTGTTTAGCAAAAGCAGGCAAGAAGAAATGAAAAAAGAAGGAATTTTTATTGGTCGTTTCATTTCTAAAGAGGAGGAATAAAAATGATTTTAAATTCTTTAGATTGGAAAATCTATAATTACTTAAAAGACAAATTCAAAGAAAACTCAAATCGTTGGATTAGTAAAAAAGAAATTTTAGAGAATAACAAAGAACTATTAAGGAAAAGCGATACTACTTCTCATGATATTTGTTCAACTCTTAACAACATTCGTATTAAGTTAAATAAAGCATGTCATGAAGGTCAAATATCACATTTAATATTACTTGATAAAGGTCATTTCAAAATTGCAGCTAACAAAGAAGAAGCAGAACAATATCTAAAAAAGGATTATCGAATAGGAATTAAACGCATTATTCGTTATTACGAAAATATGAAAGTACTTACTAGAGATGGTCAAGGAAAGTTAATTGATTGCAAAGGCAATGTAATAACGGAAGAAAGTTTGGCAAAACGTTTTCACGAAGTATTTAATGTAACTTAATCTATTCAAATTAGAAGAAAGGAAAAAACAAAATGGAAAAAGAAAATTTAAAAGAAGATTTATTAAGTTTAATAGATGATTTAACAGAACAAATTTCCTCACTAAAAGAAGAACTTCTAAAAAAAGTATTTGAAGAAGATAAAAATGCTTCTTTTAAAAGATGGAGAGCCGAAGAAGGAGAAGGATATTATTATTTAGATGATTTTGGGGATATCGCAAGTAAAGGTGATGAATATGATATATTTGATAATCAAAGATACAATATAGGAAACTATTTCAAAACACCAAAGAAGACAGAATTTTGTAAACAACAAGCGTTATATCTTCAACAATACAAAGATTTCATTGGTGAAGATATTCCAACAAAGGAAGATTGGAAAGATGATAGTAAGACTAAATTTTATGCTTGTTATGACCATCATGATAATTTTTTAGACATAAGCCTCAGCATTGTTTATGAAATCCAAGGGGTTATTTATTCTAAATCTAAAGAAAAAATAGAAAACTTTATCAAAAAAATTGGAAAAGATAACTTCAAAAAATATATATTGGAGGTTGAATAATAATGGAAGAAAAAATGGGAGAATCAATGGAAGAAAATAAGACAGTAAACAAGTTAGTTCTTGAAATGGGAAAAGAACAATATTTTGAAATATTGTTTGATAAAAACCAATTACCTGAAGTTGAGTTGTTTGATGACTACGATTATTGGGAAAAGAAAATACCATTATCGGTTATAACAGAAAAATGGGTTTTAGAAAATTCAACGTTTAAAGAACTTAAATATTTTTTTAAATCATATTTAAGAGCATATTTTGAAACAAATCATTCAAAAATTCAAATGAAGGCATTAGATCTTCTTAAAATTGAAAAAGAAAAAAGGGAGGATACAAGCAAGGATGAGAAAAAAAGCAAAAGAACCAACCATAGATGAAAGAAAGCAAATATTAGCTAAATTATATTGGTCTACTCATGACATCTCACTTTTTTTAGGAATTGGCGAAGAAAAGGCAAGAAAATTAAAGCAAAAATTTATGATTGATTATCAAGAATCCATTTGTTCTTTTAATGAAAATTTAGTCAATTCTGAAATGTTTTTGAACACAGTTGTGAACACAACTAGAAACAACGAAATTGAATTGCTTAATAAACTATGCAATTAAAAGAAAATGGGAAAAGTAATTTTTAATAGCAAAGAAGATTGGCTAGAATTTAGAAAAGGCAAAATCACAGGAACAACAGCAAGTGCTATTATTGGGAAAAATCCTTATCTATCTAATACCGAAGTTTGGGAAATTATAACTAATAGAAAAGAGCCAAAAGATATTTCGGAAAAGCCTTATGTTGTTAAAGGTAAATATGCAGAAGAACATATCATAAGACTATTTATATTGGATCATCCAACTTATCAATTAGAAGAAAAGGAAGCAGAGTTCGTTGTTTTCTATGATGATGATAATCCATATATTATGGCAACACCAGATGGAATACTAAAAAATATTGAAACTGGTGAAATAGGAATAATAGAGATTAAAACGTGCGACATTTTAAGTTCTAGGCAAAAAGAATCATGGAGCAATAATAACATACCAATTAATTATTACACTCAATTAATACAAGAAATATATTGCTCAAAAGCAACATTTGGAATATTAGTTGTTGAATTACATTATAGTGATGATTTAACAATGAGAAAAACTTATATCGTGTATGCAAACGATATTAAAGAAGATATTGATTGGCTAATAAATGAAGAAAAGAAATTCTTTCAAGAATATGTTTCAAAGCAAAAAAGACCACCACTAATATTATCATAAAAAAGGAGAAAAAATACAATGGATAATATACTTATACCTAGCGTTGAAAGTAGTTATAGTCAAGCTACGTTAACAATTAAAAATTTTAATGAAGTAAGCAAAGCAATTTCTAGTTTTGTTAAAAAATATGAAAATTTAGAAATCACAAATGAATCTGAAATTGCTGATGCTAAAAAAGACTTGGCAGATTTAAGAAAAACACAAAGATTAATTGACGATGAAAGAAAAGCAATAAAAAAAGAAATTCTTCTTTCATTTGAAATAGGGGAAAAACAATATAAAGATTTAGCATCTTTACTAGACAATGCTATTCAAAATATTGATTCTCAATTAAAAGAATATGATTCTATTAAGCAACAAGAAAAAAGAAAAGAAATTGAAGCAATTTTTAATGAACAAGAAAAACTTGATTTTATTACATTAGAAAGTATCTTTAATGAAAAATGGCTTAATAAAACTTATTCATTAGAAAATATTAAAAGTGACATTATAGAAAAAATTACAAAAATTTCTAATGATATCCAATCTTTAAAACAATTAATTGAAGATCCTAAAGAATTTGCTCTAGCACAAAGAGATTATGTTCAAAATTATGATCTAAATTACACAATTGAACAACATATGGGAAGAAAAAAAGCATTAGATACATTACAAATAAAAGAAGAAATAGATAAAAAAATTGAAAAAGAAGAAAACAAAATTTATAAAATTGCATTTGCTATTCAAACAAGCAAAAAGAACATTGATGAATTAGCTAAATGGCTCAATTCAAAAAATATCAGTTTCAAACAAATTAAAGACAAAGAATTAATTAACAAAGTATTGGAGGATAAATAAAATGGCAATTACAAATCAACTTAAAACAAAATTATCAAAACCAAAATTTTCAGCAGTTATTTCAACAGAAGGCTATCAAAAACTAATTAATAACACTTTAAAAGACCCAAAACGTGCAGCTGATTTTGTTGTAAATATCATTACAGCTGTAAGTCTCAATCCTAGTTTAGAAGATTGTAAACATCCAACAATTCTTTCTGCAGGATTGTTGGGAGAAACTTTAAAATTATCTCCAGCCTCAGCATTAGGACAGTTCTATATTCTTCCATATAAAAGTAAAGATGGTATGGTTGCGGTTTTTCAATTAGGATACAAAGGATATATTCAATTAGCCATTAGAAGTGGATATTATAAAAAATTAAATGTTGTAGCCATTAAAGAAGGGGAATTAATTAAATTTGACCCTTTAGAAGAAGAAATAGAAGTAAAACTAATTGAAGATGCAGAATTAAGAGAAAAAACTCCTACAGCAGGATATTTTGCTTTTTTTGAATATATAAATGGATTTAGAAAAATGATATATTGGGATAAATCAAAAATGGAAAAACACGCTATTAAATATTCTCCAGCATATCGTGCAGATAAAGAGAAAAATACTTCTTATAGTTATTGGAGCAGTTTTTTTGATGAAATGGCTTATAAAACTATGTTAAGACAATTAATTTCTAAATGGGGAATTATGAGTGTTGATATGCGAATGGCATTTGAAAGAGATCAAGCGGTTATTAAAGAAAATGGGGATTATGAATATATCGATGTTGAAGATACTTCTAAAGAAAATAAACAAGAGGAAGTTAAAGAAGAAATAAAAGAAGAAATTAAACCAGTTTCTTATCCACAAAAAGAAGATGCTGA
>ERZ1643250.3781-NODE-3781-length-10048-cov-5.306214_pt1 | contig 10048 bp, 9 predicted proteins | sample MGYA00579262_ERZ1643250 | MGnify/ENA primary metagenome ERZ1643250 (study PRJEB29033, sample SAMEA4952265) | chicken gut metagenome | biome: Broiler Chicken; feature: Gastrointestinal Tract; material: Caecum | place: Ireland | collected 2018 | study: Broiler...
TCCCATAGTCTGTAAGCTTTCGGGCCAGATTCCTTACTCCGTCTCTGGTTCCTAAAATGGAAAATACTTTTTGATTCTCCCGAATCAGTCCGGGCAGATTGCAGTCTCTTCCGTGACTGCTGGTAATACATACGTCTTCCCAGGATTTTCCGATTTTCCCCATAAAATACACAAGAGAGGAAATTCCGCAGACGGTCTTTACGGAACTTTGGGGAAAGGCTTCTTTCAGTCCCTGAAGCAGCTTTTTGGCTCCGCTGTAGAACCCCACGTCTCCTGACAGAGCAATGGCAATCCTGGTATACTCCGGATGATCTTTCAAATACCCGATAATCTTTTCACTCTGGTATTCCCAGTATACATCCCCGCATCCTCCGGCGGTTTTTGCCGCCTCCGCCAGACGCCTGGCTCCTATAATCAGTTCCGCCCGTCTGCACTGGTTTAAACCTTCCTGGGTAAAAGTCTCCGCCGATCCCATTCCCACGCCCACTAAAGCAATCTCCCGACATACTTTCAGTTCTTTTTCCTTTGCCAGAAGGGACTTGCACTCCTTCAGGGAAAGCCCTTCATCCCTGGGGGGACGGCCGATCACCACCGGCACAGCCCCACAGGAGAGAGCCGCCTCATATTTTTCCCGAAAACCTCCGGCAGTTCCGGAATCCTTCGTTACCAGATAGGTGCAGTTATACTGACGCAGCATGGCCTCATTTAACTGGCGGCTGAAAGGACCCTGCATTCCGATTAAGTGTTTCCCCTGTATTTTTAATCTGGCGCATTCTTCAATTACCGAAGGAAGGGAGAGCACTCTGGCAAAAACACGCTCCTGATAATCCGGCAGTTCCGTAAAAGCTGAAAGCTCTTTGCTGCCTGTGGTCACCAGAATGTTCCCTTTTGTCCCTTTTAAATACTCCACTGCCCCTTTTATGTTTTCCACATAGACAGCCTGCTCTTCTCTTTGGCTTTCTGCTCTTAAAAGCCGCAGATAGTTTCTGTCTGTATTTCGGCAGGCGTCCTGAATATTCCTGGTCACTTCCACGGCGTAAGGATGGGTGGCGTCAATGACCACAGCCGGATCCTGCTGCATAAACAGCTCTTCCATTTCCTCTTCTTTTAAACGGCCTGCCTTTACCTGCAGTCCCTCTCCCGCTTCCAGAGATAAGGCCCCGTATTCTGTGGCAACACAGGCGCAGACGTTCCCGCCCCGGTCTTTCAGCCACCGGGCAATCTCATAGCCTTCGGTTGTCCCTGCAAATACAACTGCTTTAAACATTCCTGTATCCTCTCGGCGTCACCATTTTCCCATTGATGTTCCTGGTCTGGGAATTGCCCACAAAGACGGTGGTAAACATATCCACCTGGGTATCCCGAAGTTCCTTTAAAGTCATCACTTTCGAGACTTCTCCCTCTCTTCCGATGTTTCCAGCAATTCCGCAGACTGTATCCGGTGATTTATAAGTCATCATTAAATCGCAGGCTTTCTGCAGATAATCCTTTCTCTTCTTACTGGATGGATTGTACAGGCAGATAACGAAGTCTGCCTGAGAAGCGCCCAGCAGACGGGCTTCAATTTTCTCCCAGGGCGTCAGCAAATCACTTAAGCTAATCAGGCAGAAATCATGTATCAGAGGTGCTCCCAGCACAGCGGCTCCTCCGGTGGCGGCAGTTACTCCTGCCACAATTTCCAGCTCCACCTGGGGATAATCTGCGCCAATTTCATACATCAGCCCTGCCATTCCATAAACGCCTGCGTCTCCGCTGCAGATCATGGCCACGGTTTTTCCCTTCATGGCTTCTTCAAAAGCCATCACACAACGCTCCACTTCTTTTCGCATGGGGGTGGTAAGAAACTCTTTTTCCGGAAAATGTTCCTTCACCAAATCCACATACACCGTATAGCCGATAATGGTATCGCATTCCCGCAAAATCCCGGCGGCTTTGTGGGTCATCTGTTCGTATTCTCCGGGGCCAATCCCCACCACATATAATTTATTCAAATCGTACACTCCAATCTCTGACGGCAAGGGCTGCTGTGGCCCCGTCAGCCTTTAATTTTTCTTGTATCAGTGTGCCGCCTCCGCTTCCTGTTACTGCGCTGCGCTCACACACATTATCAACGCCGGTAACCTCCCTGACAAAGGAGGACGGCTGAAAGTTTCCCTCCGTCTCCATCAGTTCTCCGGCAGAATATACTGCAAAGGGGACAGACAGCTCCCCGGCCAGGGCAAGAATTCCCGGCTCCTTTTCTTTCAGCGTAATACTTGCAATCTTCTCCAGCGCTTCCTCACAGACCCGGGTCTCTTGCAGCGCCCTGAAAAGAGCCTGCCGGATTTTCTCATAAGGACACTCCCTGCGGCAGCCCACCCCTGCCGTTACGATTCGGGGGATAAGGTTTACCGTGTGGGAGAAGGGATGCTTCTCTTTTTCCAGAGAAATACAGATTCCAGGAGAAATAACCTCGCCCTTTTCGTCCCTTCCCTGACTGTCGCAGAGCTTCAGTCCCAAAGGAAGCCCGCCCTGTATGGGAAAATCACTGTAAAGTCCCACGTCTTCTCCTGCCAGCAAGGCGGCGGAGACTTCTTTAGCCGCTGTCATATTATGGATGCTGCACCCGTTCTTTTTGGCAAAAGTATCCACCGCGAAGACCCCGTGCAAATCTGTGGCCGTAGTTACCACAGGTACGGCACCCAGCGCCCGGGCGGCTTCTTTGGCATATTCGTTGGCTCCGCCCAGATGGCCGGACAACAGAGAAATCACAAATTTTCCGCACTCGTCAATCACCAGTACGGCCGGATCCGTCTTCTTGCTTTTTACATAAGGGGCAATGCTTCGCACGGCAATTCCGCAGGCTCCCACAAAGATCAGGAGATCCGCCTTTTCAAACTGTCTTCTTGTCCAGGCGTCCAGCGGCTCCTTTAACCCTTCCGTACAGTATCTGCTTTTTACCGCGGTTTCCACTTCCAGAGTCTCTTCTTTTCTGTTTTCCCTAAGCCTCTTAATCAGCCTCTCAGCCGCAGCGGCTCCGGTCAGGCTGAAGCTTATGACTGCCATTTTCATCTTATTTTGTTCCCTTTCGGAATTCCGTGGTAAATTCCGGATCGTACAGTTTGGAACGGTCGTAATGGCTGGTCTTTACCGCGTCTCCAATTATCATTAATGCTGTCTTTGTAATCTGATTTTCCCTGGCTGTCTCTGCCAGGGTTCCCACCGTACATACAAAAGTTTTTTCATCCTCCCAGGTGGCTTTGTAGACAATGGCCGCCGGGGTGTCTTCCTTATACCCCCCTGCAATCAGTCTCCGGCTTAATTCTTCCAGCATACCGGTGCTTAAAAAGACAACCATGGTTGCCTGATGAGCCGCAAAGGATTCAATGCTCTCCTTTGGCGGAACCGGGGTTCTCCCGGCCATTCTGGTGATAATAACGCTCTGGGAAATCTCCGGAAGGGTATATTCCAAATCCAGAGCTGAGGCAGCTCCGCAGAAAGAGCTGACGCCCGGACAGGAATCGTAAGCTATCTTCTTTTCATCCAGAATGTCCATCTGCTCCCGGATGGCCCCGTAAATACAGGGATCCCCGGTGTGAAGACGCACGGTCGTCTTTCCTTCTTCTTCTGCCTGTTCCATAACAGCAATGACTTCTTCCAAAGTCATGTGAGCGCTGTTATAAACCTGACATTCCTCCTTTGCGTAGGATAAAAGCCGGGGATTTACAAGGGAGCCTGCATAAATAATCACATCTGCCTGCTCTAAAAATGTCTTTCCCCTCAGAGTTATTAAATCCGGCGCTCCCGGTCCTGCTCCCACAAAATGTACCATGTTAATCCTCCTTATCCTTTACAATAATAAGGGAATAATATCCCGCATCATCCGGAATTTCTTCCACACTGCGGTAAATCTTCTCGTTTTCCATTCCGCAGTTTTCAATCATCATACCCTCTTCGCCTAAAATCTTCATCTGTTCTTTTACCTGTTTCATCTTCTTCCCGGCCTTCATTAACACTTTGGTTCCGGGAAGCTTCAGGGCTTCCTCAATCTGATAAGAGGCCGGAATCACATGCAGAGGCTGAGCCTTTTCCACCAGTCCCTGGTTTAGCCGGGCAGAAACCGCACAGAAAGAAGCAATTCCGCTGACGATCTCGGTCTCATATCCCATAGCGCAGATTCGCTTATGAATATAGAGATAGGTGGAATATACCGTTGGGTCTCCCAGCGTCAGGAAAACCACGTCCTTCCCCTCATCCAGCACATCTTTGATTATTTTTGCCCCTGCATTGTGGCTTTCTTCCAGTTTTTTCTTATCTTTTGTCATGGGCATGGAAACAGCCAGCAGCTTTTTTTCCTCCAACTGAGGATATGCCTGCACCACAATTTGATAGGCCACGCTTTTTTTCGGCTCCTCTGCCGGCACTGCGATAACCGGCGCTTCTTTTATCAGTCTCATCGCCTTTAAGGTTAATAATTCCGGATCTCCCGGTCCTACTCCTACTCCGTATAATTTTCCCTGCATACGTTTTCTCCTGTCTTTTTTTCTTTTTTCAGATATGTAATCAGCTTTTTTGCGTCTCGGGTCTGTCCCAAATATCCCTGTTCATTGGAAAACAGAACCGCTCCCAGCAAAATCTGTTCATAAGAACGATGATCCAGATAAAACTGAATCCTCGTTAAAATTTCTTCCATGGTTTCTTTTAAAATCCCGGCCTCCCTTAAGACCTCCAGAGCTTCATCTGTGGTATTGCAGGCCAGAATTTTCCGGGCTGCATCCAGATCCCCTCCGGCGCGTATGGCATTGGAGCATAAAACCTCCATCCTTGCATCCGCGCTGTGGGAATGGGTGTTCATAATCCCGGCGGCTACCTTTACAAATTTTCCGATATGGGAAATAAACAGAATCCCCCGCACCCCCATGTCGATTGCCATGTCAATGGTTTCTCCGATATAATTGCTGCACTTGATGTTCTTCTCAAAGGGCAGAGACATCTGTTCTTTCAGATAAGCCGCCCCGTAGTTTCCCGGAGTCATCAGCAGGTAGTCTTCTCCCTGCTCCTTTCTCTGGCGCATCTCCACCCGGATACTCTCAATCAGCGCTTTCTCGCTCATAGGCTCCACAATGCCGGTGGTTCCTAAAATGGAAATGCCGCCCTGGATTCCCAACCTGGGATTAAAGGTTTTTTTCGCAATTTCCTCTCCCCGGGGTACAGAGATGATAATCTTCAGTCCGCCTTCGTAATCTGCCCGGGACGCCTCTTCGGAAGCCGCCTTTTGAATCATGGTAAGGGGCACCCGGTTAATGGCCGCATCGCCCACCTTCTGTTCCAGTCCCGGTCTGGTTACTCTTCCCACGCCAATGCCTCCGTCTACCACAATTTCGGCAGTCTTTTGCTTCTGCACTCTGGCATAAATCAGGATTCCGTTGGTGGTATCCGGATCGTCCCCGGCGTCTTTACGGACGGCGCAGGATACCGCGCTGTCCTCCTCCCGGATGTCTTCCACGGGAAGATGAAGGAGAATTCCCTTTGGTGTCAGAAGAGGAATTTCCATAACCCTTTCTCCCGATAAAAGCATTCTCACCGCTGCCTTTGCCGCTGCTGCCGCACAGGTTCCCGTGGTAAATCCAAACCGCAGTTTCTTATTATTTTTTATTACGTAATAATCTTCAATTCCTGTCTTAAAATCCATATTTCCCACTACATAAACAAAGTGGGCAAGCCCACTTCAACTCCTCTTCTCCTTCAATCCTGTATAATATAAAAACAGGTTTCCTGTCGTTTGACAACAAACCTGTAATTTTCTTATTTCAGACTCCCAGTTGTCGCAGTGTGTCTTGTTTTTCAGCTCTTTTTCAACGCTTTTATTATATAATTTTGTCTATAAAAAGTCAATTCTGCACTGTTTCTTTTATGCACTTTATGATATGATACTGGCATGAAACGGACATTTACTTATCAGATAACAAATGCGGAGGAATCCTCCACTATATTGAATTTTTTAAAATCACAGGGATATTCCCGCCATATTCTCACAGGAATGAAGCAGTTTCCCGGCAGTATCTTAAATAACGGAGTCCCTGCTTACGGAAACACCCGACTGAAAGCCGGAGATCTTCTGACTGTCCATCTGAGGGAAAAGGAATCTGACTCTGAAATTCTTCCTGTAAACCTGCCTTTTGGAATTCTCTACGAAGACGAGGACATACTGGTAGTCAATAAGCCGGCGGATATGCCCATCCATCCCTCCATGGGAAATCCGGATAATACTCTGGCCAATGCGGTAGCCTGGTATTATCAGCAGCAGGGGGAGACCTTTGTCTACCGCTGTCTGAACCGATTGGATCGGGATACCACCGGAGCTTTGATCCTGGCCAAAAATGCTTTAAGCGCAGCTTTACTGTCTGCCTCGCTTCAGAAGCGCCAGGTAAAACGCACCTATCTGGCCATTGTAAAAGGAACGGCACCCCGCAAAGGCGTTATTTCTGCCCCCATTGCCAGAAAACCGGATTCTGTTATAGAAAGACAGGTGGATTTTCTAAAGGGAGACTCTGCCGTAACCCATTATCAGCGGCTGGCCGTTTCCCAGGGAAATTCCCTTATGCAGTTAAACCTGGAGACAGGACGTACGCACCAGATTCGGGTGCATATGAAATACCTGGGTTATCCTCTTTTAGGAGATTATCTTTACTATCCGGAATATCAGAAGATTAAACGCCAGGCCCTGCACTCTTACCAGTTATCTTTTCCCCATCCCATCACCAAAAAACCGATGCTGTTTACAGCACCGGTTCCTGAAGATTTTTACAGAGCGTTTATTCTTTAATCTGTTTTTTTCTTTTTATTCACCTGACTGGACAGCAGTTTATCCAGATAAATGGATTTAAACTGCTTGCTGGCCAGAGCCTGCTTCAGAGGCGGCAGGCTTAAAATAACACCGAATACTGCAGCCATGGCTCTGTGGTTGGCAAAGGCATGATTGTCAAATACCAGGTTCTGCAAAGTTCCCTTTTCAATGGCCTGCAGAACAAATCGGTGGGTACTGTTTACGGGAGTAATGACCTGTACCGGTCTTCTCTCCATCTCTATCGCCTTTGTGGGGCAATTATTGGCGCAGACGCCGCAGCCGAGACAAATATCCATATCAATTACCGGTTTTTTCTTTCCGTTTTCCCCTTCTTCCATGGATATAGCCAGAATGGGGCAGACTTTCTCACATTTTCCACATCCGATACAGGTTTCCTGTTTTACCTTTGGCTGATAGTTGGTGGTGGCCACTGGCTGCATGGGGCTGAATTTTCTGGCCGCCTGCAGCGCTTCACAGCAGCATCCGCAGCAGTTGCAGATAAACATGGGATTATTCTGCACGTTTTCTCCGATCTGCACCAGATTGGCCGCATAGGAGCGTTCCAGTACATCTCTTGCCTCTGCTTTATCAATCAGGCGGGCAAATCCGCCGTTTTGTGCCAGAGATCGGGCCACGTTTCCCAGGGTCAGACACACGTCCAGAGGCGCGTTAATCTCGCAGGGATGTCCGGCATGAAGCATTTTATGACGGCAGTAACAGGTTCCCAGTCCTATGTATTCTGCTTCGTCTAAAATATAGCTGGCCCGTTCATAATCCAGAATGTGCAGGGCATTCTCGCTGCTAAGTACCGGTTCCTGAACGTAAACCCGGCCCAGTCTGGTCTCTGTGGCATAGAACAGATCCTTTACAAAATCTTCTTCCACATTCATATACTGATAATACAGTTCACTTAAATATTTCTGATCAATATCCCCTCTGGTTCTCATAAGGGCAAATTCAAAGAATCCGGCCATTGGCGGCGGCATTACAAATTTTCGCACCCCATTGTGGTAAGAATCTACCAGAAGAGCCTTCTCACAGAGATGCTCCAGTACCTTTTCCGCCTTATATTCGGTAGTTCTCCAGATTTTTGCCGCTTTCTTCGCAGTAAAGGGACGGACAGGAAGAAGAGCCATCCATTTGGCTTCCTTTTCCGTATACAGTACCTGCAGAATTTTGTAAAGAGTTTCTGAAGGCGGGGCTCCCTGTGTAAACCAGTTAATTCTCTCCTCCAGGCTCTTATAAGCCTGTCTTGATGTAATATGTCCCATAATGTTTCACCTCTTTTTTGTTCTTACATTATTCCTATTCTCTCCAGCGACTGCAGCACCTCTTCTTTTGTTCTGTTTTCCAGCGTACAGGTGGCCTGGCTGCAGTGCTTCTTCAGAAGTTTTAACACCTTTTCCACCGGGATGGTTCCCTCCCCCAAAGCCAGATGGGAATCCTTATCTTTCCGGTTATCATGAAGATGGATATGGCCTGTATATTTTCCCAGCTCCGCTATCCACTCTTCCACAGGATAAGGAGAATATACATGGGCATGGCCAATATCCAGACACAGAGCAAAAGCCGGATGATTGATCCTTTCACAGACTTCCCTTACCAATCTGTAATTTCTGTCCAGAACATTTTCCATACAGATCTGGATGGATTCCCCTTTTCCATCCAGAAATTCTGTCCAGAACTGAGCCATTCTCTCCGCCCAGCCTTCTTCCAGATAAATCTGAGGAATAAAGCCGGAATGATAAACAATCTTGGATGCTCCCAGATACTTAGCAGCGTCATAAGCCTGCTGAAACCTCTCCTTTGTGGCTTTCTGTATCCGTGTATCATAACTGGCCCCGTTTAAATCCAGAAAAGGCCCGTGCAGAGTCAGGGGAGGCCGCCCCAGTTTCTCCAGACGCTTCTCATAGGATTTCAGCGTTTGGGGCAGCTTATCCAGCTCGAACCCAATCCCGAACTCAATGGACTCCACTCCCAGGACTTCCCCGCGTTTTCTTCCTTCTTCCAGCAATTCTGCCAGAATCTCATCTTCCATTAAATGTGAAATATAAATCATAGTGTTTCCTCTAGTAAAGGTTTTTCACCTTGAAATCCCGCTCTGCTTCTCTTCGCTGATCTTTTTTTGCAATGGTCTGACGCTTGTCATAGAGTTTCTTTCCCCGGGCAACGCCGATTTCCACCTTTACCAGACTTCCTTTAAAATACACTTTCAGTGGAACCAGAGTGAATCCTTTTTCTTTAATCTTCCCTTCTATTTTACGGATTTCATACTGATGAAGCAGAAGTTTTCTGGTTCTTAAAGGATCCTTATTAAAAATATTTCCCTTTTCATAGGGACTGATATGCATTCCGTAAATATAAACTTCTCCTTTTTCAATTCGGACAAAAGATTCCTTAATGCTGCATTTTCCCATCCGAAGGGATTTTACTTCTGTTCCGGCAAGGGAAATTCCCGCCTCATAAGTGTCTTCGATAAAATAATCGTGATAAGCCTTTTTATTATTTGCGATTAATCGGTTCTGGGATTCTTTGGCCATCCTTCTTCCTCCCTTTGTTCATCCTCATTCTTTACAAGCACAAAATCAATGGTTTTCAGTACACAGTCCGTATCTGCCACCCGCACTGTTACCGTATCCCCCAGACCATATCTCTTTCTGGTCATTTCTCCGGAAAGAACATGGTTTTCTTTGTCATAAACGTAATAATCGTCCTGAAGGCTGTTTACATGAACCAGGCCTTCCACCGTATTGGGAAGTTCCACATAAAAGCCCCATCCGGTCACACCGGAGATAATTCCCTCGTATATTTCTCCGATATGATAAGACATATATTCTGCTTTTTTCAGCTTTTCCACTTCTCTTTCCGCTTCTTCTGCCCTGCGCTCCATCACGCTGGACTGTTCTGCCACATCATCCAGAAACTCCCGGTATGCTGCAATTTTTTCTTTACTCATCCGGCCTCTTATGTGATCTTTAATAATCCGGTGAATCTGTAAGTCCGGATACCGTCGGATAGGCGATGTAAAATGGCAGTAATATTTTGCCGCCAGTCCGAAATGGCCCATACAGTCTGTGGTGTAGCGGGCCTGTTTCATCGTTCTTAAGATCAGCCGGCTAATCTGAGCCTCTTCCTGCTTCCCTTCCAGATCGTGTAATACGGTCTGTATTTCCTTGGGAGTAATCTCCTGTCTCTTCTTCTGAACGGAAATCCCATGACTGC
>ERZ1643250.3782-NODE-3782-length-10046-cov-12.573716_pt1 | contig 10046 bp, 10 predicted proteins | sample MGYA00579262_ERZ1643250 | MGnify/ENA primary metagenome ERZ1643250 (study PRJEB29033, sample SAMEA4952265) | chicken gut metagenome | biome: Broiler Chicken; feature: Gastrointestinal Tract; material: Caecum | place: Ireland | collected 2018 | study: Broiler...
TTTGTCCTGCTCTTTCCTGGCCTGCTCATTTCTCAGGGAAATGATATGTTCATACGCTTCCCTGTAAGACATCTGTGCCTTTTTCGCATAGGCAGCCGTATCCTCATATTCCGGCTTCTCATGTCGGATCCCGAAACCTTCCGCTGTCTTGATCCGCACCTGCCCGCACTCCGTCTGTACAGTTTCGATACCGGGTGTAAGGAAATATTTCTCACAGATACGCACCCTCACTCCGTTGGTCGTTGTCTCTCTCATGATATTTTTTGCCGTCTCATCGATCCGCTCTGTCTCACAGAGCACTGTGAGCTCCCATCCCGGACGGCCTTTCTTCATGGTTCCTGCCACCGTATACGCATCCAGAGCACCAAGCTCTATCAGTCTCGCCTTGGCAAATGCGAGGGCTTCCGGCGTCATATCATCAATATTGCACACCAGCTCAGCAATACGTCCGTTTCCCGCGGCAACGTCCTGGAACTGCTCCTCTGCGGTTTCTCCTATGGTTTCAGTTGCATTCGTCTCTTTCATCGACTGTGCTTCGCCCAGGAACACTCTCACACAGTTTGCCTGTTCAAATTCCTTCGTTCCCACGCCAATGCCCACACTTGTTTTCGACATGACCGGCATATCGTCGAAGCTGTCCACAAAATGTACAAGCAGTGCAGCACCTGTAGGTGTACACAGTTCTCCGCGGATATTTCCGCCGTACATCGGCACATCCGCCAGCAGGTTGGCCGTGGCAGGCGCCGGCACCGGCATGATCCCGTGAGCACAGCGCACAGTTCCGCTGCCCACATGGATGGGAGATGCCACGATGCGCTCTGGCCTCAGCAGATATATGGCATAGCACACTCCTGTAACGTCGGCCACTGCATCCAGCGCGCCTACCTCATGGAAATGTACCTGTTCCACCGGGCAGCCGTGGGCTTTTGCCTCGGCGTCCGCGATTGCATCGTAGACCTTTCCTGCATTGTCGCGCACCTCCTCCGGCAGATCCAGCCCGCCGATCACTTCTGCAATATGCAGGGGATCGGCATGGTGATGATGTCCCGCATGCAGTTCGGCATGCTCTTCTCCCGGCTCATGTTCTTCCTCCCCGTACACAGTCACTTCCATATGTGTGCCGGATATGCCGCATGTACTGCTCTTACGGGGTGTGATCCTGACACCGGGCAGTCCCAGCCCGTTCATACGTTTCAGGAACTCTTCTTTCTGCTCCTCATCCATCAGTTCATACAGAGCGGACATGAGCATATCGCCGGCCGCTCCCATATTGCACTCTATATAAAGTGTTCTCATATCCTAATTCTCCTTTATCCCTTCCATCTGATTGATCATACTTGCCAGATATCCCGCTCCGAATCCGTTGTCTATATTGACAACGCTGCACCCGGACGCGCAGGAATTGAGCATGGACAGGAGAGCCGACAGCCCTCCGAAGCTTGCGCCGTATCCAACGCTTGTAGGCACTGCGATCACCGGACAGTCCACCAGCCCTCCGATCACCGAAGCAAGCGCTCCTTCCATCCCTGCCACCGCCACTACGCAGCGGGCGCTCATGAGCGGATCCAGATTGGAGAGCAGGCGGTGAAGTCCGGCCACTCCCACATCGTAGAGACGGGTAACTTTATTTCCCATTGTCTCAGCTGTCAGGGCAGCTTCTTCCGCAACCGGTATGTCGCTCGTGCCGCCTGTAGCCACTACAATACTGCCGCGATGCGCCTGTTCTTCGGGATACGCGACAGCGAGCTTCGGAAGAGGGTAATACTCCGCCGGAACCGCCTCACACAGGATGTCTGCTGCCTCCTGGCCGATCCGCGTGACAAGTATATTCCTGCATCCCCGCTCTCCCATGGCAGTGACAATTCCTTTAATCTGCTCCGGCGTCTTCCCGGCGCCGTAGATCACCTCGGATGCTCCCTGCCGGATACTCCGGTGATAATCGATCTTAGCGTAATCCAGATCCTCAAATGGTTCTTCTTTTAAATTCAGGAGTGCATCTTCCGGTGAAGTCGTACCATCTGCCACACTCCGCAGTAATTGAAGAATATCGTGTTTATTATCCATATTGAATGCTCCTTATCCAGTCCTTATCAGGTTTCCTAATCCGAAGGGTTCCTCTCCTCCAGATCAAGTAGTACCGCTGAAAACAGCCGTCCCAGTTTTTCATAAATTTGTTTTCGTTTCTCCGTCACAAGCTGCATCTGTTCTTCCGTAACCTGAAGCCGTGCCCCGCCCCCGTACAGACGCACACGGAAATCCCGAAATCCCAGAGCAGACATCGCATTTTCCGCCTGTTCCACCCGGTCAAGATCCGCCGCTGTGATCGGGGTCCCCGCAGGAATGCGCGTCGCCAGACATGCATATGCGGGTTTATCCCACGTAAAAAGACCTGCTTCTTTCGATTGTTTTCTCACCTGTTCTTTCGTGATGCCACATTCTCTCAGAGGCGAGCGTACTTCCAGCTCTTTCAGCACCCGCATGCCCGGCCGGTCACCCGCATCATCCGATGCATTCGTTCCATCCAGAAGGACAGAATAACCATCGGCCCGCGCCGCTTCCCTCAGGCGTGTAAAAATCGTCCGCTTACAGTAATAGCATCGCTCCGGCCCGTTTTCTCCGGCCTCGGGGACAGAAAGGATATCCATGTCCACTACGGTCATAGGAATACCCAGTTCTTCTGCCAGACGCCGTGCGTCTTCAAGTTCAAAAGCAGGCTGAAAAGCAGTCTTCACATAGTAGGCATGCACATCACAGCCATACTTCTTTGCCGCCCAGAGCACAAACGCTGAGTCTGTTCCGCCGGAAAATGCAGCCGCCGCTTTTGGCACCTGTTCAAAAAATTCTTTCAATGTCATATCTTCACCCTCGTTCTTCAAAAACAAAAGGAAAGTACCCGCCTTCTTCCGAAAGCAGATACCTTCCTGATATCTCATACATACATAAATAAATATCTGATGACATAAAACGTCTGCACAAACACTGATGCTCCTCAGCCCGATCACAGCGGCTTCTGCCGCATCCGCCGGCTTCCTGCCGTTACGGTCTTCGTTGGTCTATCTGATCTCCCGAGTAAAACGAGCCAGTGCTTCTATTGCATTTTGTACATTTTTTCCCATGGACGCATCGGAGACGCCCACGACAATATTATCACAGAGATTCACCGGAATCAAGATTCTCTTTGCGCTGCTCTGTCCCACTGCCACGGCCATACGCGGGGTGATCTCTCCCAGCATGGAGTCTGCGATCACAATTCCCACCGGGCCCATGATCACATCAGCCCGGGCTGAAGCAACAACAACGGAATTCTCCCCGGTAGCCGCCTGATCCGCCCCGGCCTTAAGCATAGCGTTTGTAGCCGCGCTGTTCGTTCCTACAGCCATCACCTCGATATCCTCATCGTACTCCTTTACGGCGCTCACAAGCTGGCGCCCGAGTCCTCCGCCCTGTCCGTCAATAACCAAGACTTTCATCACTTCATCTCCCATGTCTTTCTGTCACCGCGCAGTTCCATCCTGCTGCTCCTTCTTGGTGATCCGTCTTGTATTCTTCTCTACCAGTTTTCTCGATACCATGATCTGATGGCCGCATCCCATACATTTCAGCCTGAAATCCGCTCCTGTACGCAGGACTTCCCACTCGCTGCTCCCGCAGGGATGAGGCTTTTTCATCTTAATGATATCGCCTACATCAAATCTGTCCGCCATATTTTTTCCCTTTCCGCCGCGCACGATTCATGCAAAGCACAGCGCAGAATAAAATTTTTACAGACCGTTAATCAACCGCGGTAAGCACTCCCTGCAGCAGAAAACGCTCGTCCCGCTGGTTCCCTGTACAGGTAGAAAGGCTTACGATCTGTGACTGTGCATTTACCTCCACATCTACCTGATAATTAGAGGATTCCCGACAGACTTCTATGTACTGTTCGAATTCCTCGTCTGAAGCGAATTCGATGTCATAGTTATCCGCCGACGCATTCACAACACCTGCCGAGAATACCGTATAAGTCCGGACATTTCCGTCCGGTGTGTAAATATAGAAATTCGGATGCTCCTGACAGAACTCTTCATCCTCATACAGATGCAGCCTGGAGAACATATCCGGGCTTACATTAAGATGATGTCCGTAAATGATGGTATTTCTGTCTGAAAAATCACTGCTGTTCCTCATGTCCATGAAGATTGCGCCCAGTTTATTATCATTCTCCGCAAAAGTCTTTGTGAGATACTCATTATTGTCCGCACTCTTTACCACAGGATAGTTGATGATCGACGGCTCATCAAACCTGATCCATGCAATGGTATCGGGATTGATTTCCAGGAGTGCGTCAAAATCAACAGAAAAACCGGCGCCGTCTCCGTCTGCCGTAACAGCCAGATCCTGAATTTCTTCATACTCCTGCCCCCCGGTATGATACGGGATCAGCATCATTACAAGCTGATAGAGTGAAAATACAAAAACGCAGACCGCCACAATGAGGATCGTGCCGGAAAGGATATCGAACGTCGCCCGTTTCTGTTTCTTCTTTTTTCTGCTGCTGACAGCGGTACGGGAATCTGATGTTTTTTCCCTCCTGCTGCCTCCGGCTGCAGACTGCCGCACTTTATCCGTTTCTCTCCGGCGCCCGCCCCGTCTGCTGTGCCCGCGGCGTCTTCTCCTGTCAGCGCCGGATTTTCTCTCTTCGCCTGTTCCCATTTCCATAAACCCTTTCTATGTCCTTTTTATCTCCATCAGAAACCGAGGTTCGCATCTACAAGAATGATCTTAAAACGTTTCGGTATCCTGCTGAATCTTGTGACCATGATCTGGCAGCAGATACAGTCAGGACTCTTGCAGTCAAAACAGCTTCCGTTTTTCACACACGGAGTATCAATACCGAATCTCTGTGTGTTGATCGGCGCCGCCTCATTTCTTGCCCTGTGCATGGCATCCTCTTCTGTCTTGACGATCTTGTTCATCCCGACTATAAGAAGAACATTCTTCGGACCAAATGCATAAGCTGCCACACGGTTTGCATTCCCGTCGATATTTACAAATACACCGTCCTCGCTCATAGCATTGACACTTCCGAGAAACCAGTCACATGTAAAAGCTTTCAGTGCGATTTCCTGTTTCTCCTCCGGTGTCGCCGCCTTATCCCGGTCGTAGAACACATAATTTCCTTCATTGATGGCATCGATCAGCCCTGCCTCACGCACAGATGCCGAACCGCCCATATTGATCGTGCTGCCTTCCGGAATCAGCTCAAGAGCCTTCTTAACAGCCGCTTCCTTTGTCCTGACATAATAGGCCTCCATATTTCTCGACTCCAGTGCCTTTACAACACGTTTCCCGAGAGCCTCATTTCTCATCTGCCTTACATCCATCACAACGACCTCACTTTCATAAAATCAACCACCAAAGTTGCAACCATTATATCATATGTCATATCTAAATTGCAAAAACAGTTCAGCCACATTAAGCACGCCAGTACGCTTTTTGGAGTGGCGGGGCTGTCCTGTTACGATTTCAGCGCATTATTGAGCATATTTTCCGCCTCTTCCATCTGTCTTACGACATTATCATGCCTCTCCTCAAAGAGGAGCCCCTTATTATGCCGGTAATAAAGATCATTCCCGTTCTCATTGATAAACCATACACTGTAATAGTTTGCGTTGAGCTCCGTGACAAAGGCCACCATCTCCTGGCTCTCCCCGAATACGTCCTCCAGAAACCGGAATGCGTTATCAAGCGCAGCAGATGTGTCTTCCGTCATCCGGTCAAGCCCTTCCCGCTCCCGCGCGAACATTTCTCTCACTTCATCCAGCGCCCCGTCGCCGACAAAGATTTCTCCTTTTATCTCAAACGCAAATCTGTTCAGGGTCTCGATCACGCGGATCATGATCTGCTCCTGTTCACGGGTAAGCTGCTCTGCTCTTCGCTGGTCTTCCAGATCTTTTTCCGCCATGGCGCGCACATCGTCCAGCATCATGATTGCCTGATCATCGCGATAATAGATCAGATATTCGTACAATTTTGCCACGTAAGCATCCTGAAGGAAACATTCCCGGAACATACTTCCAAGCCTGCTGTTTAACAGGCTGATGATGCTCAGATGCTCGTCAAATGCTGCCGCCTGTATCTTCCGAAGGATCACCGGATCCCATTTTCCTTCCAGGATCTCCCCGATATCATAATCTGTTTTGTATTTATAGTAGAGCTCCAGATAATTCGCAAAGTCTTTGGCTATCGTCCGGTGCTGGATATACTGGAAGATCACTTCACGGTCCGCCGTCTTGCCCAGCATCTCATAGACCTGGATCATCCGGGAGAGATCCTCCCAGCCTCTGGCCGTGGCAAACCTTTTCCCGTCCACTGTATTTTCAATACGGCAGAAATTCTCTCTGCGCACATCCAGATAAGATATCACGGCCTGGTGGATTCCCTGACGGTAGGCATATTCTTTCCATACCGGGAAATCTGCCTCCACATCAATCTTCTTCAGACGGTCCAGCGTAACAACGTCAAACTCCCGTACGGATTTGTTGTACTCGGGTGGATTGCCTGCTGCCACGATGATCCAGCCGTCCGGAAGTTTATGAGTGCCGAAAGTCTTTCCCTGAAGGAACTGGAGCATGGCAGGCGCCAGCGTCTCCGAGACGCAGTTGATCTCATCGAGGAAGAGAATCCCCTCCTGATTTCCGGTCTGTTCTATCTTATCATAGACAGATGCTATGATCTCGCTCATCGTATATTCGGTCACAGAATATGTCCTGCCGCCGTACTCCTTCTCCCGGATAAACGGCAGCCCCACCGCGCTCTGTCTCGTATGGTGTGTGATCGTGTAGGACACAAGTCCGATCTGCATCTCCTTTGCGATCTGCTCCATGATCTGTGTCTTGCCGATCCCCGGCGGTCCCATGAGAAGGATCGGCCTCTGCCTGATGGCCGGGATCTGATATTCCCCGAATGTGTCCTTTAAAAGATATGCCTCGACGGCGTCTTTAATCTCCTGTTTTGCACGTTTAATATCCAAAATGCTCCTCCATATCTTCTTCTCTCAGTATCAGTTTTATCGCCCATGCCGGCACGTCGGCATCCCTGTAATCCTCTTCCAGAAATACAAAGGCAGTCCTCCACACCGGCATACGCTCCGGATAAATCCCGTATCCGTCCGTAAAATAGATCATTCCTTTCAGATCGGTGAACTCTCCGTTCTGCCGCAGTTCTTCCACATATTCAAAAGCCGGCCGGAAATCGGTGCCTCCCTCGCCGTATAACTGAAAATGTTCCATGTAGCCCTCAAGCTCTTCCCCGGAGGTGATCTTCACATCCTGATGCACTTTCTCATCACATTGTATGATATGGACGTTCACCTTTTGGAAAAAACTTTCATTTTCCGTCAGGACACTGTATGTCTCTTCCAGGAACTTCCGGATCAGCTCACCGGAACAGGACATGGAAGTGTCGATCACAACAGCAAATTCTTCAATCCGGTGCTCTTCCCTTGTCTCCAGCGGTTCGATCAGCGGCATATTTCCATACAGTGACATGCCGTAACTGTAAAAGCCATAGTCAAACGTATCAGGGTCGGCTTTTAACTCTTCCCGGAATACGGAAAATTTCCTCAAAAATTCCCGGTAGTCATGGCGCTCCCTGTTTTCCACGCGCAGCTCGCCCAGAAAGCTGCCGTTCTTCTCAGCCGCTTCTTTGGAAAATGTCTCCAGATCCGTCTCCATCTTCTCATCAATGTCTTTCCACTTCTGCTGCATCTGCTGATCCTGCGGCTGTTTCCGATTTTCATTTTCCCAGTATCTGTGGTCGTCCACACGGAACTCTTCCTCCAGAAGCCCAAGTTCTTTCTCTGTCAGCTCCCATTCTGTCAGAAGCCGGCACACTCTCTGTGCATTGAGCACGTGACCGGAGAGTTCGAGTTTCCGGTATGTCTCCCTCCGGAGCAGGCTTCTGGAGAATCTGACCGGTCTGAGGTCACATCCGTCTATGATGTGCTCCACCGCGATATCGCAGCTTAAGTTCCAGAGTCTTTTTCCACTCTCCGGGCCATTCTCCGCGCTCCCATATGCAGAGCCCTGGTCTCCTCCCGTCTTCCAAATGTGCCGGAAGATACAGTGCAGGACCATGTGGAGATATCCCCTGTTCGCCAGTATCCGATTCTCACGGTACAGACCTCCGAGCTCCCGTGGGTGAAAATACATATGATACCCGTCCGTCCCGAAAGGGCTCACCTCCGGATCCATCGTGTAGACAAAACTGCTCAGCGCCACATCCAGAAAACGCATGGAAAAGTACAGCTCGTCCCGACAGATCCCCAGGATCTCCCGTCCGATCTGCGCCAGTCTCTCCGCTGTCTGCTCATTTGTTTTATCTGTTGTATTCTCTGTCATATCACAGCTCATATTTCTTCTTCCTCTCAGGATACAGCCGGTGCTTTTCATTCATGAGAAAAGCCAGAACAGCCCTTTTCCCCTGTCCGGATGCATAATGCACCACTCCGGTCAGCGATTCTCTGGTCCAGAGTTCCCTCGCGGAGAATTCTTTCAGCGCAGCCAGATCCTCTGTATCTGTCAGGTGCTCCGCGACCGGCAGCGCATGCTCCCTCACATAATCTTCATATGCTTTTTGCGCCTCTTTAGTCAGATCCTCCGGATACATCAGTCTCGCAAATATAAGATCCGAGATAACATTGACATCGTCCTGCGCCCTCGCTGAATAAAACAGACCATCGTACTTCCTGTAGTCGATCTCCTTATTGTAAAAACACTGTCTGTAGTTATTCCCGGATCCGTGATGCTGTGTAAACAGGATGCGCGCAGGCGTATTTTCCACTGCCTCCTCATAGTGCTCCGGAAATACAAGCCGTGCTTCTGTTCCGTCTTTATAAAATGTCACATCGATCCTCTGCCACAGATCCCCCAGAATATCATGCACACAGGAGCGGTCTCCGTCCAGTAACCGCACATGCAGCGCCGACAGGCTACGGCAGCCGGTAAAGGCGCCGCTCCCGATATTTTTCAGCCGGTCCGAGAAATGAAGTTCTCTCAGATTTCTGCAGCCGTAGAAAAGATAACGTCCTGCTTCCTCCATCGTGTCCGGCAGCCGTACACTCTCAAGCGTTTGTCCTGCCAGAAGTTTCTCTTCACTGGAAAACATGCGCTCCTCATCCGTCTCAAAGACAAGAACATCTTCATCCTCTCTGTCCTTTCTCGCTGAAAAAGCGTATGGAGCCATACGCTTTACCGGTCTGCCGTCGATTTCCTCCGGAACTACGATCTCCGGATCAGTTCCAAAGCACCGCACGATTTCGATATCGTTATCTATGATCCTGTAATGAACTTTCATAATATTCTTCTCCCGTATCAAGGCACAGGCAGCCAAGCCGGCCGCCCATGTTCCCGAATGCAGCCCCGCAGTCCACATCAATGATGCGCCCGTCCGGGCTGTGCCAGACAGCGGCAGGTTCTTTCGGGTATCCCCTGATAATAAAAGTCGGGACATGACCCACGATCGAGACATATCCCGGTATCCCTCTCTGCCTGTCGATCAGCGACGTATCCCAGAGCAGACGTTCCTTTCTCTTCCATACGCGGAGTATCTCTTCTGTGGAGGCATGCGCCATGAGATAACAGTTCCCGTTCATTTTTACTTTTCTGTACAGCGGCAGACTTTTCATAAAGCGCACATATTCCGGCAATTTTTCCCGTGTCGCTCTGCAGTCCGTCAGCACATCATACGTATTATAGTAATATCTCTGATGGACTTTATCCTCCACATTGTCATACCATTCCGTAAAGCCGTCCTCGTGATTTCCTCTTAAGGCGGTCACATTCTTATGGGACATAACAAAATCCAGGATCCCCGCAGGATCCGGTCCTCTGTCGATCATATCTCCGATGATATACAGAGTATCCTCATCGCTGAATCTGATCTGCTCCAGCATGCGTTTGAAAAGATCCGCCATTCCGTGAATGTCGGACATCACATAAGTACGCCCCATAACTCCACCGCCTTTTCCGGAAATCATGCCTTTTCTGGGAACCACAACAGTTCAG
>ERZ1643250.3784-NODE-3784-length-10037-cov-9.054298_pt1 | contig 10037 bp, 7 predicted proteins | sample MGYA00579262_ERZ1643250 | MGnify/ENA primary metagenome ERZ1643250 (study PRJEB29033, sample SAMEA4952265) | chicken gut metagenome | biome: Broiler Chicken; feature: Gastrointestinal Tract; material: Caecum | place: Ireland | collected 2018 | study: Broiler...
AATAAACTGACATCAATAAATAAGAAAAAGTGCCAACGATTACTTGACACATACCGTGAAATATTAAGGGTAGAAATAATGAGATAGAAGTTGTATAATAAATTGGAGTTTAGCAGGGAATGCCCTCTAAATGAGGATGACAAATTAATTAAAATCTGTAGTATCTGTTTTGAAACATGATGCTGGATTAGAAGAAAGGTAATGATTATGCAATTTAGAGATTTAAAAGCACAGTATCAGGCTCTGAAACCTGATATTGACAAGGCGATTTCAGAGGTAGTAGAACAGTGTAATTTTATTAGTGGTTCCCAAGTATCTGATTTAGAGGAGGAACTGGCTGATTATGTGGGTGTAAAGCATTGTATCACCTGTGGAAATGGTACAGATGCACTGACAATGATAATGATGGCGTGGAATATAAAAGATGGTGATGCCGTTTTTGTGCCGGATTTTACTTTTTTTGCATCAGGTGAAATTGTTTCATTTGAAGGAGCTACGCCTGTTTTTTATGATGTCTGCGGCGATACTTTTAATGCGGATATTAAATCTCTGGAAGATGCGATCAGGTCAGTGAAGCAGGAAGGAAAACTCAATCCCCGTGCGATTATCGCCGTAGATCTTTTCGGACAGCCCGCAAATTATCCGGAGCTGGAGCGTGTGGCTGCAGAACACGATCTTCTTCTTTTAGAAGATGGGGCTCAGGGATTTGGAGGAAAGATAGGAGACAGGCGTGCATGCAGTTTTGGAAACGCTGCAACTACCTCGTTCTTTCCCGCTAAGCCGCTCGGATGCTATGGAGACGGCGGTGCTATATTTGTGGATGATGATGAGACAGCAGAGTATTTAAGGTCTATTCGCATTCATGGCAAAGGATCTTATAAGTATGACAATGTAAGAATTGGGTGGAATTCCCGTTTGGATACTATTCAGGCGGCAGTCTTGAAGGTAAAATTTAAAGCATTTAAGGAATATGAGCTTGCTGCCGTTAACCGGGCAGCAGACAGATACACCGAATTGTTAAAAGGAATTGTGGAAACTCCAGTCGTGCCAAACGGATTTTATTCTAGCTGGGCGCAGTATACAGTTAAGCTTGTTTCCAAAGAAGTAAGGGACGGGTTACAGGAATTTTTAAAGGCAAAGTCTATTCCTTCGATGGTGTATTATCCTAAACCAATGCACTGCCAAAAAGCGTTTCAAGATGTCCCAGCCTATGTTGCCTGTACCGAGACCGATAAGCTGTGTGAAACGGTTTTAGCTCTGCCAATGCATCCATATTTATCAGAGGCTGATCAGAACTATGTATGTATGGCGATAAAAGAGTTTTTAAATGCATAGAGTTTGGAAAATAACAGGATGGGATTCTTTGTGACAGGAGTAATAAAAGAGAAATTACAAGGGTTATTGCGAGGTGGTTTCTTTCACATTTTTATAGGCAATACCCTGGTAAAAATGATTGGATTTATTTCCAGTATTGTAATTGTAAGATTAGTTGATAAAAACGATTATGCTTATCTTGCTTATGCAGATAATCTATACACATATGTAATGTCGTTTGCCGGGCTTGGTATGACATCCGCTATTTTGAAATATTGTGCAACAGCTCGGTCAAAAGAGGAAGATAAGGCATATTTTGTTTTTGCTATGAAGTATGGTACTGCCTTTGAAGGGCTACTTTCTATTGCAGTAGTCATGTACGTAAGTTTTACTGCGATCCCGTTTCCAGATGCAAAAGGTATTGTCTATGCGTTATCATTATACCCAATGATAACGAACTTGTTAAATACTATAATGAGTTATCTGAGAGCCCATGGTGAAAATGTGAAATATTCACAATCTGCTTTGATACAGACAAGTGTAGCCTTTGTGGGAAGTGCGGTTCTCGTGCTGAAGTTTGGAGTTATGGGAATTGCCCTTGCGCGGTATCTTGCAGTTACGTGTGCTATATTGTGGGTCACTAAGGTAATACAGCGAAAATGCAGTAATGTAGAAAAGGAAAAGCTAGATAAGAAGGAAATAAAGGCTTTTATGTCCATGTCGGTTGCCTTAATGGTTTCAAATCTTTTTTCGATGATTATGCCGATAAATGAACAGACGCTGGTCAATGAACTTCTTCAAAGTGAAGTGATTACTGCAAATTATAAAGTTGCCACCCTGATACCCAGTCAGATGTCCTTTATAACCCAGTCAATTATTATTTATTATTTTACGATTCTTGCTCAGAAAGAAAATAATAAAGAGGTTTGGAAATTATCAAAACAAGTAGGAATTTTGTCGGCTGGAATTATCTTTTTGGTTACAATAGCAGGTGTGATCTTAACCCCATGGATTATTACTTTTGTATATGGAGAAAAATATTCGGATGCGAGTGTTTTGTCGATTGTATTCTGGATAGTTAATGCTTTGAATGCAGCAATTCGTATGGTTCCTATGAATTTTCTTCCTGCAATCGGAATTGCAAAATTTAATGCAGGCATGGCAATTGGTTCTTGTATTGTACATTTTGGTATTGCATATTTTGCGATTTCTACATGGGGGATATGGGGAGCCGGAATTGCCACAGGAATTATATATGTCGGTACAGGGCTGATTTATTGGCTTTATTACAGGAAACAGTGCCTGAAATAAACAGATGCGCAAACAAAGTTATGATTAGAAAAGCAGAGGTATAGAATGGAAAATACGGAAATAACAATTACATTTAGAAAATTATTGGACAATATAAAGAGGTATTTTTGGATTTTAATGGTAACAGTATTCCTGGGTATAGGTTTATGTATAATTTTATCCTTTGTTTCGACTGTGGACACAGATGAAAAATATACAATACAGAAAGTTTATGCAGTACACAGAACAGATGAGTTTATGGGAGAGAGTTCAGTAACAGAAGACTTGCTGTCAGATATTTTACTTATGTCTAATACAAACGAATTTTCTTCGGCTATTGAAAGTCAGATGGAGAAAAACGGATTTAATGATTATACATTTTCTCTAGATGAGAGTATAGTGCGAAGCATCAGTGGTAATGTGATCATCTTTAATTTTCAGGCAGCAGATCAGCGGGAAGCAGAAACACTTTCGGAAGTTTACAGCGATCTGATGATCAAAAATATGAATAATTTCTTTGACGACAGAGAAATTGTATTAAATGTTGATTTAAGTGAGACATCTGCCAGAGTTGTGAATGTTGGAAACCAGGAGAGCAGTTTTATATCGGTGAAAAATGTATTTATTGTATTCTTGAGCTTGTTGTTAGGCTTGGTCATTATTTTTATTCTCACAGTGTTGGATAAATATGTGAGAGATAAGAGCGAAATATCAGGACTTGAGGATGCAGTTGTCTTAGGAACAGTGAGAAAAGGGGAAAAAAATCAATTTACATTAATAAAATCTGCATATTGTATTAAACAATATATTGAGAATGGCAATATACAGCAAGTCAACTTTTTATCTTTCGCTTTGGATAATAGTGCAAATCAGCTGCTGATCGATAATCTGCTGACGGAGTGTTCAAAGCATTTGGGCGAGAATGTAAGGATAGATTATTATAAAGATGTTTTGAAAAATTATCAAAGTCTGAATAAGATAGCGAAGGGAAATCTCGTTGTGTTTATATGTCTAAATGCTGATAAATATCCTGATGTTGCAGAAGGAATCCGTTTGCTGGAAATTGTAGGTAAAAAACCTGACGCAGTTGTGTATATTGGACAATAATACAAGGAGAAGTATGAGTAAGTGTATTAGATATTCCAGTTTTATTTTGGGTATAATTACCAGTATTATATTTGTGTTATTTGAATCATATAATTTTGGGGTATTTGCTTTAATTTTTTTCTTTGTGAATAATATCATTTATTGTTGTGAAAACATCAAAAACAGGATTGTGCTATTTGTATTTCACGTTACAATATTCGTGTTTTTAATATCGCGTCCAGTAATTGAAATGTTTAGAGATTCCGGGTGGTATAAAACGTATCTTGACGATTATGGAAAAGCAAGCCTGGACTTCTCCTTTTATTCTATTATAATCAGTTTATTAGGACTATTTTTTGGGGGTTTGCTAGCAGAAAGAGTACAGAGACAGCGGACAGAGAATCAAATAAGAACTTCAGCTGCATTAAAGCAAGAAAAGAAACAAGAATTTTCAACGGAGTTTCGCAATAATATAAGAAAAATATCATTGATTATTTTCTATATATCAATGAGTGCCACTTTGCTTTTAGAACTGGAGAAATTATGGTTTATGAGAGGCAGAGATTATGTGGAGTATTATACGTCTTTTGTAAGTCAGGCTCCCTATTTGATTCATCTTATTGCATCGTTTATGAAATTCAGTCTATGCATTTATCTGGCATCGCTGCCCAAAAAAGAAGAAAGTTATGTGCCGCTTGGCCTTTACCTTTTATCTGCTTTTCCGAGCCTTTTGATTGGAATAAGAAATCCAATTATGCAAAATGGTATTTTCATAGTATTGTATTTCTTTCTCAGGGACGTTCTGGGAGATAAGAAAAAATGGCTTGGGAAAATAGAGAAAACTGTAATAGCGGTGGGACTCCCTTTTGTTCTGATTTTTATGGGCATGTATTCCAGTATCAGAGCACATACAGCTAATGCAGTACATGGCATAGGAAATCTCTTAGTCTCTTTCTTTTATGGACAAGGAGTTACTTTTCAGGTTTTGAATATTGGATATGGCTGTATTGACCAGCTCCCGGTGCGCAGTTTCAGAAATTATACATTTGGCGGGATTATAGACTATTTTGCACATGGTACTTTTGCCCAGCTCTTATTTGGTGCCAGGCCGCTAGACAATACAAACAGTATCGAAAATGCTCTGTATAGCAATAATTTTTCCCATAATATGTCCTATATCGCTAAGGGTGAGGACTATTTGAATGGCCAGGGGTGGGGCTCCTCTTATATTTTGGAGACATATGTTGATTTTGGATATATTGGTGTTGCGATTTTCAGTATATTGATGGCTGTCCTTCTGGTTTTTATAGTAAAAATGATGAAAAAAATAATTTTTTTGCGTATGATTGGTCTTCTGATATTAACCCAAGTGTTTTTTGTTCCTCGTGCGGAAGCTACGGGTTTTTTGAATTTCCTATTTCAAATGCAATTTTGGGCTGCCGTAGCCGTATGTTTTATGGGAGCGGCGTTGTGTTGCAAAAAATATGAATTTGTACAAAAAAAGGAGGAAAGTAATGTTTGAACATTTCGGACTAAAAGATGTATTTTATGGCCTGTGGAAATATAAATGGAAAATGTTGCTGGGCGCTGTGTGCCTATGCCTGGCCGCGACAGCAGTTTTTATGTTATTTCCAATTCAGACCGAGGCCCCCGAGATTGAAACGGGCGGACAGACTGAACTTCAAAGGAAAGAAATTTATTTTTATTTTGATTATAGTGGTACCGATCCGGCTCTTTCTGCAGAAGTGCTGTCACAGATGTATCTGTCCACAGTGGAAAAACAGACATGTAAGGAGTTCGTTGTAGATTATATATTAGATCGTATTACAAAGGCGGATATTGTTACTTATTTGAACGGAACTGTAAGAGAGGATCAGATTACTACAAATTTTTTTAGTCAATATATTAATGTGTCGACAGATTCCACAGATGTAGGTGTTACCATACTTTCCAGGACGCCGAACAGAGAATTTACAAATATTTTATGTGAAGCGTATACAGAGTGGTTCCGATATTTAGTGTCTGATAATCCGCATGTGAGTTTAATGTTAGTTTCGGAGAATGAAGATGTTATGACAATATCAAATAGAACAACATCTACGATATCTGAAGAAAGAAACTGGTCTGTGTCAAAGATTATCGTGATTACGTTTGTTTTAGCAGTTTTAGTTGAATGCATAATCGTATTTTTTATTATCTTATTCAGACCTACGTTAAACCGCAGAACAGATTACGAACAGGTCGGTCTGAATGTTTTTGGAACAGTCAAGATACCAAGAAAGGAGCAGCTGTAATGGAGAGAAAAATCCACAGATTAACCAGAGCCCAGCGTATCGAGGAAGAAAAGCAATTCACGGTAAACGGAATAATTGATGTGTGTAAAAATAGTAAATGGAGAAATATAGGAATCACTTCTTCATCGAGAAATTACCGGGGAATTGACACGATTATACAGCTTTTAAATAAAAGATCGAAAGAAAAAGGATTGGAATTGAGTTTTTGCGAATTGAAGCCGGTTGCTTATTTTGCTGAAGCATTGGAGGAGGCAAAAAAGTGTGATGGATTGATTCTCTCTGAATCTTATGGCTACACATATTATTCAGAGCTGGATAAGTGCACAAGATTATTGGAGGAAAACAATATTCCGATAGCTGGTGTTGTCATTGTCAGATAATTAAGTGAGATATTGCTGTAAGACTGTTTGGTCCAAACACTATTCTGTGCAATATATAAAAAGGAGGGAAACGTATGGGTAAGTATGGGAAAAGGATATTGTCAGGTGTTTTAATTTTAGTGGTTGTTTTCGCCTCAGATATTTTTCCGGCATATGCATCTAATGGGAACGTTGGTGAAAATGACCTGAACCTCTATGTAGAAGACGATCAGATGGGCGAGGAAACATTTGTTGGTGATAAGGTTACCTTGACGGCGGAAGCGTCTGGCGGTGCCGGGAATTATGAGTATCAGTTTATCCTCAATTTGGGAGAGCAAAGTGATATCGTACAGGATTATAGTGATTTGGCTGAGTATGTATTTACTGCAGAGCAGCCCGGCAGCTATGTGTTTGACATTACAGTTAAAGACGGAGTGGGACAAATAGCCAGCTATCAATATGAACTTATTGTAAAACAACCGGAGAAAAGTGAGACAGAAGAATCAGAGGATACTTCTGATTCTGATATTATAAGTTCCGGCGATCAGGAAAATTCCGGTGAGAGTGATAAAGTTTTGCAGGATCAGTACACGGATACTGCTCCATCCAAAAGTACGCAGACAAGTGCGGAAGCGGCAGTACCGGAGAAAAAAAGCGTGTCACGAAGCTCGTTACAAGGTTATTTATCAAGTGATTTAGGAAATACTGGAAATATAGGACAGCAGATAGTATTGACAGCGTTATACAATGGTGGATTTGGGAAAATAGAATATCGTTTTACAGAAGAGTATAATGGGACGCTGACAACTGTACAGCAATTTAGTGAAGATAATACATATGAATTTACAGCGTCTAAGGCGGGAATCCATACCTATCACCTTGCAGTACGTGATGAAGGCGGCCAGACGTTAAGTACAAAATACAGCATAAATGTGGTAGTTCCCTCAGATAAAAAGTTGTCCGGGAAATTAGTGAGCAGCAAGGGTGCAACGGCGAATGTGGAAGATGAAGTAACACTGACAGCAGACTGCCGGGGCGGGTATGGAAAAGTAGAGTACCGGTTTACCGAGGTATATAACGGTGTAGCAAAGACAGTGCAGCAATACAGTGAAGATCCAACGTATACCTTCGAGGCAGGCTCTCCGGGAGTACATACCTATCATCTTGCGGTGAGAGATGAACGTGGCCAGGCATTAAGCACTCAATACAGTATAAATGTAATTGTGCCGGCAGAAAAAAAGCTGGGTGGAGCATTGCGCAGTAATGTAGGAATATCAGCTAATGTTGGAACCGAGGTTGTATTATATGCAAGCCATACAGGCGGATATGGGAATATAGAGTATCGTTTTACTGAAGTTTATAATGGTACAGCCAAAACTGTACAGGCTTATAGTGAAAAAGATACATATACATTTAGAGCAACTAATCCAGGAGTACATCAATTCAATTTAGCGCTTCGGGATAGAGAAGGACAGGCGACAAGCGTGAGCTACAGCATTACAGTAACAGTTCCTTCTGATAAAAAGTTATATGCAACGTTAACGAGCAGCAAAACTCCCAGAGAATATGTCGATAGGATCATTACTTTGACGGCTGGGTATTCGGGCGGTTACGGAGATGTGGAATATCGGTTTACAGAAGTGTATAATGGGGTGGCTGAGACAGTACAGGCGTACAGTTCGAATAATGAGTATACTTTCAGAACTACAAAACCTGGAGTACATACATATTATTTGGCAGTGAGAGATAAGGAAGGCCAGGCTGTCAATGCAACATATTCGCTTACTGTAGTGGTCCACCCGGATTATATCTTAACAGGGACATTTACAAAGAATGTTTCGCAGAATGTAAAAGAGAATACAGCAGTTGTTTTAACTGCGACAGCATTGAAAGGCTATGGCGCGCCGTATCAGTATCGCTTTACAGAAACTTATAATGGCAAATCTACAACTGTCCAGAATTACAGTACGGATAACACTTACGAATTTACTATCAAAGGTGGCGGACTACACAAATATACGGTGGCGATTCAGGATTGTGAAGGACAGGCGATTTCTTATTCTCTGACTATCAGTGTTGGAAAAAATGGTTGGTATTATGAAAATGGATATAAATTTTATTATAAGAATAATGTAAAGCAGCTGGATTTGGATGGTATTCTTCCAAGACAGTCCAGTTATTATATTAAGGTGAACCGTACAGCGTGTACGGTAACTGTATATGCTAAAGACGGAAATAACGGTTATATTATTCCAGTAAAACGCTTTGCATGTTCAGTGGGGCTTCCTTCCACCCCTACGCCGACAGGAACATTCTATACATCCAATAAATATAGGTGGCATACTTTAATGGGGCCGTCTTATGGACAGTATTGTACCAGAATAGTGGGAGGTGTACTTTTCCATTCAGTAGCAGGGTATAATATGACCAGTTATAATTTAAAGGCAAGTGATTACAACAAATTAGGATCGCCGGCATCGCATGGTTGTGTTCGCCTCTGTGTGAGAGATGCAAAATGGATTTACGATAATTGTTCAAGCGGTACGATGGTAACAATTTATGATAGTTCAGATCCAGGACCGCTTGGTAAGCCAGCTACAATAAAAATACCGGCTTCGCAAAACTGGGATCCAACAGATCCCAACTTGTAAAATAAAAAGATATCGCTTATAATAAAACAGGTTTAATTTATTTAAACCTGTTTTATTACTTTATCAGCTAAGGTTGCAGTGAAAAATACTAGAGAGGTGAAGCATGAAAAAAATTTGGGGTTTTATTTTAGTGTTGACTCTTGTTTTGAGTCAGGGGGGAATCGCATATTGTGCAGAGCAATATGAAAGTAAAGAAGAACAAAATGATGAGGATGTTTTAACGCAGGAGTATCCATATAATGAGGACATAGATCTGGTTATCAATGATGATGATAATAAGATTGAATTAGGCGATAGTGTTACCATATCAGCGAATATGTCCCAACAAAATGAAAACTATCAATATTGTTTCATTTTGTTGGGAGACAATCCAGAATTGTTACAAGATTTCAGTAATAATAATCAGTATAGTTTTAAAGCAGATAGGAAAGGAAGCTTTGTTATAAGGGTCATTTTGCAGGATGATATAGGAAAAATGAGCATGCAGGAGTGCGCTTACGAAGTTGATTCTGGCACACAAAAACCTGAAAATGTGCAAGATGGTGAAAATGACGGGTATAATACGGTTACAGGGCCGGACAGTAATGCATATAGTATTATAATGGAAGATACTCCAGAAAAGTATAATACAGGAGATTCGGACAGCATAGAATATCTAAATCAGAACGTTGCTACTCCCTTATCTCTTGCAGTGACTGGCGATAAGAGCGGAAGCCAGGCGGCAGGAAGTATTATCACGTTAAGCGCGTCTGCGACCGGAGGGGACGGGAGTTATGAGTACCGTTTTACGGAGACATACGATGGGATATCGACGACAGTACAGAGTTACAGCGAGAGATCCACGTATGAATATAAGGCGAAAGGGAACGGAGTACATAAATTTACAGTAGCGGTGAGAGACGGAAACGGGAATACAACGTCTGCAACGTATTCTGTGACCGTAATAGAAGAACAGCTTATTTTAAGTGTTAGCAGTGATAAGAGCGGGAGCCAGGCGGCAGGAAGTATTATCACGTTAAGCGCGTCTGCGACCGGAGGGGACG
>ERZ1643250.3785-NODE-3785-length-10036-cov-4.975453_pt1 | contig 10036 bp, 10 predicted proteins | sample MGYA00579262_ERZ1643250 | MGnify/ENA primary metagenome ERZ1643250 (study PRJEB29033, sample SAMEA4952265) | chicken gut metagenome | biome: Broiler Chicken; feature: Gastrointestinal Tract; material: Caecum | place: Ireland | collected 2018 | study: Broiler...
TCAATATTGTGCCCAGCTCGCTGGCCGCGGCCACGGCTGCCGGGCGCATCATGGAAATCACGAAGGCCGAGCCGGAGCAGGCGGACGATCCCCCCGGCGCGGAAGGCTTCTGCCGCGCGGCGGAGCGGAGCGGCGCGGCGGTGCGCATGGAGAACGTGCGCTTCACCTACCGCAGCGGCCGTGATGTGCTGGCGGGTGCGTCTCTCTTCGCGCGCCCCGGCGAGATCGTGGCGCTCGTGGGCCCGTCCGGCGAGGGCAAAACGACGGTGCTCCGCCTGCTGCTCGGCCTGGTGCGTCCGCAGGCGGGCAGCGTAACGCTGCAGGCGGGCGGCGAAACACGCGAAGTTTCCGCGCGCCTGCGCCGGCTGTTTGCCTATGTGCCGCAGGGCAACACCATGCTTTCCGGCACGATTGCGGAAAACCTGCGGCTCATCCGTGAAAATGCAACGGAGAGCGAGCTGTGGGACGCGCTGGAGAAGGCCTGCGCCGCCGGTTTTGTGCGCGCGCTGCCGCTCGGGCTGGAAACGCCGCTCAAGGAGCGCGGCGGCGGCCTTTCGGAAGGCCAGCTGCAGCGCCTTTCCATCGCGCGGGCGCTCCTGTGCGACGCGCCCGTTCTCCTGCTCGACGAAGCCACCTCCGCCCTCGATCTGGAAACGGAGCGCCGCCTGCTGCACAGCATCATGCGCGCGGAAAGCCGCCGCACCTGCATCGTCACAACCCATCGCCCCGGCGTGCTCTCCGCCTGCGACAGGGTGTATCGCGTCGGCGACAGCGGCGTGGAGCTTCTCGGCCCGGAGGAGCTGAAAACTTTCGTCACAGGAAAGTGAGGGAAAAGCGGAGCAAATCCCTATACTTTTCCGTATGAATATGGTACAATAAAAGCAGAAAACGGCGGTATCCCAAGCGACCTTTTTCGCCGGGCAAAGGAGGGGCTGTGTCATGTGGCAGAAACCTGAGCTGCGGGTGCTGGGCATTGCGCTCGGGGAATCCATCGCGGCGAGCGGAGAACAGCAGAGCGGGCTGAAGGAAGAAACGGAACTGTGGATCGAGACGGGGAACGGCGGAAATTTCAACCAGCTCGGCCTGTATCTCTGTGACGCGCACGGCGTCGTGCAGGATACGGCTGTTTCATACCGCACGAACGGCGCGGGGCTCCGCTATATCAATTCCACCGAAAAGAACGTTGTCAAGGGCTGCAAAGCATAGCCGGCATGCCCTGCTGTGCAATCCAAGGAGGGTTTTTGCAATGAAAAAATGGTCCAATCCCGAACTGAATGTGCTGGGCGTCCGGCTCAGTGAGAACATCGCCGCTTCCGGCACGGAACCGGACGACGGGTATGAGATCCTGTATCTTTACTATGCTGAGGGCGTCATCACGAGGGGCGGCGATCATCTGCGCTGCAAAGCTGACGGCACCGTGCAGGATACTTCTGTTGTGCATGACGGGATGACGGTTCCATTTACGGAAAAAGACAACGTCGCCGGCTGCATCGCGTAAAAAGGTTTATTTGACAGAGGGAAGAACGTTTGCACCATGGAAAAAGAGGATAACGGGCGGCTTTTGGTTATCATTCCCGCCTACAATGAGGAAGCAAGCATCGGCGGCGTGCTGTGCGAGCTGCGCCGGAAGTGCCCGCAGGCGGATGTGCTTGTGGTGAACGACGGCAGCGCGGACGGTACGCTGCGCGTCTGCCGGGAGGCGGGCTGCCCTGTGCTGGATCTCCCGTTCAACCTGGGCCTTTCCGGGGCGTTTCAGGCCGGCCTGCGCTATGCCGCGCAGAACGGGTATTCCTATGCCCTGCAGTTTGACGCGGACGGCCAGCACCCCGCCGATGCCATCCCGGCCATGCTGCGCGCTGCCCGGGAACGGCACGTGGGCGTGGTGGTGGCTTCGCGCTATCTGGAAGGCCAAAAGGGCTGGTCCATGCGCGAGATCGGCAGCCGGATGATCGGATTTTGCGTGTGGCTCACAACGGGTGTGCGGATCCACGACTCGACCTCCGGTATGCGCCTTTACACGGCGCCGGTGATCCGGCGGCTGGCCCGGAACATGAATTCCAGCCCGGAGCCGCACACGCTGGCGTGCCTGCTGAACGACGGCGTTACGGTGGCGGAAACGCCCGCCGTCATGCGCGAGCGCAAGGCGGGGAAGAGCTATTTGAACGCTCTCTCCTCCATCCGGTATATGTTTCAGACCTGCCTTTCCATTCTGCTTGTCAATCGCTTTCAGTGAGGAGAACCGTTTATGACGCTCTTTTTCCGGCTGATACTCATCGCCGTTTCCGTGCTGAACTTTTTCTATATGGCAAGAAAGCTGCGCAAGTCGCATGTGGAGGGGCGCGACACCATCTTCTGGATGCTGTTTTCCGTCCTTTTGATCGTGCTCAGCCTGTTTCCCGGCATTGCGAACGCGCTGGCCGGTGCGCTCGGCGTGTATTCGCCGGAAAATGTGGTGTTCCTGCTCATCATCTTTGCGCTGCTCATCAAGCTGTTTTTCCTTTCCATCAAGCATTCGCAGCTTGAGTTCAAGGTGCAGGTGCTGGCGGAGGAGCACGCCATTCTCAAGAAAAAGCTGGAAGACGCGCTTTCCGCCCCGGGCGGGAAAGACGACAGCAAGAAAGACGGGGAGGACCACGCCGCGTGACGGGCCCTCCCTTTTTTGTTTCACAGAATCCGGATGTTTTAGGAAAGGGGAGACCGCAATGGCAGACTGTGCCGATCCCGGCCTGATGCTGAACGATTTCATGGAGGACATGCGACGCCGCGCCTTCGAGGAGAAGCTCCCCTTCAAGGGCGTGTTCGAACTGACGCCGCGCTGCAATTTCAACTGCGGGATGTGCTATGTCCACCTCAAGCCCGAGGAGATCCCGGCTGCGGGCCGCGAACGCACGGCGGAGGAGTGGATTGAGCTGGCGCGGCAGGCGCGTGACGCCGGCATGGTGGAGCTCACACTCACGGGCGGGGAGCCGTTTGTGCGGCCTGATTTCCGCCAAATCTATGAAGCCGTGTGCGGCATGGGCCTTCTCACACAGATTTTCACAAACGGGTTCCTGCTCGACGAGGAGACGGTGCAGTGGCTGCGCCGATTCCCGCCGTATGCGCTGCGCATCACGCTGTACGGCATGTGCGATGAGACGTATGAGGCCGTGTGCGGCGTGAAGGGCGGTTTCACACGCGTGCTGCAATCGCTTACGCTGCTGCGGCGCGCGCACATCCCCACCTATCTGGTGGCCACCATCACGAAGGAGAACGAGGCGGAGCTGGGGGCCATGATCCGCTTTGCCCGCGGGAATCACTTCCCCTTCACCTACACCTCCAGCCTCGTGCCGCCGGTGCGCGGCGCAAGCGCCGATGCGAAAGCGCACGAGATTTCATTGGGATTGCCGCCGCAGGAGGAGATCGAGCGCCTGCGCGCGGAGAACATGCGCTACCCGAAGAAGCCGCTCACAGATTTCCTGCTGGCCTGCCGCAATTACCGGCGCGCCTTCTGGATCACCTGGAGCGGGCAGATGCAGCTTTGCGCGTTTCTCACGGAGCCTGCCGTGCCGGTGCGCGCGGAGCCGGGCGGTTTTTTGGAATCGTGGCACTCGCTGCTCGCGCGGCTGGAAACGCTGCGCCAGCCGGAGGCGTGCGCCTCCTGCCGCTATGAGCGCTACTGCGACCGTTGCCCCGGCGTGCTGTATGCCGAGTGCGGCGCCAGCGACCGCACGTGCGATTCCTTCTGCCGCAAGGCGCGGCGGACCTTCGCGATCTATGGGCCGTGAAGGCGGCGCCTTGCAGGCGGCGCCGGGCGGGATGATTTGCCTGAAAAAGAGAAAGCGCCGGGGCGCAATGCCCCGGCGCTTTCTGCAGGCTTTCAATTGCCTTTTTGTTACATCAGCTTGCGGAAGAGCTCCTTGAGATCCTCCACATTCGTGTCCTTCGGGTTGCCCGGACGGCAGGCGTCTGCATAGGCGGATTCCGCCAGGAAAGGCAGGTCCTCCTCCTTCAGGGCCGGCAGCTTCGCGGGGATGCCCACGTCGGCGGAGAGCTTCGCCACGGCGTCCACGGCGGCCTTGCGGTATTCATCCTGGCTCATGCTGTCCACGCCTTCCACGCCCATGGCGCGGGCGATCTCGCGGTACTTTTCACCGGTGCACTCGGCGTTGTATGCCATCACGATCGGCAGCATCATGGCGCAGGCGACGCCGTGCGGCGTGTCGTAAACGGCGCCGAGCGTGTGCGCCATCGAGTGCGCAATGCCCAGGCCCACGTTCGAGAAGCCCATGCCCGCGATGTACTGGCCGAGCGCCATGCCCTCGCGGCCTTCCTTCGTGTTCGCAACGGCGCCGCGCAGCGATTTCGAGATGATCTCGATCGCCTTGAGGTGGAACATGTCCGTCATCTCCCACGCGGCCTTCGTGATGTAGCCCTCAATGGCGTGGGTGAGCGCGTCCATGCCGGTGGAGGCGGTGAGGCCCTTCGGCATGGAGGACATCATGTCCGGGTCGACGATGGCCACCACGGGCATGTCGTGCGGGTCCACACACACGAACTTGCGCTTGCGCTCCACGTCGGTGATCACGTAGTTGATCGTGACCTCTGCGGCGGTGCCGGCGGTCGTCGGCACGGCGAGGATCGGCACGCAGGGCTTCTTCGTGGGGGCCACGCCCTCCAGGCTGCGTACGTCGGCAAACTCGGGGTTGTTGATAATGATGCCGATCGCCTTGGAGGTGTCCATGGAGGAACCGCCGCCGATGGCGATGATATAGTCCGCGCCGGCCTTTCGGAACGCTTCGACGCCTTCCTTCACGTTCTCGATCGTCGGGTTGGCCTTGATGCCGGAATAGATCTCATACGCGAGGCCGGCCGCGTCGAGCAGGTCCGTCACCTTCGCCGTCACACCGAATTTGATGAGGTCCGGGTCGGAGCAGATGAGCGCCTTCGAAAAGCCGCGCGCCTTCACCTCTGTCACGATCTCCGCAATCGCGCCGGAGCCGTGGTAGGAGGTCTCGTTGAGCATGATACGGTTTGCCATATGGATGGTCACTCCCTTTTGAAAAGATCAAAAATGCGGGCGGCAGCGGCCGCCCGCTCCTGTTTTCATGGTACTAAAAACAGCTAAAAAAGGCAAGTGACAGATGGGGAAAAGTGTCTACATTCACAGCATCCCGTGCTGCGCAAACAGCAAGGCCAGCGGTCCCGGCAGCGCTTCCACCATGCGGCGGGCCAGCAGCTCAGGCGGTTCCCTCATGCCGCCCAGCACCCATTTCACCGTCATCGCAATCGCGCCGGCGCAGTAGGCTTCCAGAAGGAACGACTGGTCGCCGTCCGGCTCCGCCCCTGTTTTGCGCCGGATGAGATCGGTGAAGAATTGGAGGATCAGCTCGAAATCGTGGTCGCGCAGCGAGTTCTGCGCGTTTGAGCGGAACGCCGCGCGGAAAAAGACGCGTTCCTGCAGGATGAAGGCGAATTTGCGCTCGTAGCCCTCCTGCACGGTACGGCCGCTGCCCATGTGCTCAAACGATTCGAGCAGCAGTTTGTCGAAATACCAGTTGATGAGATCGTATTTGTCCGCAAAGTGGCGGTAAAATGTCTGCCGTGCTACGCCCGCCTCGCGCACGATGCGGCTCACCGTGAGGCTGTCCACGGAGCAGCCGTCGCGCAGGCAGCGCTTCGCCGCGTCCGCCAGCCGGTACGGGATCTGCCCATTCTGCTGTGCCACCGCGTCTCCCTCCTTTCCCGCCGGTCCTGCTTTCACGATACCACACGGCGCGGGAAAAGTAAAGACGCAGGCGCTCCGCTTTCCGGCGTGCACAATTGCGCGCGATCGCTTGACGTGCCCGCCGCGCGCGTGGTATCATTTTGGACAGAAGCAGGAAGGCCGCCGCCCCGGAACAGGGGCGGCGGCTCTTGCACCGTGGGGCGCGTTCCGGCGCAGGCCCCGGGAAGGGGGAACGATGCATGACGCTGGCGTCATTTTTTGAGGAAAATCCGCGCGCTGCGCTCGCCTTTTCGGGCGGCACAGACTCAGCACTGCTGCTGTGGGCGGCTGCGCGCTGGGCGAAGGACGCGTGCGCATACTATGTGAAAACACCGTTTCAGCCCGCGTTTGAGCTGCGGGACGCCCGGCGGCTGGCCGATCAGCTCGGCGCGCGCCTGAAAGTGCTCGATCTCGACGTGCTCACCGTGCCGGAGGCGGCCGCCAACGGCCCGCAGCGCTGCTATTACTGCAAGCGGGCCATCTTCGGCGCGATACTGGCCGCCGCGCAGGCGGACGGCTTTTCGCTTGTGATAGACGGCACAAACGCCTCCGACGACGCGGGCGATCGCCCCGGCATGCGCGCCCTGCGTGAGCTTTCGGTGCGCTCGCCGCTGCGCGAGTGCGGCCTCACGAAGGAGGATGTGCGCCGCCTTTCGCGGGAGGCCGGGCTCTTCACGTGGGAGAAGCCCGCCTATGCCTGCCTGGCCACGCGCATTCCCACGGGCACGGCCATCACGCCCGGCCTGTTGGCCCGGGCGGAGCATGCGGAGAAAGCGCTGGCCGCCCTGGGGTTTTCGGATTTCCGCGTGCGCCTGATGGACGGCGCCGCGCGCGTGCAGGTGACGGTGGATCAGCTTCCGCTCGCGCTGGCGTGCCGGGAGCAGATTGTGAGCGCGCTCAAGGCGGAAAACGGGGCCGTGCTGCTCGATTTGGAGCCGCGCACGCCGTCCCGGTGAAGTGCCGCGCGCAAAAAGCAGAAAAACGCAGGCCGGAAATTGTGGCCCTGCCGGTGAAAGGGGAGAGCGGATTTTGGAAAACAAGCAGGAAATTCTGGAACTTCTGCGCCGCGTGGCGGCGGGTTCCGTGAAACCCGAGGACGCGCTGCTCCACCTGAAGGAGGAACCGTTCGAGGATTTGGGATATGCCAAGGTGGATTTCCACCGCAGTGTGCGGCAGGGGACCTCCGAGGTCATTTACGGCGCGGGCAAGACGCCGGAACAGATCGCAGGCATTGCGGAGGCGATGGGCAAGCGCGGTTGCCGCAACGTGCTCATCACGCGCTTTTCGCAGGAGGCGGCGGAGTATGTGGGCGCGCGTGTGCCGCTGGATTACCACAGCCAGCCGCGCGTCGGGATCGCCTTCCCGGGCAAGCGCCGGAGCGTGGGGCGCATTGTGGTGGCCACGGGCGGCACGAGCGACCTGCCCGTGGCGGAGGAAGCGGCTCTCACGGCGGAAGTGCTGGGCAACCGCGTCGAGCGGCTGTACGATGTGGGCGTGGCCGGGCTGCACCGGCTGCTCTCCCATCTCGACGCGCTCATGCGTGCGCGCGTGGTGGTCGCCGTGGCGGGCATGGAGGGGGCGCTTGCCTCCGTGATCGGCGGCCTGGTGGACTGCCCCGTGATTGCCGTGCCGACAAGCGTCGGCTATGGCGCGAGTTTCGGCGGGCTGGCGGCCTTGCTCTCGATGCTCAACTCCTGTGCCTCCGGCTGCAGTGTGGTGAACATTGACAACGGCTTCGGCGCAGGTTTCCTGGCCAGCCGCATCAACCAGATGGAAGGATGGGAGAAAACGGACGATGAACACTCTGTATCTTGAATGTGCGATGGGCGCGGCCGGCGATATGCTCATGGGCGCGCTGTATGAGCTTTTGGACGACAAGGCGTCGTTCCTGGAAACGATGAATCATCTAATCCCCGGCGTGGAGGTCCGTGCCGAGCGCGGCGTGACGGCCGGCATCTGCGGCACGCACATGCGTGTCCTCGTGCACGGTGAGGAGGAAGGCCGCGAGCATAATCACGAGCACGATCAGGGACACGTCCATGAGCATGCGCACGAACATGAACATATCCACGAACACGTGCACGGCCCGGAAAATCCCTTTGGGGATCAATCTGTGCCGGTGCACATCCATGTGCACGGTTCGGAGTCGGAGCAGCCTCGCTGGCCTGTTGTGGAACACGAGCATGCGCATGACCATGCACACGGCCATGCGCATCATCACCACGCCGCGCCGGGGCAGATTGCCGCTTTGATCGGCAGCCTGCCCCTGCCGGAGGAGGTGCGCGCGCGTGCCCGCCGCGTGTATGACGCGATTGCGGCGGCGGAGGCGAAGGCGCACGGCGTGCCGGTGGAGGAAGTGCACTTTCACGAGGTGGGCGCGCTGGACGCGGTGGCCGATGTGGCAGGCGTGTGCTACGCGGTGTATCTCCTGCACCCGGACCGCATTGCGGCCTCGCCGGTGCATGTGGGCAGCGGCACGGTGCGGTGTGCGCACGGCGTGATGCCGGTTCCCGCTCCCGCGACGGCGGCGCTGCTGCAGGGAATTCCGGTTTACGGCGGCGCGGTGCAGGGCGAGCTCTGCACGCCCACCGGCGCGGCGCTTCTGCGCGAGCTGGCGGAATCCTTCGGCCCGATGCCGCCGATGGCACTGCACGCGACGGGGATCGGCGTGGGCACGAAGCAGTTTGAACAGGCGAACTGCGTGCGCGCGCTGTGGGGCGAGAGTGCGGATCAGCCCCGGGGCAGCGAGGCGAACGGGGAGATCTGTGAGCTTGTCTGCAACATTGACGACATGACGGCGGAAGCGCTTGCCTTTGCGGCGGAGCAGCTGCTGGAGTGCGGCGCGCTCGATGTCTACACGCAGCCCGGCACGATGAAGAAGGGACGCCCCGGCCACGTGCTCACGGTGCTGTGTGCGCCGGAGCGCGAAGCGGAGTTTGCGCGTCTCCTGTTCCTCCACACGAGCACGAACGGCCTGCGTGCCCGCCGCTGCGCGAAGTATTACCTTGCGCCCGGCGCGGAGACGGCCGAAACGCCGTGGGGGCCGGTGCGCGTCAAGACGGCGGAGGGCTTCGGCGTGAAGCACGTGAAGCCGGAATATGAGGACGCCGCCCGTCTGGCCAGGGAGCGGCAGCTTCCGCTTGAGACGATCTATAAGTCCATCACCTATCCAGACTGATCTTGTCCGCCAGACTAAGCCTGCCCGCCAGACTAAGCCTGTCCGCCAGACTAAGTCTGGACGCAAGACTAAGTCTGGACGCAAGACTAAGTCTGGACGCAAGACGCGGAATCGCAGCCTCCGGCTGCTCGCCGGACAAAGATCCATTCGCCCGCCTCACGCGGGCCTATGGGCGTTTCCGGGACTGCAAATTGTTTGCGCGCTTTGTGCGGCTTGTACTTTTGGTGATGCATAAGATGAAAAAAGCACCCGCTTTTCTCTGCTCGGAGAAAAGCGAGTGCTTTTTACTTTGGGGTATGGTTACAGAATGTCGATATGCTCGCCGTTGAGCGCCTTGTTCATGCTGCGCACGGCGCAGAACTTGCCGCACATGGAGCACGTGTCGTCATGCTCCGGCGAACGGTCGGCGCGGATGGAGCGGGCCGTCTCCGGGTCAAGCGCGCAGTCCCACTGGGCTTCCCAGTCCAGGGCACGGCGGGCGTCGCCCATCTTGTCGTCAATGTCGCGCGCATGCGGCACGCCCTTGGCAATGTCGGCGGCGTGGGCGGCAATGCGGCTGGCGATGATGCCCTGCTTCACGTCATCCAGGTTCGGCAGCGCCAGGTGTTCGGCCGGCGTCACGTAGCAGAGGAAGGCCGCGCCGTTCATGGCGGCGATGGCTCCGCCGATGGCAGCCGTGATGTGGTCATAACCGGGGGCAATGTCCGTCACGAGAGGCCCGAGCACATAGAACGGCGCGCCCATGCAGATCGACTGCTGCACCTTCATGTTGGCGGCAATCTGGTCCATCGGCACGTGGCCGGGGCCTTCCACCAGGACCTGCACGTCCTTTTCCCAGGCGCGCTTCGTGAGCTCGCCCAGGCGCACGAGCTCCTCGATCTGGCACACGTCGGTCGCGTCCGCGAGGCAGCCGGGGCGGCACGCGTCGCCCAGCGAGATCGTCACGTCGTATTCGCGGCAGATGTCCAGAATCTCGTCGTAATATTCATAGAAGGGGTTTTCCTCGCCCGTCATGCACATCCAGGCGAACACGAGCGAGCCGCCGCGGGAGACGATGTTCATCTTGCGCTTGTGCTTGCGGATCTGGTCGATCGTCTTGCGCGTGATGCCGCAGT
>ERZ1643250.3787-NODE-3787-length-10029-cov-9.432725_pt1 | contig 10029 bp, 8 predicted proteins | sample MGYA00579262_ERZ1643250 | MGnify/ENA primary metagenome ERZ1643250 (study PRJEB29033, sample SAMEA4952265) | chicken gut metagenome | biome: Broiler Chicken; feature: Gastrointestinal Tract; material: Caecum | place: Ireland | collected 2018 | study: Broiler...
TTAAACTACTGCACTCCTTCCTTGTTCGCCGTCCAATATGTTTGACAAACCTACACATCATTAAAGCGTACCAAATAACTTAGTATACATACTACTTCCCATGAGAGATTCATGAGTACCATATTCTATAATCGACCCCTCTTGTAAAATTATAATATTTGATACATATTTATGTATAGTCTGTAAACGATGACTGATTATTATACCCATTTTATCTTGTAACATACTGTGGTAGATATGGGTTAATTCTGAATCTGAAATAGAATCTAATGATGCTCCAGGTTCATCAAGTATATATAGGTCCCCTTTTTTCGCAAAAGCACGGCTCAGAGCTAAACGCTGCCATTGTCCTATGGATAGTTGCCGTCCATGTTCAAACCAGTTGCCCAATTGTTGATTGAGTGCTTCTTTCTTGTTAGATGAAAGATTTAGTTTGCTAAGATTGAATTTATCATATAATTGAGATAACCCGATGCAATCCTGGAGGTATTCTAAATTACCATACGCAATATTTTCACGTAATGTTGCTTCATATTTCGAAAAATCTTGAAACAGAGCGCTACAAATTTTTCTGTAGCTAGATATATCTAGCCTTCTGAGTTCAATTCCATTTATTAAGATTTCACCTTCATAATCTAAATATAAACCTAAAAGTATTTTACTAAGTGTAGTTTTTCCACTACCGTTTTCTCCTATTATAAGCAGGCTCTCGCCCCGTTGTAAGGAAAATGAAATATTTTTGAGTGCATATACATTACTGTTAGTGTATTTGTAATATAGGTTTTTTACTTCTATTGAATCAATTGAGTTGATTTTAATACCAACTCCAAGTTTTTCCTCTTCTAAATCAAGCAATTTTAATATTTGCAATATGTTTAGTTTATAGCGTTCGATTTCTGCACATTGCAAAAGAATATTTTGTATACAAGTTTTTGTTTGTATAATTGATCGAGTATATGTGACTACACTTCCAATTAGAATATTTCCACAGATTCCTTCAATAATTATATAGGCAAATATTCCGCCATCTACTAACTGTTCGAAAATAGAAAAAGCGGTATTTTGAAGCAATGCTTTGTTATTCACAGATAAATCTTCTTTATTGAAATCTTTAGTAAATGAATTGTATTGTGAGATAAAATAATTGGATAAAGCGTTTAACTTAATTTCCTTAAGCATATTTCCTGTGGTAAGCAAAAAATTTAGATACCACCGTTTTCGTTCATTTCCTGTACGATTATAAACTATTTCAAAACGCTCTTTATTAATTTTTAAAGTGATTAGGTATTTAATTATAGGGAATGCCAAAATAATTGGTAAAATCCAAATTTCTAAAGAAAATAAGATTACCAAATAAGAAGTCGATGATAGAGTAATGGCGATAACTTGAAGAAATGCATTGCAATAAGATATTAGAGTTCCATTCTCTGCATACTGTGCCCTTTGAATGGTATCGTATATTTCACTATCCTCGTATTCTTTTATAGATAAAGCTGATATCTTGTGCAAAACCTTATCTTTGATCCAAAGGTTGAATTTCATTGTAAAAACTGTAGTATAAAAATTTGAAAATGATTGGATAAGGATTTGTATTATATCAAGGGATATATATATAAGAACAAGTTTCAAAGCAGTGTATAATTCAAATGTTTCTAACTGAATTATATTTAATATTTTTTGCATTACTAGCAAAGAGATTACTGGTATAAATTTTTGAATTGTTAAAGAACAGAGTTGTATAATGAAATATATGAGTCTCTTGGCCGAAATCAAATGAATTATCTTAAAAAAAATATGAAATGATTCTATAAACTTAATCTTTTCCATGCGTTTCCCTCAACAAATCATTAACAATTTTCCATACTCCATATCGCCATATAGTGCCTCAATGATACTAGCCACTAAACCTCCTGCACCTTGTAACAATGATATATCACTGTTAAAATATTCATTAATAGTGTTTTCAGTTAAATTATCAGGGATGATTTTTCTAATTTCTTCAATGCAATTTACCATTGAATCCAATAAAATTTCCTCATGTATTTCTTCAAATAAATACATTCCAATTGACAATACACTGGCATAACCATGACACAGTCCAGGATTATCAAGTCTATAGGTTCTGGGTTCGGCATTAATAATTTCAACTAAATCCTTTAAGAAAAGCGCCTCATTACTTTTTAAATTTAAATTATGTGAAACTAATTCCATCCCACGAGAAATAGAGATGTTCCCATAGCACCATCCAGATCTTTGTTTCCTCAGCAGCGAAGCTCGCATAGGCTTAATATTATATGCATATTCATACGGAGTTATGTAACATGGCCAAACTACCTTTTTGAATTCGTTTATATCTTTTCTACGCATGTACATATCATAAAGAATATTAATTGCGCCATCTAGCCCAATTACGTCTATTCCTTCTCTTTTGGCCTTACTTAGCGCAATAAGTGGTCCCATCATACCATGTGATAAACTTAAATTTAAATGTCCATCTGGATACAGTTCTTTTTCCAAATTTGTATAAAGATTATCTTTCGGTATATGATATTTGAGTACTTGATAATTTTTATATGAATAAGTATTAGTTAAGGAAATTAAATATTCTATTAATACACTTATCTGTGATAATTTCTCATGCCATATAGATGTTTCCAAAAGATAGTTTAAAATACCAGAAATTCCAGCTATGCAATCATAATAAGATGCATAAGTGTTCATGCTCTGGTCCATTAAATTTTGAGTACGTACAGTAGCAGCAAGCAAAAGAAGTTCATTTAATGTCTTTGAAAGAGATGGCAAATTTCCACTTCGTTTAAAGTATAAATTCACAGCAAAAGCTTGTTTACCGAGTCCACTAAACATACCTAACATATGAGGATTGATTCCATCTTTTTCAATCGTTGATTTAATCTGTCTACATAAATTGTATCCCATCTCCTCCCATTTGGAAGATGCTAGATGAGGTAACGCATCTGAAAGTAAAATTAATGCATCTACATAACTTCTTGGATCTAGTCTATCTTTTTCATATAACTGATAAATATATTCAAAATATAAATCCACACAATTTGTTGCCCACTTGTAGTTATTAGAATCGATAAGAAATTGAAAATGATTATAATTTTCGATCATAAGCTTATGTCATTCCTTACAAATAATATAGTAGTGATTAATGTCCATCTTCAAGGACCTATGAACGAACTTAGAATATTTACAACTGAAAATACAGATTTCAAACTCTTATAGCAAGCACGGACTACGTTGAAAATCATTTTTAAAAGCGACTGATGTGCATGTACCCATAATTGGTATGCTCCCAGAAAGGCAGACAAAAAAATAATATAGGGAGGGAGCATAGATGGGCAAACGAAAAGAGCTTAGGCTTGAGGAGAAGGTCTCACTGGTAGAGAAATGCCTTTCAGGCCAGCTGCGGATGCGGGAAGCGGCGCGGCGGACCGGGGGTGGGGCACTCAACCATGGAGAGCTGGATCAGCCGGTACCGCTCAGAAGGGGGGGGCGGCATTGGCGGAGAGTGGGAACCGGTCCAAGCGGCGGTACAACGAGGATGTGAAGCGCAGGGTGGTGGAGAATATATGTCCAGCCAGGGCAGCAGCATGGCCATTGTGGAAAAGTATCAGCTTCTCTCCGGGAAGCTGGTATTGGACTGGGTAAAGGTGTATCATAAAAGAAACTTCAGACAAGAGACGGGAGGTTCTGTCATGAGAAAAGAACATACGGAGGAGGGAACGGTTGCAGGTTGTCATGTCCTGTCTGGATGGCGGATAGCAGCTTAGGGATGTAGCGCAAACGTATCAGGTGGAAGTCCAGACTCTGCTGCGGGGCTGGGTAAAAAAGTACCAGAAGCTTGGGGCGGCAGGATTAGAAGATCGTCGCAGCCTGGGGACTCAGTCTGCGGTGAAGTATGCACCCCGGGGCTGCACCCGGGCGGCAGCTGCTCCCAAGCATCTGGCGGAGAATGTACTGAACCGCCGGTTTTACGCAGATCGCCCCAACGAGAAGTGGCTCACCGATGTGACGGAGTTCCACTATTAGGTGGGCCCCACGATGCGTAAGCTCTATTTGAGTGCCATCTTGGACCTGTGCGGCCGGAAGATAGTCTCCTTCACCATACAGGATACCAACCGACACTGCACTGCTCCACAGCGACCGGAGCAGTGCTTATACTGCCCAGATCTTCTATGACGAATTAACTGCGGCCAGCATCACCCAGAGCATGTCCTGGGTGGGAAGTGCACTAACAACTGCCCTATGGAGAGCTTATAGAGTATCCTGAAACGCGAGCGATACTTATGCCGGTGCTTCACCAGCAGGGAGCAACTGGTCCAAATGATTCAGGACTACATTACCTATGGAAGTCCATAACCGCCTGCTGGCCGCATAGAGGTCAGTGTCTGCTCCATGTGGTATTGCAGGCAGAAATTTTGAACGTAAAATGTAAATTATTTCGCTGTCTACTTGACAGAGTGCACACCACAATCGACCTAGTAAAGCATAAAACCTATTACAAACAAGCAACCAAGCTCTATTTAAGAAATAAACGGGCAGTGACCAATAATATAAGCTGGAGGCCAAATATTAACGTGTATACCAGCATACCGGTTGTAGAAAACAATGCTCGTATCTTGCGAAGAAGAAAGTGATCTTCTTTGAATGGTTCAATGAATTGGGTAACAGGAAATTTTTTTATAGCTAAAAAGAAAAGACATAATAATATGAAAAATACATTTAATATAATGATTAGCAAAATTTCATAAACATTGTCCGAAGAACTTGGAAGCAAAATTCCAAGATTATGAATGAAATGAAGTATAACCGAATAGATTACATTATTTGTTATGTTCATTATTAAACCGGAGGAAATTGATAAACATAAGATTACAAACGGATCTGCTACACCATGCATGCATATAAATAAAAAGGTCGTAACAAGTAGAACAAAGCATTGACCAAAGGGTTTTAATATGGACCATATTAGTCCTCTGAAAACTAATTCTTCAACAATAGGAGCCAATATTACCCCACTTAAAAACACCACAGATACATCAGTATACTCAAGTGTAGATTCAGAACCATCAGATAGAAATATAAGATAATAAATAGTGCAAATAAGTTCATTCAACGCAAGAACGCATCCAGAAAAACACAAATCACTGAATTTGTATTTTTGAATGATATGTGATACAGTTGTATAAATAGATGTCGAAAATAGTTGTTGATAAGAAATCAAAATAATCATTAGGAAAAAGAAATAAAAAAAGATTTGTTTCTGCAAGTTGAACATATATGTAAACCCTATTGCAGTAAAATATGCAATAGTCAACAACCAGCCAATTCGATTTGAATATATATCTAACACTTTTGATTGATCATCTAACATTGACATTGTTGTTTTCCTCCGTTAGCATGAAGAGTTATTAGCTAGATAGAATAGAGAATGTCTAACATATATGCTAAAAATATCCCAACCTATTTGTACTGCCTGACTAAAGTATACCTTTGATTTGTCGATCATTTTATTGTTATTCGTTATGTAAAAAATTAGCCTCTACTCTCTAGACTGCAGAGGACTCAGACTAGTTTTTACTTATAACTTACTAGAATTGATGGAATCATTATGTGTTCTACTTAGCAAGTTTAGCAACGAGCAAGACCCGCTCCCTTAGCGTCCCCTTGACAGATGTCGCAGGAGGTCATATCAGACATAGAACAATCACAAGACAGCGGATTGGCAGCACATGTTGCACAAGATTCAAAAAGCGAATCAATAAATATCGTCGTGACCCATCCACAAAAAATTCCGCTAGTAATTCCATAGGGAGTCGCGCCGTCCGAGTTAGAGTTAGATGCTACATTAGTAATATCCAAATCAAAATCATCAAAGTTTGACATAATTAAACTCCTTTTTTGAGTTCTCTGCAGTCTAGAGAGTAGAGGCAATTCAATATTAACTTTTAATTTATGATTCCCTTGTATGCATAAGCATCGTTATAATCTGTTTTACTATTTGCAAATATTTCCTTTCCAACTTTTTGTTTCCAGTTAAACGATTACTAAACATGTGCATTAGTGATAGCAACAAATCAGATTCACTGGTTGATAAAGTAGTCAATTGTTTGTAGTGTTCCTTTATTTGGATTAGAATTTTATTGCGCCTGTGGAACACATTAAGACAATTTGCTAAACGGTCATCAATTTTTTCAATTTCGTTGTTGAGAAGGCAAAATGCAATTTCGTTGAGTTTTTCCTTGTTGTTGTGAATAGAAGCACTTTTATCTGTTTTGGTATTTACTGCAAGAGCTAGTGTTGAATTCATTTCTTTGAAGTCATCTTCAAACGTAAATAGTATCGAAAGGAAGCCAATTATGTAAGCAACCAATTCATAATGCTCAGAGTTAAGATTAAAATCTTTGAGTAAAGCAATTGTTAATAAAGAATCATAATAAAAGAATTCTTCAATAATATCGATCAAAGATTCTCCACCATATCTATTATTTTCTCTTCGATAGGTGTCAAATGTTATACTATTAATCAACTCCTTTTCTCGAAGGGTTTTTATCCAATCGTAAAGAGTCGGTAATTGGGTAAGCAAATCTGTCTCAGAATCAAATTTAATTCTACACCTTAAATGTGAATCACTATCTGCATAGCGTAAAAAGAAGAATTTGTTATATTTAATTAATGATAGCAACTGTGGTATCGCATTACACAAAATTTGATTTTGATTTATTGGATTACCATATAGTTTGAAATAGAGCCATCCTTGTTCACCAGGAAAGAGAATTCTTGACTTTGATTGAAGAGATCGATTTATAATATTTTCTTTATCTGGTGTTTTTGTCTTAAGGATGCTATTCTCCTTATTAGTGTTATTTAGTAAAAAGGAGAATGTAAACTCCGATACATAGCGCCTATTTTTTTCATCATGCACTAGTGAATTATTCAAAACTCCTGCCGGAGCTTCTCCTAATTTTAACATAAAATTCTGTCTGGCTTGTAAATACAGTAAACGTAATCCCCATTCACTTCTACAATTTAAGAGAAGTCTATTATCATTTTGATAAACATAGATGGTTTGATCTACAGAATAGTCGTCGACAAATTTTAGAAATGCTTTTTTGAATGTTTCATATGTTTTTAATTGAAATTCGTTAGGATAAAAATTCCACTTTTGGGGTGAAACTAACACATCTTCAATGTAAATTCTGGGAGTATATATATATTTATTTGTATACAAATTAAATGGACGAGAAATTGGAATATCTTCATATTCGTCCGAAATTGCTTTTAACAACTGTACTATTGGAAGATTGAGAGTAGTATTTACCATGTTGTCAGTTACAATTTTAACTCGTTTCTTTAAAGAGTCTGAATAAATATAAAGTTCATTACTGCGTGTTAACCCAATTCTTAGATCATATATGGATAAAATACCACAATTGCTGCGTGATTCGCTTAATTCGCTACAAATTGGAATAACGTATTCAAAATGTTTACTACGATTTACTAAGTTTCCCATTCTTCCTGCACTCAGCATTTCTCGAATTTCTACTAAAGCATAGTGTGAAGCACTAACTTGGCTTACTTCAGAATATAATTCATTATATTTTTTCAAATACTCTGGAGGAAGGATATGCTCAAAACGTTGAATAGTCGATCCAGCATTAGCTGCTCCACCATTTGGTGCAAGTGTGATTTCATATTTTGTTTCACCTCGCTCATCTGTACTTTCCGCCAATAAAAAATTTAGATCGAAAGAAAATGTTGGCTTATGATTAAATGGGAAAGAATCCTTAGTAAAATCTTTTAATGTAAAGGTAACAGCTTTATGCCCATGCATAAGTGCGAAAAGAATTTGTTCTTCAATAATAGATTTAATATATCGTTCTTGTTGATTCGCTGTTGTTTGAATGTCACTGATATATTGTAAGCCATTAAATCCATTTATATCGATAATATCTTTGAATCCTACCTCAATATCGTAACCGAAATATTCTTGAAACTTTGACTTGAATAATGAGAGGCGTGATGCGGTGCCCGAAGGAATTGCAATATAACTAAGAGTATTAGCAAACTGTTCTAATTTCTTTTTAACCTCTTTTTTTATACATGCATGAAAAAATGTTGATCCACGATTAACGCAAATATAATTTTTAGATGGCACAATTTGTTCCATTAAATTATAAATTTCTTTAATATTCTGGATCTTATCAGTGCTTGAATTGTACTGATAATTGTCCATGTGGGTATGAATTTTTACTAATTTTTTGTATACATCTAGTTGCGTTGGAAGCGTTTTAAGTACCTCAATGACATGTTTTAAGTAATCTTGGCAATATGTTGGAACTCGCAAATTTGTGTAAAGATATTCATTTTCGCACAGATCAAGTATTGTTTTGTCAATGTATTTGTCGTACACAGTTGGATAATTATCTTTTATAATATCTTTTAACTTGTTGTATGGTATAAAATCGGATGCATTAATCTGAATAAGAGAAACTAAGTCAGTATATCTAATATTCTTCATATCAGTTGACAACGAAAATTCATTTTCCCCATGGTTCGTATATACAGCATTGTAGAGCCGCTTCCCAGATAAATAACAATTAGAATTAAATTTGACCTCCAAATATTTTAAAATATTTAGGTCTTGCTCGAGCAAATGAATGACCTTACTTAGCCAGAGAGAATCAACATTTATTTCTCTTATAAATTTTTTTGAAGATATACTTACATTATCCAAACTATCAAATTGCCCCATAGAAACTCCTGAGAAAAGGCCAAATGGAGTCGGGCGTGAGCATGCTCTAATGTAATATTTTAAGAGTGAATATTTAAGGTTATTTAATTTTTTTTGTGATACAGGCTTTCGTTTAATTCCAGAATACAATGCTTGACTTGCGATTAGAAGTGCCTCCTCAAAATCATAATTTACATATTCGTTATTAGTAAAAAAATCAAGTGAAATATCGTTTTCCTTTTGTAGTTCTAAAAATGCATCAATTGATGAGGCTGCAGTTCTTATCATAAATTCGTTTTTACACCGATATTTTAATTGCATAGTTTATTCCTCCAAATTAAGTTTTTCTGACCAAAAGTAATTTCTCTTTTATATTTGAGTGTACGAAAATTTATTAAGGTCAACATAATATTATAAATTTTAAAATAAGGACTTAGAAGAAATTTCTTCCCGAAAATTTGTTGTCTGTATTTATTATTCCGTCTACTACTCCATTTTCGACAATTCTTGTATAAAATTTTTAAAAATTTTATACAAACTACAAAATTTCCGGTTATATTCGCTTCCGTGTCCTTTGTGATAGCACAACTGAAGATCGTGCCATATATGCTCGTACAAAACTGTCTGGTTCTGCTACCATTAGTGGTTCGGTAAGTTCCTCTTGCGTTTCTCCTACCTTTGGGGGAGTGTTGGATATTATTGCAGCAAAATACTATGCTGTGCCGCTTATCCTTCGTAATAATTGAGGAGTAGATAATCATGAAATACTGTGCCGAGTTATTATTTTCGATAACGTGTCACTGCTTTGCTATATTACATCTTGTTGCAATATCGACCTTTTCTCTTGAAGGAACCGGAGCTTTTGTTGCAATTGTCTTTGCATTTATTGTGGCAGTAATCGGATTAGTAGCTGGGGTGCATGAGTTCCTTTCAAACCGGAAATCCTAATACTTTTTTCTTCATCTGTAAGTATCTGTTCACCTGTACGGTTCAAGGGGGTATAAAAATGGACTGCCCCCCAGTCCACACGGTATCCGGGCGGCAAAAATGCCGTCCGGTCTTTATTCTATCAAGCCCATTTGTAAAAGAATAGGCCGGGAACAGCAAAAGGGCGGACTGCTCCCCAGGCGTGGCGTCAGGTTCGGGAAAACAGGTATCTTCAGTTCCGTCCGCTTCCTCCTGTGCAGGTGCTTTCGGCTCTGTGGGTTGCTCCGTGAATACGCCGCCTGAAACGGTGCCCTTAGACCGCACGAATGGTGCAGCCAGAC
>ERZ1643250.3792-NODE-3792-length-10020-cov-55.201004_pt1 | contig 10020 bp, 10 predicted proteins | sample MGYA00579262_ERZ1643250 | MGnify/ENA primary metagenome ERZ1643250 (study PRJEB29033, sample SAMEA4952265) | chicken gut metagenome | biome: Broiler Chicken; feature: Gastrointestinal Tract; material: Caecum | place: Ireland | collected 2018 | study: Broiler...
TCTGAGAATAATAGATGTTTCCCTGGAGGCCCGGATATATTCCGGATTTACCACATAGGATTTGTGACACTGGAAAAATCCTCCGGGAGTAAGCTGTTCTTTCAGTTTTTCCAGTTTTCCGTAGAAAGTATATTCTCCCAATACCGTATGAAGATGGACTTTCCGGAGATCTCCTTCCAGATATAAAATTTCACCCCAGGGGATCTCATACATGGTCTGCCGGATGCGGAAGGTAAGCCGCCGGTCATGGAGACGGAGAAAGTCTGCGGCTTCCCTCAGGACTTTTGAAAAAGCTTCTTTTTTCACTGGCTTGATCAGAAAGCGGAAGGGCAGTACCTGAAATACTTCGTAGACATATTCTTTGTAATCTGTCACAAAAACGATCAGGGCTTTCTGATCTCTTTTCCGGATTTGGGCGCATGTCTGGATTCCGTCTATTCCCGGCAGGGAAATATCCATAAAATACAGAGAAAAATAGTCCTTGTCTTCTTTTATATGGGCCAGCAGTTCTTCCCCGGAAGAAAAAATTTTCCACTCCAGGTCTGCCGGATATTCTTCCAGATAGCTTTCCAGAAGGGACTGGTTTTTTATATCATCTTCGCAAATCGCAATTTTCATAATCTTTCCTCATCTGGCTTATATTATATAAATAGACCAGAATTTTCTCAATAGGATTCTTGAATTACTTCTGACAACATTTCCGCTGATTCTTACATTTTGATAAATTTCCTGCTTTTTCTCTGTATACTGAAAGAAAAAGGAGGTTTTATCACATATGAAATCAAAAAATTCTATCGGAAAATGGACCCTGGCTGCACTGCTGGGATATGAGCTTACTCTTTTGGCGATATCTGTGACTCCTGCGGCAGGAAAAGGCACCAGCTTTGGAAAGCCCGGCATGTGGCAGAATATGATCCTCATCGCCGCTTTTTATCTGATACCTCTGGTTTTCTATTGTCTTCATATAGAAGCTATGCGGTATATATTGGCTGCAGTGATAATTTTCTGGACCGTTCCCCTTCCCTTTTTCATACTGATATCCGGGGGCTCTTTCTTCTACTACAGACTTCAGGGAGATTCCTTTCATTCCCTGCTGTTTCTGGCTGCCATGAGCATTGCCCTGGTAAGCCTGCTGCTCCAGATCCTCTGGTGCGTGAACTGTCTTGGAAAAAGAAAAAAACAGGAATTCACATGAATTTAATAGAATTTTAATCATATCGCCCTTTTTCAGTGACATTTTTATTTTATAATAGGGAAGTCAATGGAAAGGAATGAAGGGTAAGAATGAGTAAAAATATGAAGCGAAAAAGAAACAGAAGGAGAAAAAAATATCCTATACTGGAAATAGGAATTTTTCTGGTGCTGGTCCTGCTGATCGTGATTTTATTTCTGACACAACAGATAAATAAAGAAAAGGAAGCGGATTTAGCTGCCAGTGAAACACAGACCGAAGAGAATACAGAAGAAGAGAAAGAGCCGGAAAAGGTGGATCTGTCCGGTTTATACAGCACCAGTGCCATACTGATAGACCTGGATACGGGAGAAGTTCTAACTCAAAGAAATCCCGGCCAGATCATTTATCCGGCTTCTCTTACAAAGATGATGACGGTAATGGTGGCTCTGGAAAATATTCCGGATACCAGCGCTTCCGCAACTTTAAGTGAAGACATCTTTCCTCCATTATATGAAGAAGGGGCTTCCATGGCAGGTTTTGAACCGGGAGAAACTGCCACCTATCAGGACCTGCTGTATGGTGCGATCCTGCCCTCGGGAGGAGAGTGCTGCGTAGCTCTGGCCCAGAATATTGCAGGCTCTGAAGCAGCTTTTGTTGAAAAGATGAATGAAAAGGCTGCAGCTCTTGGTTTGAAACACACACATTTTACAAACACTACAGGACTGCAGGATATTAACCACTATTCCAGTGTGGAAGATATGGCATTGATCCTTCAGGAAGCATTGAAAAATCAGACTTTCCGTGAGATCTTTACCACAAAGACATATAGCGTGGCGCCTACAAACCTGCACACCCAGGGCTTTACTTTCCACAATTCTATGTTTGAGACCATGGAAAAAGCCGGGATACAGGATTCCTACATACAGGGAGGAAAGACTGGATTTACTTCTGACGCCGGCCTGTGTCTGGCAAGTCTGGGAGAGGTAAACGGAAAGTCTTATGTATTGGTTACCGCCCACGCAGATGGAAGCCATGATACGGATCCGTATCATATTATGGACGCCGTATCTGTTTACGGACAGCTTGCAGAACTGACACAGCCGGATACCATCACTTCTGAAGATGAGACAGAGTCTGAAGAATAAGATCTACACAATAGTCTGTACCCAGGCCGGTATCCAATGTAAGATGATAGTTTGGAGAAAATCCCCAGGGCTGCCGGGTGTAATAACGATAGTTATCCCGGCGGCGCCTGTCCTCCAGACGGATTTCCTGTTCTGCTTCTTTTTGAGAAAGATTTCCAGATTCCATCAGTCCCTTTACTCTTGTTTCAAAAGAACTGCCTAAAAATACCCGAAGGCAGTGAGGGTGATCTTTCAGAACATAGTCAGAACATCTGCCGATAATCACGCAGTTTTCTTCCTCTGCCAGTTTTTGAATCGCCTGGGATTCCGCCTGGAAGATTTCGTCCTTTGGGGCAGGGGTATCCGGAGAATAGGCGTACATCTGATTAACCAGATCATAGAGGAGACTGTTTGTCATTTTTTCCTCCCGGTCTTTAATAAATTTTCTGGAATAGCCGGTAGTACCGGCGATCATTTCAATAATTTCCCCGTCATAAAACTTATATCCCAGTTTTTCAGCCAGTTTTTGTCCAATTTCATGTCCGCCGCAGCCATACTGACGGCCAATGGCGATGGTCCAGTGATTTTCCGGTTCCTGGAGGCTTTCTGCTTCTTTTTTCTCAAATAATTCCGGATAGAGGATGGCAGGCAGAAAGGCAAGAAGCCGTCCAAAAAGTCTGGCAATAAAGCCTACTAAAAGAGCTGCGATAATAGTGCCTTCCCGGACACCCTGAAGCCTGTGAAAAAAGAACAGGGACAGGATTCCTGCGATAATGGTCATGGAAGCGTCAAAGGCTACTTTTGTGTTGCCGAAATTTGTTTTCCAGGTAAGAACGATGGCACGGACAAAGGACTCTCCGGGAAGCATGACCACATCTGCCAGCACTTCCATGTAGACTCCAAAGCCAAGGATCACACAACCGATGAGCAGAGAAATAAGTTTTACCGGATACAGTTCCGGATTCATGGCTCCTAACATGAAAGTGGTGAGGTCGATAAAGTACCCGAAAATAATAGATACCGGTATCTGCAGAAAATGCTCCAGCTTAAAATTTTTCCGCAGTATGATAAGCTGGAGAAAAATCAGCAGAAGACTGAAAAATATGGTAAATTCTCCAAGAGTAAAAGGAAAATTCAGGCTAAGCACATACGGGATCGAAGAAATGGGGGAGGTTCCCAGATCTGCCTTTGTGATAAAACTTACCCCGAAAGAATTGATAAATAATCCGATAAGGAAAATAATATAGCGCTTAATTTTTTCTGTCATGTGTGTTTCCCTCCAATGTTTCCATATTCTGATAGATCTTTTCAAACGTTTTCAAAAAGCTTCTCCGTTCTTCTCCGGAAATTCCGGCGAATGCCTGAGCTTCCAGCTCTTCGAATCTTTTTTCTGTAGCTGCCGCCATTTCTTTTCCACGATCCGTGAGAAAAATGTGCCAGGAACGCCGGTTGCCGTTCAGATTTTTTCGCTGGATCATCCCTTTTTCTTCCATGCCGTTGAGGATTGTTGTAAGCGAAGCCGGTTCGATGTGACAGGCTGCGGCGATTTCTTTCTGGGCCGCCCCGTCTTTTTCACGTAGAAAATCCAGAACTTTAGGCTGTCCTAAAGTCAGGCCGGTATCTTTCAGAGAAAGAAACAATTTTTTCTGCAGGATCACATGATTGACCATCAGCATGTAATGATAAGAAAGATTCATACACAAACTCCTTTCACAATAGTTAGAATGCTAAATATTAGTAAGCTAATAATATATCTTAGAAGGAAATTACAGATTTGTCAATGGAAAAGGTAAAAAAGTAAAATCCGGATATCCTATTGAAAAGCAAGGCGGTTCAGGTTATGCTATATAATAAAGAATTTACCCAATGCATTTTATCAGAGGAGGAATCCATTCTATGAAAGATTTAAGTTTGACTCAGAAATTTTTTATCTGCACAGTAAATGAAAAAGGGAACTTTTCCAGTTATGACCAGGTGCCGGTAGCATGTCTTATAGCCGCAGGGGTGCTGGAGATGTATATGGGAAAATGCATTACTATAGAAAGGAAGAGATTGTCTATTGCAGAAAAATTGCCGGAATCTATGCGTTATTTAAAATCTCTTTACGATATGATCGAACAGGAAACGGCCAATCGGGGAAAACCGGTAAAAGCAGAAAAGATCGTAGAAAAGTATACAGGAGCTTTTACGGACAAAAAACTTCGGGAACTTACGGATTCCCTTGTCCAGTCTATGGATGAGGACACCCGTTCATTGGAAAAAATGGGGAAAGGCAAGTACAGGCCCAAGAGAGAACTCCTTTTTGATGTGGCAGATAACCTTCGCACAGAACTGCTGAGAAATGACCTGCCTTCCAAAGACGCCATTGTTTTCGCTGATCTTCTGGATCGGGCCGGCCATTTAAAAGAATACCTTTCTAAGTATGAAATGAAAGAATTAAAAAAACGTCTCCATGAAATCCGCAAAAATAAAGAGGAGTCTGCTGTTAAGAAAACCATACGTCAGATCGATGAGCTGGTGGATACTCTGGTATCCGCAGGCAGTGTTTTTTCAGATGTTTGATCTGCGAGAAGCATTAAAAGTTAAATTAACAGCCTCGGAGGAATATAACCTATGAAAATCGGTATTATATGTGCAGGAGATGAGGAGCTTTCCCCCTTTCTGCCATTGATAAAAGATTGTAAAACAGTGGATAAAGCCATGTTGAAATTTCATATCGGGCGAATTGCCGGAATGGAAGTCGTTGCTTTGTTTTCCGGAGTGTGTAAGGTAAACGCTGCCATAGGATCACAGCTTTTAATAGATGTGTTTGGTGTGGATATGATTATCAATTCAGGAACAGCAGGGGGAATGGAACCGGACCTTGAAATATTCGATACCGTAATTTCTACAGAAGTTTGTTATCACGATGTGTCACAGGACATTTTGACAGAATTTCATCCATGGATGGAATCTGTGTTTTTTGCAGCAGATTCTAAACTGATAAGTTTGTCCAGAACTGCTGTTGAAAAAATTAAACCAGCCGGGAAAGTGATTTGGGGGCGGATGGCAACAGGAGAGTCTTTTATAACCGACGAAGGGCGGCTAAGGATCAATCAAGAATTTTCACCTTTGACAGTTGATATGGAAACCGCAAGTATTGCTCATGTGTGCTATGTAAATCGTATCCCCTTTCTCTCAATCCGCTGCATCACAGATACTCCAGAACACAGAGGCTTGGATAACTTTGATGAGAACTGTGCCAAAGCCTCAGTTATCGCAAAGGACATCACAGTTGCTTTGTTAACGGAAATCAAAAACGTATATTGCGAGTAAATGATATTCGCCACATAAGAATGCTAAAACACCTGCGGTCGGCGGAAATGCCTGTACAGCAGTGTCAATGACCGCAGGATGCTTATCCATACTCTTCGATCCGCTTCTACGGCTTCTGCCTTTTCAGGATCGCTGATCAAGATTTTCTTCATATCTAAAATTTCCCTTGTAACCTTTTAGGGCTGTTCCCTGTCTAACAGTTAAACAGACATATAAATGTCTATGAGAAGGAGGCAGAAATGGATGAAAGATTAAACCTGGTCCGAAGGGCTGTCCGGAGAAAACCGGGAGCTTTTGAAACGTTGATGGAACAGGAAAAAGAGTATCTTTATAAAATGGCTTTTCTTTATTGCAGGGAAGAGCAGATGGCCCTGGATACAGTAGCAGAAACTGTTGCAAAAGCCTATGTAGGTATCGGCAAACTTAAAAAGCCGGAATATTTCCGGACCTGGCTGACCAGGATCCTGATCAATGAGGCTTTAAGAGCAAAGGAAAAATCCGGAAACTGGCTGCCCTGGGAGGCGGCCGAACTGCAAAAAGAGAATTCTATGGCTCCGATCAGAGAGTATTCCAGGGAAGAAATCATGGATCTGAGAGGTGCATTGCAAAGACTCCCTGAGGATTTCAGGGAACTGGTCCTGATGAAATATTTTTATGAATTCTCTATTAAAGAAATTTCCCAGATTACAGGCAGCAGCGAGGGAGCAGTCCGGACACGTTTATGCCGAATACGGAAGTTGCTGAAAAAAGATTTAGAAGGTCCGGTCCGGCAGGAATCAGCGCCTATGTCCGGACCGCTGCCCGGGAAGATGAAATGAAAAGGAAAGGAAAAAAGAAATGAAGAAAATCGAATTAGATTCTATAGCGATTCCCCAGGCCCTTGATCTGGCCGTGGAAAAAGGAATCCAAAAGGGAAAAGAAGAGTTGAAGAGAAAAAAAAGAAGAAAAATCCTTTTCAATACTTCTGCCGCCGCTGCGGTACTTCTTGTCTTTGCCGGATATTGCAGGGCCAACCCGGCGTTTGCAAAAGAGCTTCCTCTGATAGGCGGGATTTTTCAGGAGCTTCAGGATAAAAGCCGGATTACCGGAGACTGGTCCCAAAATGGGGAAAATCTCAGTGAGCATTTGGAAACACCGGAAAAAAGTGAAGAAGAAATCCTTCAGGAAATGTATGAGAAATATGGGGATGAAGCCGGAAATATTCGTATCCTTCCTGTAGAAGTATATTGTGACGGAACCAGCCTGTATCTGACCTTAAGACTGGAAAATCTGGAAGAAAAAGGCTTTGGAGAACTGCTGAAGCAGGAAGATACCGGAGAATATGCAGACATGCAGATAAACGGAAACCTTCAATATAAGGATATGGAGCAGAACTTTTCTGTCTGGATGACTGTAACCCAAAAGGACAGCCGTCTGGTAGAAGGCATGGTCCAGATACCATTTGACCAGCCTGTGGAAACCAAAGAAGACAGTAGCTTCCAGATGGAGATCCGCCTCCTGGCCTGGAACGATTCCTCCAGAACAGCCCAGCCGGAAGCATTTGCAGATATGCAGGACGCCCGGTACTGTCTGATCGGTCAGCAGGTATGGAATCTGGAAATTCCTGTTTCTATAGATGGAACCAGAACTCAGAGATATACGGTGGAGCAGACAGGAGAGAAAGGCTTTGGCCTGGAAGAAATCCTGGTAAGTCCTTATGACATCAAAGTAAAGCAGATCCGTCCTCAGATGGACGGCCAGGAAAAAGATACCTTTTATCTGGAATGTCTGAAAAACCTGAAGGAAGTTACCGGTATTGACGGATATGCCACTTATGAGGAAGATAAGCACCTTGGTCTGAAGCTCCCTCTGGACAGTACATTGCTGGCCTTTGACCAGGATGGGGTCCCCCTGGAATGGACGGCTTCTTCTGGTATGGAAGGATATGATGTGTTCAGTACAAAGCAGAAAAAGATTACCAGGCTGTATCTGTATCAGCTTCCGGCTTTCGGCGGATATACGGTAATGAAGGATCAGGAAAATGCCAGGAAGCTGGCCCTGTTCAGCTATGAGCTGGAAATCCGGGAGGAGCCTTAAATGGCGCTGACATTTGAAGTGACAGCTTGAAAAAATTTTCATTCTGATATAGTATATTCTTTAGATGAATTTACGGAGGCGAATGAAAATGAATACAAAATTTAACCATGACAGCGCTTTAGAGCTGCTGAGGGAATATAATAAGGAGCCTTTTCATATTCTTCACGGCCTGACGGTAGGAGCCTGTATGAAATGGTTTGCCGGGGAGCTGGGCTATGGAGATGATCAGGATTTCTGGGAAGTCTGCGGGATCCTTCACGACATTGATTTTGAAATGTATCCGGAAGAACACTGCAAGAAAGCAGTAGAGCTTCTGGAAAAGGCCGGGGCGGAGCCGGAAGTGATCCATGCAGTATGCAGCCACGGCTATGGAGAATGTTCTGATGTAAAGCCGGAGCATGAGATGGAAAAAGTGCTGTTTGCCTGTGACGAGCTTACCGGACTGATCGGAGCAGCAGTGAAAATGCGTCCTTCCAGAAGCGTTATGGATCTGGAAGTGAAAAGCCTGAAGAAAAAATTCAAGGATAAACGTTTTGCCGCAGGATGTTCCAGAGAAATCATTACAAAAGGAGCAGAACAGTTAGGCTGGAGCCTGGAAGAACTGATGGAGAAGACCATCCTGGCTATGCGTTCCTGTGAGGAAAATATAAACTGTGAATTGGATAATTTAGGCTTATGAGTAATGTACTGACCCAGACCATTGTTTATGTGGTGCTTTTATTTGCCGGATATGGTTTTAAAAAAGCCGGTATCTTTAAGGTGGAGGATACGGATTTTCTGAAAAAAGTGATTCTCTATCTTACCATGCCGGCTATGGCGGTAAACGGGCTGAAGGATCTGGAACTTCAGCCCTCTTTTCTGTGGTGTTTTCTGGTAGGCTTCGGCACCAGCACCATACTTATGCTGGTAGGAATGGCGGCAACAAGAAAGAAAGCTCCGGAAGAAAAAGTGATGTATCTTTTTAACTTGAACACTTATAATATCGGAAACTTTGCCATCCCTTTTCTTACCGGTTTGCTCTCTACAGATGGGTTTGCTGCCCTCTGCCTTTTTGATATCGGCGTTGCAATCTATCTTTACGGAATTGACTACAGCCTGGCAGAGGCTGTGAAAGGGGGAAAGAGCAGATTTTCTCTGAAATTTCTTTTGAAAAAGATTTTTACTTCTCCTATTACGGATATGTATCTGCTGATGATCCTGCTGGCGGCTCTCCATCTGCGGCTGCCGGAACCTGTGCTGAAGCTGGCTTCTGTTATGGGAAATGCCAACGCTTTTCTGGCTATGCTCAGTATCGGTATCCTTTTTGAACTGAAACTGGACAGAAAAAACCTCCGTGAGATGGTGAAGTTTTTTGCCCTGCGGTATGGGACCATACTTGTTATTATGGCTGGCGTTATTCTCTTTATCCCATTTTCGCCGGATATACGTCAGGCCATCTGCGTACTTCTGGCGGCTCCTGTGGCCAGTATTGCACCTCTTCTTACCCAGAATGCAGGAGGGGACGGAGCCAAAGCGGCTCAGATCAATTCCATCAGTATCCTTTTGGGGATTGCAGGGATGATGATTGTTTACGCTCTGGTGTAAAAAGCGCTTGCCCTGGAGTGTACTCAAAGTGATATAAAAAAAAGAGAATATTTACAAAGGAGCAGAAAACATGGATAAAAAAGATTTGCAGAACCTTCTGGAACAGGTTGCCCGGGGCAGCGTTAAACCGGAAGAAGCCCTGTTACAGATAAAAGTAGAACCATATAAAGACCTGGGATTTGCAAAAGTGGACACTCACAGAGGAATTCGTCAGGGGATGGCAGAGGTCATTTATGGAGCTGGAAAGACCAAGGAACAGATTTTAAAAATCGCCCAGACTATGGTTCTGGATCATGAAAAAACGGTTCTGATTACCAGAATGAGCCAGGAGGCGGCAGATTATGTAGGAAAAGAAATGGATCTTCACTATGACAGCCATTCCAGGACCGGAGTTATCGGAGAAATGCCAACACCAGATGGAGTAGGGAGAATCGTGGTAGCTACGGGAGGTACCAGCGATATTCCTGTAGCAGAGGAAGCTGCCCTTACAGCTGAAATTTACGGCAATGAAGTTCTCCGTCTTTATGATGTGGGAGTTGCGGGAATGCACCGTCTGATGGATCATGTAGAAGATATTATGAGCGCCAGAGTGATCATCGCCATCGCAGGTATGGAAGGCGCTCTTGCCAGCGTCATCGGCGGTATGGCGGACTGCCCGGTAATTGCAGTGCCTACCAGCGTAGGATATGGAGCAAACTTCGGAGGACTTTCCGCGCTTCTTTCTATGCTGAATTCCTGTGCCAGCGG
>ERZ1643250.3793-NODE-3793-length-10019-cov-5.189582_pt1 | contig 10019 bp, 5 predicted proteins | sample MGYA00579262_ERZ1643250 | MGnify/ENA primary metagenome ERZ1643250 (study PRJEB29033, sample SAMEA4952265) | chicken gut metagenome | biome: Broiler Chicken; feature: Gastrointestinal Tract; material: Caecum | place: Ireland | collected 2018 | study: Broiler...
GACGCGATAGGTTACGGTCGTCGTTTTCGTTTCCGTATCCAAAACCGCAGTTACGATATAGAGTCCTGCGGCGATCTGCGTTTGCGCGGTTACCTCATTGCCGGCCGCATCTTTGATCGTATATACGTAATTGCCGTCGAGAACCTTCATCTTATCCAACGTCGCTTCTTCGAGCGTGAGCGAAACGTCCTCTTCCGTCTTGCTTTCCTGTATTTTCGTGATGGTAAATGTCGCCGTCGCCGAACCGTAATACTCGTTTTTGAAAGTAACCGTCACCGTTCCCGTTCCGACATTGATATTATCCGCATAAACGACGTCATAATTCGAGGAGTCGAGCGTTACATCTCCCAGCGTTACCGTAACGGAAGGCTTCTTCTCTTCGCCGCTCCATACGACGGTATCGTATTCGAGTGAAACGACCGCCGCCGATGCGGAAGGCACAGCCGTAAACGTCGTTTCCCCTGTCAAGGTGTACGTGTCGCCCGGTTGATAGAAATTTCCTTCCGAATCTCTCCATGCACCGAATTGTTTGCCGTCCGCCATCGAAGGGGCCTCCGCCAAAACTATGGTCTGCGTATCTTCCGCTACTCTGACCGTCTCGGTTCCTTCGTCCGATACATAATGAACGGGAATTCCATTGCGTACTTCAGACAAAGACATATCAAGCAAAGATCCGCTCACCCTGTTATGCAGGCGCGCATTAAAATAAAGTTTTCCTTCCGTAAAATAAGAGGAGGTCATTTCGGGTATGGAATACACAACTTCCTTTCCGCCGCCCGTGAAGGTCACATCCGTTCTCTCATCCATAACTTCTATGCGCATTGTGAACGAACCGTCTTCATTGACACCGCCCAGATACTGGCCGGGGCCGACTACCGCATTCCCTATACGAGCGCGCATCCAGGGATCGGCGGCACGCCCTTGCACGTCTATGTCGAGAGTCGTTTTCCCGGGGATATTCATATCTTGTTGTGTCGTTGTCAAATCTTTGCAGAGAAAAAATCCCAACCAATAATCCTGATCATCCGGTACGGAATTGAATTTGAGATCCATTTCGATCGGCAGTGAAATATCGAATCCGTTGCGATTGAACATAACGTCGATGGTGTCTGCACTGTTCGATTGAGCATTTTCATGCAACCTGAGCCAGTCCCCTTCCTGATAAAAACTGAGATTGTTGCTGGAAGCAAGTTCCCAGCCGTAGACATTGTATTTTCCGTTTTCGATCTGCACGGTATACGTCGCTGACCCTTCCGCCGCCGTAACCGTAAACGCGTTTGTTCCGCCCAGTTCATTCAAAAATTCCTTTTTGATCGTCAGCACTCCGTCTGCGATCTCATAATCGGAAGCCTCGATCCCGCAGCCGCTGATGCCCGTGATCGCCTGCGCTTGCGCACGGACTTCGAGATCTTGCGGCTCCTCCCTGTAATACGTTCCCGAAGCGGAAACAAGCTGCAGCGATTCCTCCGCATACGCCCGCACATAAAAAACGCTCATAAACGCCAGACAAAACGCAAACAGCACGGCAATTACTGCCGAAAGAGTCTTTCCCGCATTGCCAAGATTGACTTTTCTCATATCATTTTTCTCCTTATTTTTTTCTTTTACTGTCCGTTCGGATTTTTTTCCGTTTTTATGGAAATCTCCCCGTTTTCGGCGGTCAGAATAATCGTCCCGTAATCTTCGTTCGTATAGATTTTTGCCCCGATTGCTTCATACCGTGCACGCGTATCCGCGCCGAAATTCCTGTTCAGCCCCTGAACGACCGTATATTCCGGTTTGATTTCGTTCAGCAATGCCTGCGAGGAATACGGGCCGCTCGTTCCGTGGTGGGGTGCTACCATGATCTGACACTTCCCTACATTCCCGATCACGACAGGATCCAGATAATCGGAAGAATCACCGCCAAAATACGCTTTGACATGCACACTTTCAAATTTCACACCAAAACTGAAATGATTGTAATCAATCTTTCCGTCCGACCCTTTCATAGAATCATCCCTATCATATACTGCTTGCCGATAATAAATCGTGAACGCACTCGTTTCGCATATATCAACTTTCGTAATTTCTTGCTCGGGTACCGTAAGCACGGGTTTTGTTCCGTCTGTATTCGTTTTTTCCCGCACAAGTTCCGCCAGTTCATTAAAATATTTTTCTGCATTCGGCTCGTTGGTCATCGAATAATCGGCACAAGGCTTATAATAGTATTCACCGATATCGAAACGCTCGATCAAATAAGGCATACCGCCCGCATGATCGCTGTGTGCATGGGTCAGAATAAGATAATCTATCTTTGAATACCCTTTCTTTCGTAAAAATTGTGTGATTCCTTCCTGCGTTTCCTTGACATCCCATCCCGCATCGATCACGATCAATTTGCCGCTGTCCTCTATGATGCAGCACGAGGCCGAATCCATGACCTGGGGAACGGCGCTCCCGTTGAAGAGCGTTACGATCGTTTCTTCCGACGCGGTTACGGTCTGCTCCGGCTCTTCCGGCTTCGGTTCCGGCTTTTGCGGCGTTTCCGCCGGCCCGCACGCGGCAAAGCAAAAGAGTGCCGCGGCCAATGCAATGATGAAAAATAATTTTTTCATTTCCTCTCACATCCTTTTTTATTTTTATATAAAATTACACCAGCAACGCATACGACCACGCCGAGCGCGGCAATCAACGCCGTTCCGCCGACAGACGAACCGCAGCCTTGCGCCGGTTCCGTACCAGTATTTCCGCCCGATGGAGCGCCTTCTCCCGTAAACCCGATACCGTCGACATAGAGAAATTTGTTAAAAGACTCCGCGGTTGCGTTGTTGTACCATATCTTGATTTGCTCTACCTCTTTGCTCCCGGCAAAGCCGCTCAAATCAACGGAAAAATAATTCCACTGTTCTTCCTGCAAAGTCATCGTCGCCGTATTGATGCGCTCCCCGTAAAAAATTACGGTAAGCGTATGCGTGCCGCCTTCGGGAAGCCCGGTAGGAACATTGACCGCCAGATTGAACGTTTTATACTCTTTGATATCGAGCGGTTCTTCGAATTTCTTCAAAATCCCTTTTTCCGCATAGCCGCCGTTTTCAAAGGAAGAAGAATTGAAACGGAACGAAAGGCAGCGTTCGCCGAAAGCAGCCTGATCGGGCGCGATGCGCACCTGATCGGTCACTTCTACCTTCGTTGTGTTTTCGGCCGCCTCCCATGTTACTTCGCCGTCCTCGAAGTCGTCGAGAACGAACGTATTTTGGTACTGCCCCTCCGTAACGCTTAGTTCGTTTTGCAAAGAAGCGGTTGCTGCCGCCGCAATATCGAAATCCGGGATCAGCTCCTCCCACGACGCAGGTATTTTACCGTCCACCTTGACGAAACCTTCCTGCAACAACGGTTCAGTATACTCTAAAGATTTTTCCGTATCGATATACTTGAACACATCGTAAATAACTTTCTTTTCCAACGGATCCGACTGCACCGAATCCTGCCGGCAAGTCCAAAGCCCGAGGCTCAAAGTGGGAACGAGTTCGTTGACCGCATCGACATGCCTGTGCAGAATATAGCCCTGTATCGTAGACTGCGCCGCAATCAGGTAATACGAGTACGCGTAGGCGAAAGCCTGCAGTTTTTGCCCCTTTTCGGCTGTATACGCGCCGTATTCGGAAGGGAAGAGCGATTTATCCGCTTCGGAATAGCTGTTCAGCCCCTGTTCCGTCAAATACAAAGGCCGCACTTCTCCGTTGTAACGGTTCGCGGAAAGATCCAAATAACGACACAAAACGTCGATATTTTTATAGGTGATCTGCTGCGTATCAAAATCGGAACTGCAAAGGTCAGCGTACTCATCCGCCCAAAACCGTGGATCGCGCAGATCGGAGGGGTACGGATGATACGCAACGCCCCAACCGAAATCGCCCCCTGCCCGCGCCGTTTCAAGAACTTTATCGAAGATATCTTTGCCTTTATAGATCTTGTTTTCGTACTGGGCGGGAAGCTCCGCACCGTACGAATTCCATGCATGCGTCAAAGACATCAGCACGTTCGTATTCGCGTTGTATTTTTTGAACGCCGTATAGGTCGCGCGCAGCGTGCGAACATATTGATCCACATAATCGCCGATATCGTTCGGCCCCATGTTGTTCCATACTCCGCCCATGTCCACTTCGTTCCCGACCACGATGTTGGAAAGGAAACCGTAATTTCCCTCCGTCGTATAGCGCTCCGCCAAAAATTCGCACGCAGCTTCCCAGTATAGCATACCCCGCTCATTTGTAAGATTCGGAGCAAGAACGGTAGCATTCTGTTGTGCCGTAATATTTTCGGATGTTTCCGCTTTCGGATGAATCATCGAAGAAGCGCTGGCTGCCCTTGTTCCGCCGGGAATAATGAGAATGACCGTTACTTCCATTCCGTTATCCGAAAGCTCTTTCAACTGGGCGTCAAACGCTTCCACGCGGTCTTTGCGGAAATAATACGTTTTTCCGTTGGAGGTAAATTCGATTGCCCCCGAAACGGACGGCTTGTTTTCGTATACAAACTCGCTGATCGTGCAGTTGATGGCGGCATGATTGACGCCGAGCTTGAATGCGTCGTCCGCATTTTGCACCTGCAGTCCTTTGATAGAAGACTGAACCTTTCTCTCTGTACTCAATTCCGACGGAATATTCGAACTGTACGAAAAATCCGCAATGATCTCCCCATTCTGTACTACGCCAAATTTATCGTAAATTTTGTCATATCCGTCGTTCGTAAACCGTTTTACGCGAAGAGTGAACGTTTGGCCGAGCTGCACGGGAATTTCCGTTATCGGCTTTGCGTCTTCTCCATGATAGAGCGTCTTTTCGCCGTAATATTCATATGAATGTAACCGAACGATACTCGCCTCGCCGCTGCCGGACAGAATCCCCGAAAATACAATTTCATCCTCCGAGGCGGTGATTGACATCCCCTCCTGCGCGCTTTCCGCCGCGGCAACTTTTCCGTGGCTAAACGGAACAGAAGCAAACGCCGTCGCTAGCAGAGCGAACGCAAGCAGAAGAAGAACTGCGTTGGAAAATATTCTTTTAACCAAATTTCTTCCCTCCGAATTATAACTTGACCGCCGCGGCAAAATCGCCGTTGATGAAAAATTTCAGCCCGAAAGCCGTCGTAAAAATCAAGGGAATGCCGGCGACCAGATATACTGCGTAACTGACGCCGGGTTCCCCGGACTGGTCTGCCAGGTTCGCCGCGAGCGACTTCAAAATCGGCATCAGCGGTGAAATATCTTTCCGTTCAATAACGAGATACGGCCACATATAATCGTTATACATACTGGCGAAAATGCCGATCAACTGAATGGTCAAAATCGGGATTGACAAAGGAATACACAATTTCGAATACAAAACAAACTCATTTGCTCCGTCCAACTGTGCCGACTCGTAAATCTCTTTCGGGTGATTCGCCATAAATGTACGGAAGATAAAGATGTTTCCGATCTGCTGCCCCGCGATACCCGGCAAGATCAGCGCCCACCATGTATTATCGAGGTGCAGGTTGATGACCGTAAGATAAGTAGGCGTAAGAGTAAGCACGCCGGGAACGATCTGCAGCGCGACGATCAGCATAAACAAAAATTCGCGCCCCGGAAATTTATGCCGAACAAAAACATATGCCGCAAACGAACTGAGAGCCACCGCGCCGAACGTAATAATCAAATAAATAATGATGCTGTTCAGCATATTGTTCCATATGCCGCTCAACCCGTATGCATAGTTCGACCACATCGGCGTTTGCGGAAGCTGCCAGAAACTTTGCTGGAATTCCACCTTCGTTTTCAGGGAAATGATGATCGTTAAAACGACGGGCAAAACGACGAAAAACACTACGACCGCCATAAAAATGTAGATAACAGTCTGCCATACAACGCCTTCGACGCCCCGTTTTTGTATCTTCGACTTATATTTTTGCATATCAATCCCCCACTGCCGACTGCGTTTTGATTCTCATATTGAAAATCGTAATCGCCAAAATGATAATAAACAGGAAGAAGCCCATCGCCGCCGCCATACCGTAATCGTTGAACTGCGATATATTGTAGTACAATTCCAGCGCGGGAATATAGGTCGAATATCCCGGCCCGCCGCCCGTTGTCAGCCATACCCTGCCGAAATCTTGTATCGAGCCGATAAACCCGGTAACGAACACATATTTGAGCTGCGGGCTGATCAGCGGCATATCAATAAATGCCAATCTCTGCCACCAGCCGCATCCGTCTAATTTAGCAGCCTCGAACAATTCTTTCGGCACGCTCATGATCGCTCCGTAAAACAAAAGATATCCACCGATATACGGGAATCCGATAAACACAAGCGCCCATAGAGCCGTTTCGGAATTGCCGAGCCAGTCCACCGCGAGATGACCCAACCCGATTGTTCGCAAAAACACATTGATGAGGCCATCCATTCCTAAAATACCGGACGTCCAAATCATAATGCCTGCAACGCCGGGCAATATCCCCGGAACATACATCAGCACGCGCGTCCAATACTGCGCCTTTTTCGAGCTCATGGCAAAAATAAGCTCCGCAATGATAACGGGCGGGATCAACGCTTTGAGAAGATCCGTTACTAGAAAGATACACATATTCCCCATGCCTACCCAAAAATATTCGTTTTGGAACATGGTTATGAAGTTGTTGAGGCCTACAAAACGGGTATATACACCCGGCTTATATTCGGTAAGCGACAGGAAAAAGCTCCAAATTGCAGGAAAGTAGTTGAAAACACCCAATGCCGCAAACGACGGCAACAGCATCAGATAGCTCTTTTTATGTTTCCATAACGCCTGTCCGATTTTTTTATAGACAGATAAAAGTTTGCCCCCGATCTTGCTGATATTCAATACGGAGAAAATGAAAAACAGCCCGAATACGACCTCCGTTACAATGAATACGATTTCCAGGATCTCGTAAACTTCAATGCCGCGCGCCTTATTCAGGTCGAGCAGCATTCCGCTGCCGGAAAGCGACTCGTAGACAAATATTCTGTCTGCGCCGTCGGCGCTCTGTTCGATTTTTGTCGGTTCGTTGAAAACAGCGACTTTTGCGGCGATGTTTCTGCTCTCCGCCGAATAAAAACGCATCTTTTCATAGCGCATTCCGATCGAAACCAAGTCGGAACCTTCATTGACGGAAGCACAGTATACATCTCCGCCGAGCTGTACTTCCGCGACCCGTTCCCCGCCTTCATACTGCGCCACGATACCTTTGTCCGAAACGGCCACTTGCGAGCCGTTCCGGACATTGCCGTATGCGATCAATGTAAGTTCGGTGCGCAAAACCCTTTCGGGGCTGTACTCCCCGTCCTGCGCAATCGAATACACGTTGCCGTTTTTCAACGCATACGTCAGAGTATCTTCTTCAAAATACAAAGAAACGACGTCCGTCGAATATTCAATTTCGCAAAGGTGCGGCGTTTGCGCGCCGCCGTCGTCCGCCCAGGCGGTTCCGGCCCGCGTTTCCAACAGCGTAACGTAATTTTTATTTCCGTTTTTAGAAGCAACCGCCAGATATTCTCCGTTGCCGTCCAATACAAATTTGGAGATCGGGTCAAGAAGCCGGTACACCGTTTCCGGTGTACCCGACGCTTCGTCGAAACGAACGATCATCCTTTCGTCAACGAGCGAGGCATATACTTTCCCGCCTTTCACGTTGATTTCGCTGATACGCGGTGTTTCCTGTCCCTCGCCGAAGGAATACTCGACCAGCCGCTCGCCTTGAAAGCTTCGTTTGGCAAAGCTTCCGTCATATGCGTACACGGCATTTGCTTCATCGTCGATATACACCGCCGACGCACCCTGCAAATCGGCGCGGATATCGGTAAAGTCCGATGACCCGAAAACACTCATCAGGAGCACAGCCGTGGAAATAAGGACGAGCGCCACAGAGAGTATCAGCAGTAAAACCGATGTCTTTTTTTTCATCTCGCGCCTCAAGATTTAAAAAGGATTCCGTTCAGGATTCTCATAGCAATTTGCATTGTACCCTTTTACGGCACAATAGTCGGGAACGTATCTTTTTAACTGTCCTTGCATCGTCGCCGTATAAGCATCAACGGTCTGCTCGCCCTTGAACAACGAAACAATGTTCGTTTGGAATGCGCGTATGCTCTTCGGCTCCTCGCCCAGACCGCGCGCGACAATCTGAATGGGATTCAAGTCGCATTCTCCTTGGAACACAATGTCTTTTGCCGGGAAAATTTCATCCGGAATTTCTACGCCTTTGATATACGGAGTACCGTTGATGAACCAGTTCTGCTCCACATAGGAATCATAGAGTACCTGCTGCCCCGCGGGAGAAGCCCAAAACATCATAAAATCGGCGCACAGGTCGCTCTGCGTCTGCGACTTGTTGATAATCCCGTAGAAACCTTGCGGGCCTCCCAATCCGCGCGTCACGGTGACGTCGGGCGCACCGGCGGGATCGGAAAGACTCTGCTCCATAGGCGGGCAATAAAAGAAACCGATGTCCAGGTTATCCTCATACGTCTGCACATAATCCTTGAGTATATCTGCTCCGCCGAAATAGATACCTGCCTGTCCGTTCCAAAAATAGCCTAAAGCGGTTCCTTGATCGCAGGAGAAAAAGTTGTCGTTTACATAGGTAGGGATCAGCTTCAAAAGATTGGTGAGCATATCTTTATATTTTGCCGTATTCGGCCCGATCTTATCATTCATAAGCAGGTTCAGGATACGGACGTAATTCGTCGTAACATTGGACGGCGAATCGTTCGCAATGGCGAGTTCGAAAGCCTCGTCTTCGCTTACGCCCTCATACTGCGAAGGATACGGCTTATAGTCCCAATCCGCGTCGATACGGGCATTGTAGCAATAATCGCCTTCCTGGGCGCGGACGTCTTCAATAAAACTCCTGAAATATTGATCGGCGTAAATACGGATCAGCCACCCCATATAGGTAGACTGAAAGCTTTCCGTATTCCCCGAAATGGTGAATCCGTAATAATCTTTTCCCTCGATTGCTTCGATTTTTTTAGCAAACTCCACCAGTTCGTTCCATGTTTCCGGTGTTTTCGGTTCACCCGTCGTAGTTCCGTCGACGGTCAGCCCCGCTTCGCGGAAAATATCTTTATTGTAAAAGAATAGCACCTGGTTCGACTCAAAACTCAAACTGTAAATTTCGCCGTTCGTTCCGTTCGAGCGGTAGGCAGGCTCCAAAAGGATATCCGACCATACCTGGTCGTCCGCATACGGATTTTCCTGCGACATATAATTGGAAAAATCGACGAATTTATTGTCGGAAAAATACTGCGTCACGCTGTTGTTGACCACGATATCGTAAGTGATATCGTTTGTATCTTTCGAAAGTTGTTTGCCGAGAGCGTCGTTATATGTAGCCGTGTTCGCCGAATTTTCAAACGTCGTGCTGATGGTCACGCCCGGGTTCAGATACATATATTCATCGACCATCGCCTGAAAAGCGACCTGCTCTTTTTGACCCATCGGCAGATAAATATTGATCGTGCCGGACTTTTCTCCCCCCGTTCCTCCCGGAGTTTCCCCATTATCCCCGCAGGCGACAAATGCGAGGGAAAAGATAGCCGCCATTGTAAGGCACCCGATCTTTTTCAGCCATAAATTTTTTTTCATTCTCTGTTCTCCTTATTCTTTTTCTTCAATACGGCAAATACCCCGAACAGCACCGCAGCCGCCGCAAGCAGCGTTCCCGTTCCGACCACCGATCCGGAGCACGATGAGCCCTGCGGAGGATCTTCCGGCGTCTGCCCGCCATTATCGTCGTTTTCCCCGTCCTCTTGCCAAACGGGAACGGCGTTATCCGTTTCCGAAACAGCAATGGTGTATGCCCAGTTGCACTGCGTCGGACTGCTGCCGTTATATGTTACGACCGAAATATATCCCTCTTTGTTGAGAAAGTTATTCGCCGAAATACTGTTCGTATGCCCAACAATCGTACCGTTCAGCGTGATAACGGCGGTACCGTTTTCGTCGAATCCGAACGCGATCGTCAACTCGTCGCCCGG
>ERZ1643250.3797-NODE-3797-length-10012-cov-8.064879_pt1 | contig 10012 bp, 9 predicted proteins | sample MGYA00579262_ERZ1643250 | MGnify/ENA primary metagenome ERZ1643250 (study PRJEB29033, sample SAMEA4952265) | chicken gut metagenome | biome: Broiler Chicken; feature: Gastrointestinal Tract; material: Caecum | place: Ireland | collected 2018 | study: Broiler...
CGCTCAACAGGCCGAAGATCAGGCCCAGAATACATGCGAAGAACAGGCCGCACAGCGCCAGCAGCAGCGTCTGCCCCATCGCTTCGAGCAGTAATGGCCCGTATTTGGTGGTGATTGTGACAAGCAAGGGTCAGAACTCCTTTCTTTCTAAAAATCAGGGGGCGCCGGAACCAGCCAGTGCCCCCTGAAAATTCAGGTCAATCCATCAGGATTCGCCCAGATATCTGTTGATGATCTCGTCGTAGGTGCCGTTCTCCTTGATGTTAGCAAGGCCGGCGTTGAACATATCGAGCAGTTCCTGATTTTCTTCATTGAAGATCGCAAAGCCGTAGGGTTGGCCTTCGTTCGCGGTGTCCTCAAGGATCTTGAGCGCCAGATCGCCGTCCTTGATCGAAGCCGTCATAACCGGGGTATCCTCGAAGCAGGCAACCGTCTGGCCGCCGAGCACCGCCTGATACATGGTCGGGGAATCCTCGAAGTAAGTCAGGTTGAAGCCGTACTCGTCCTTCAGGCTCTCGGCATAAGCCGCGCCCTGCGTGCCGGTCTTGACCGCAACGGTCTTGCCGGAGAGATCTTCAAAGCCGGTGATGTCCGAATTCTCCGCAACCGTCATGGTCTGCGTCGCCTGATAGTATCCGTCCGAGAACATCCAGCCGCTTTCAATACGCTCGTCCGTGATGGAAGCGCCAGCGATCATGCCGTCCGCCTGGCCTGCCTGGCAGGCTGCGATCGCCGCATCCCAGCCAAGGCTGTTTATTTTGTACTCAAAGCCCTGATCCTCCGCGATCGCGTGGACGATATCAACATCGATGCCAACGAACTGGCCGTTTGCGTCAGTGTACTCAAAGGGCTTGAACACGGTATCGGTCGCGATGACCCAAACCTTATCGCTGCCGGATGCCGAGCCCTGGTCGGTCTCCGTCGTGCTGCCCTCTGCCGAAGTCGTATTGCCGCCGCATGCAGCCAGGCTGAACGCCATGCCTGCTGCGAGGAGCAGGGAAAGTGCTCTTTTCATAGTGGTGATTCTCCTTTTTCAAATTTGATCCGGCCGGTATGCCTCCTCCGCAGCCGCATACCCGAGCCAAAACGCAAGAGGCGACAGCAGTATTCCGACAACCGCTATCGCCTGTAATGCCTGCCTATTATTATAGCTTAAATCAACCGTGCCGTCAAGCATGGCGGTCATTTTTCGTCAAATTGTGGTTAAATATGCTCTGCCGCCTTCAAAATCTGCTCCAATGCAACATCGATCCCCAGCCGGCTGGTGCAGAGCGTCAGGTCGTAATTGGTTGCATCCGCGTAGTGATGGCCCGTATAGCGGGTGCAGTACGCGTTGCGTGCCCGATCGACGGACTTGATATTCATCCGCAGTTTTTCCACCGGCGTATCCGGCATCATCTGGTGCATGCGGTCGACGCGCCACTCAAAATCTGCATGGACAAATACGCGCAGGCAGTGGTCAAATTCGCGCAGGATATAGTCCGCATTGCGCCCGACGATCACGCAGCTTTCCTTGTCGGCCATTTCACGGATCGCCTTGACCTGCGCTTCCCACAGCTTATCGCTGAGCGGGCGGTTATAAAAATCAAACAGGCTCTGTGTAAAGCCGAATGTGGTGGGTACGCGCTCATCCCAACGGCGTACCTGCTCGGGGGAAAGTCCGGAAGATGCCATTGCAGTGCGCAAAATGAGGTCTTTGTCGTAAAACGGAAGCCCAAGAGCCTTTGCTGTACGCCGGCCCAGCTCGCCGCCGCCTGCTCCGAATTGCCTGCTTATGGTAATGATCTTTTTCATTTGGTCTCCCTCCTGTCCCTCCATTATAGCGGACGCGCCGCACAAACGCAAGCAAAGTTATTCGTCCGGTTTGCAGCCTCCCTCGGTGTTTTCTGCGCTCTATTCCGTTCCAGTTTGCTTTGCAGCCGCTGGAACGAGTCCTTTCGTCATGGCAAATCCGCAAATAGGCTTGCATTTTCCCCGCCGCAATGCTATGCTTGTACCACTGAAAAACTGTTTCTCCGGCATTTTCGTTTGTGTACAGACCGGTTCTTCCCTTTCGGCCTGTGAAAATGCGGAGAAGTACCCAAGCCTCGGCCTGAAAAAGAAAGGAGAAAGCGCGCCGGGCGGCGCGCAAACAAAAATGGGAAAAAGCTATGATGTAATGGTGATTGGCCCGGTCTCGCTCGACTGCAATATCGACCACCTTGGAAATGAACGCAGAGAGGTCGGCGGCGCGGTTGTTGCGTCCGGCTTTGCTGCCGCGGGCAGCGGGGCAAAGACCGCGATCTTCTGCAAACTCAATCCGGAAGAAGCTGACCTTTCCGAGCGGTTTGACGGCATTGCCGCCGACCTGTACTGGAAGCCCTCGGTACATACCTGCTCGATCCGCAACCAATACTTCACCGCGGACAAGGAAAAGCGCCAGTGCACCTCGCTGGGTGTGTGCGATCCCTTCCGGTTTGACGAGCTGCCCGACGTCCAGACCGCGGTATACCACTTTGCGGGGCTGGTTTACGGGGATTTTGACGGTGCGCTGCTCGAAGCCGCATCCCGGCATGGCAAGGTTGGTCTGGACGTACAGTGCATGCTGCGCCATGTTGAGCCAGACAAGTCCATGGCCTTCCACGACTGGGCGGATAAAAAGCAGTACCTGCCCATGATCGACTACCTCAAGACCGATGCGGCCGAGGCCGAGATCCTGACCGGCCTGACCGACCGCGCCGAAGCCGCCCGTCTGCTGCATGCGTGGGGCGCAAAGGAAGTCCTGATCACCCACAACACCGAGGTGCTCGCCTATGACGGTAATCAGATCTACACCTGCCCGATCAAGGCGCGCAACCTGTCCGGCCGCACCGGCCGCGGCGACACGACTTTTGCAGGCTATATTGTCGAGCGCCAGCAGGCTGGCGTGGAAGAAGCGCTGCGCTACTGCACCGCGCTGGTCTCTCTCAAAATGGAGACCCCGGGCCCGTTTCGCGGCACCCGGCAGGATGTACTGGATTACATGAAGGAATTTTACTGAGACATACCATACAGATGCGCCTGCAGTGCAGGTGCATAAAAAGAGCGGATACAATTTTTCCTGTATCCGCTCTTATTATTCGTTTCAGTTCTGCTCACAGCGGGCAAGCAGCTTTTCCCACTGCTCGTCTACATACTGCTGCGCGGCTTCGATGGTCCACTCATTGCCGGGCTTAAAGCAGTGCTTGAAGCGCCCCTGCAGCTTCATAAACTCGGTCACGGGCAGCTTCTTTTTCGGCATGTAGTTCAGGTGCCACTTACCCTCAATGACCTCGTACAGCGGCCAGACGCAGGTCTCGACCGCCATCTTGCAAATTTCAGGCAACAGCTCGGTCGAATACTGCCAGCCGCGCGGGCAGGGCGACATGACGTTGACAAACGCCGGTCCCTCGGTATAGATCGCGCGGTGCGCCTTCTCATGGAAATCCTTGAAGTTGCCGAGGAAGGTGGTCTGCGCGACATATGGAATGTTGTGCGCGGCCATGATCTCGGTCAGGTCCTTTTTGTTCTGCTTTTTGCCCACCGATACCGAGCCGGTCGGCGTGGTGGTCGCGCTGGCAAAGCGCGGCGTCGAGGACGAGCGCTGGATGCCGGTGTTCATGTACGCCTCGTTGTCGTAGCAGAAGTACACCATGTCATGCCCACGCTCCATTGCGCCGGAGAGCGACTGGAAACCGATGTCGTAGGTGCCGCCGTCGCCGCCGATGGCGAGGAATTTATAGGTGCTGTCCAGCTTGCCCTTGCGCTTTAATACGTTATACGCTGCTTCGACGCCGCCGCAGGTCGCGGCTGCGTTCTCGAACGCAGAGTGGATGTAGGAATCCTCCCACGCGGTATAGGGGTACAGGAAGGACGAAACCTCAAGGCACGAGGTCGCGTTACACACGACCGCCTTGTCCCCCTCATCGAGCGCGCGCAGCATGCCGCGGCACACCAGGCCCGCGCCGCAGCCCGCGCACAGGCGGTGTCCTCCGACAAAGCGCTCAGGCTTGCTCAGTTCCTTTTTGTGATTATATGCCATTTCAGAGCACCTCCTTATCCCTGCTGCGCTGACCCATGTGGATGTACTTCGGCCCCTGCCCGCCGTTTTCGGCCATCAGGAACAGGTGGTCGTATACGCGGGCGATGTCCTCGACCGCCACGTCGCGGCCGCCCAGGCCGTATACCACGTCGATCAGCACCGGACGTGTCTCCAGATCGTAGCACGCCGCGCAGGTCTCGGCGTACAGCGGGCCGCCGCAGGCGGAAAAGCTCTCGCTCTTGTCCATGATGGCCGCCGCCTTGACGTGGCTGAGCGCCTGCGCGAGTTCCTCGCCCGGGAACGGACGGAACACGCGCAGCTTGATCAGGCCGACCTTGCGGCCCGCCGCGCGCAGCTGGTCGATGCACGCCTTGGCCGTGCCTGCGGTCGAGCCGATCAGCACGAGCGCGACCTCCGCGTCCTCCATGCGGTATTCCTCAAAAAAGCCGTACTTGCGGCCAAAGGTCTTTTCAAAGTCCGCCGCCACGTCTAAAATCGCGCGCTTGGCGTTCTTCATTGCCTCGGCCTGCTGCACCTTGTGCTCCATGTAATAGGGCGACACGTCGTACGGGCCGACCGCCAGCGGGGTGTCGCGGCCGATCAGCGCGTGCTCGGGATGGTACTCGCCCACAAAAGCCTTGACTGCGTCGTCCTCCTCAAGCAGGATATTCTCCACCGCGTGCGAGGTGATAAAGCCGTCCTGGCACACCATGATCGGCAGGCGCACGTCGGGCGTTTCCGCGATGCGCATAGCCTGCAGGTAGTTGTCATACGCCTCCTGGTTGTTCTCCGCATACAGCTGGATCCAGCCCGCGTCGCGCGCGCCCATGGAGTCCGAATGGTCGTTGTTGATGTTGATCGGGCCGGTCAGCGCGCGGTTGACGCACGCGAGCGTGATCGGCAGGCGCGAGGATGCCGCGACGTACAGCAGCTCATACATGAACGCCAGGCCGCAGGACGAGGTCGCAGTGACCGCGCGCACGCCCGCCGCCTCCGCGCCGATGCAGGTGGACATGGACGAGTGCTCGGACTCGACCGTCACATACTCGGTATCCACCTGTCCGTTTGCAACGTACTGCGCAAAATACTGCGGGATCTCGGTCGAGGGCGTGATGGGGAAAGCCGCGAACACGTCCGGATTGATTTGCCGCATGGCATAGGCAACCGCTTCGTTGCCCGAAAGCCGCTCTCGGATGCTCATCACTTCTCCTCCTTCACAAAGTCGATCGCGCCGAAGGGGCACACCTTCCAGCAGATGCCGCAGCCCTTGCAGTGGTCAAAGTCAAAGTCCGCCCGCTTGCCGTCCTTGACCGGGATGGATGAGTCCGGGCAGAACGGGGCGCACAGCAGGCACTGCTTGCACTTACTCTCATCCCACACCGGGATGTTGGCGCGCCACTCACCCGTCATGGTCAGGCGGGCGGTGCCGCCCTCGTAGATCTCGCCGCCCGGGGTCAGGTCCTGCCAGGGCGACTGCTCGTTAATATCCTTTGCGCACTTAGCCATTATCCGCGCACCTCCTTGAGAGACTGGGTCAGGCACTCCATGTTGCCCTCGATGACCTGCGGCTTGGTGGCGAACTTATGCCTGAAGGACGCCTCCATATCGGATACGAACCGCCACGGGTCGAGCACGCCGCTGACCTTGACGATCGCGGCCAGCATGGGCGTGTTGGGGAAATACTTGCCGAGCGTGCGCTCGGAAATCGCGCGCGCATCGATCGTGTACACGCGGCCCTCGTAGCCGCGCAGCAGCGGGCGCACCTCGTCGGGCGACTTGTGGGTATTGATGACGATCGCGCCCTTGGGGTTTAAGCCGTGCGTGACGTCGACCGACTGCAGCAGCGTCTCGTCGACCACGACGACGTAATCCGGCTCATAGATGTTGGAATGGATGGTGCACCGCTCGTCCGAAATGCGGTTGTACGCCGTGATCGGCGCGCCCATGCGCTCGGGGCCGTATTCCGGGAAGCCCTGCACATACTTGCCCGACGCAAACGCCGCGTCCGCCAGCAGCAAACAGGCGGTTTTCGCGCCCTGCCCGCCGCGGCCGTGCCAGCGGATCTCGACCATGTTTTTCATGCTGTTTCCTCCTTGTTCGTATCCTTTGCCCGTTTCTGTATGCCGGATGAAAAGAAAAGGCTTCCGTCCCCCGTAAAGGGACGAAAGCCTTGTTTTGCTATCGTTCTACCACCCGTTACTGCATACCAACATACGCGCTTCCTGTAACGGGGAAAAACCGTCAGCACCTACTTTCAAAAAGGGTTCGGGCTGCAACTCCGGAGTGATATTCGGTAACGGCCTACTGGCGCCGGGCTTGCACCATGCCCCGGCTCGCTGCGGCGTTCGGTTCGGAACCTACTGTCTCCCTCATCATCTTTGGATGATTTGATTGTTTCTGAGCTTTATTATAGTAAAGAGAAGAAACGCTGTCAATCGGCATTTCGCACAAAAACAAATGTTTCTGCCGCGCGGACACGCACAAAAGCCGACTGTGCTTTTCCCTGATTTACGCCTTACCCGAAATCAGCCACGGCGCGGGCTCTGCGGCAAACGTGTGCTTGCCCGTCAGGCGGGAGACCGCGATCTGGATCACCTCGGTTTCACCGATGCCATAGCGCGCGAAAATTTCCGGAATGGAAGCCGCGCAGCGGAAGTCCAGTGTGTAAATCACAAATTCCATATGCGGGTTGAGGCGCAGCAGGCATTCGATCTCCTGCTCCATGCTGGCGGACGCGACAAGGAACGCCAGCGACGGCACCGGCAGCCCCTTCATGGTCTCATCGTCCACATGGTCGATGATCGCGATGTTGTTCAGGCCGAACTGCTCGATGTTTTCCTCCATCGTGCGGCGGTCGTTCTGGTTGTACTCCACCGCAATGACCGTGCCCTCGCCCGCGATGATCGCGGACTCGACCGCGATCGACTCGCCCGAGACAATGCACACGGTATCATCCGCCGCAATGTGCATTTTGTTTAAGATGACCGCTCGGATCTCACTGCCGACGTAATGGATCGAGCCGCGCGAAAAGTTCGCATTCTGCATACCGATCTTATAGGTCGAACGCGCGTTCGGGTTGAGGATAAGCATGGCAGCGGACGCATTGATGCCGCGGTTGATCATATCGCGCACCTTGTCGTGCAGCATGGGTCCGGAGGGTTCCGAGCCGTTGTTGTACCACACATCACACTCGCCCAAACCCGCGCCCCACATGCGATAGAAAATATCCGCATGACCGGCCTCGGTGAAAACGAGCACCGCATCATGGGATTCCACGGTCGGGATCAGGTTCTTGTTCTTGCGGGTGATATCCAAAATTTTGACCTTTTCCAGATCGACCTGAGTATTATCCGAAAAATACTGCAGCCAGGACAGGATCTGTGCATTGCCAAACATCTGCTTTTCCATAGCGCGGTCACTCCTTTTTTGTCCGTTGGCGCAGCGCGGCGCGCTGTGCTTTGCTTTATTATAGCACGAAAGGATCTTTATTGTAAATCCGGACGCACAGCCTGCAGCAAAAAATATGCGCCGCATAATGCGGCGCACAGCATGATCTGTTCAGCTCAGGAAGCACACGATCGTGATCGTGTCCCGCTCCTCTCCCGGTTTGAAAGTGATGTAATCTGCGTTGTCCCGGATAAAGCTGACCGCGTTTTCCGCCGGATCAGCATCCGTGCTTTCCATCGGGTCCACGCCGCCCAGCACGGCGGTCACCCGGATGTTCACCATCTGGGCATCCGGCGCAACACCGCACTCCACCATCACATGGCTGTCCGGCTCCGCCTTGCGGCAGCAGAGCGCAAACACTTCATCCACCACGACCGCTTCGCGCGCATAGTGGCGCTTGTCGATGCCGTTGTCCTCGAACTGCTTTTTGAGGAACTCCGTCACCTCAGATGCATACTCCGGCCGCGCGGGCACATCGCAGTGGGCCAGTTCCTTATCGCCCTTGCAGAACAGCAGCGTGAGCATGGCAAAGCCACCGTTTTCCGTGCTGGAGCCGCAGTGCACCAGCGCCTTATCGGCAACAAAGCGCAGCAGCTCCCCGCCATCCAGGTTTTTGCTGCGGCTGGTGTTCAGGTCCGCGCGCAGCTGCTGCCCGCCATAGGCCTCGCCGTCCCGGTCCTGCAGGTTCGCCAGCCCCGCCGTATGCAGGAAAATCCGGTCACCCTGCTTAAAGCGCAGCTCCTGCGAGCGGTAGGATACATTCTCGTTCATGCCCAGCGGCGCATAGACCGGCGATTCCAGCCATTCATAGCGGTCCTCATTGCGCATGAGCAGCGGCTGCTGCTGCCCTGCGTTGACATAGGTGAACCGGCCGTCCGCCGTGCCGAGCGTTGCAACCAGCGCATTCAGGCTGAACTGATTTCCCAGATCGTACAGCTGGGTGTTCACATCCGCCATCGTCTCTTCGAGTGACCGGCCCTGACGCAGCCGGCTGCGGATGGTCGTCTGCGCGATGACCATGAACAGCGCCTCCGCCACGCCGCCGCCCGGCGTCTGCCCCAGCACGATACACAGCAGGCCGGGGTCGATAAAGAAATAATCGTAGAACCGGCTGTCCCTGCCTGTACCCTGTTCGATCAGCCCGTTTACCTCAAAGTTCGCGCGGCTGGGGATATCCGGCAGCACCTGCGGCAGCGCAGACCGGCAAATCTCCTCCGCCATGCCGCGCCTCGCGCGCTCTTCCGCCTCCCGTGCGGCGGAAAGGCAGGCCTGCTCCAGCCGTCCGTCCTCCCGTTCCGCAAGGCGCTGGACAGCCTGTGCCAGCGCGCCGATCTCATCGGTGCGTCCGGTCAGTTCAGGCGGGAGTCTGTCCGCCTCATCCGCAGCACAGCGCTCGACCGCCGCGCGCAAACTGTCCAGCCCGCCGTCCTCCCCGCCCCGGAGCAGGTGCAGCCACCACGCTGCCAGCGCAGCTCCCGCAGCCACCATTCCAATGCATACGGCGATCATCCCATCGGCCGGCCGCAGGGCAGCCGCCAGCAGGATATCCACCGCCGTCAGCGCCAGAACCGACAGCACGCACCGCGGCGCCAGCCTGCCGGCCAGTGTATTGCGTTGTTGCTTTTTCATCTTGCATCCTCTCCGTCAGGGGCCTATTCCCCCTCGTCCTCCAGCAGGTCGGCATACTCCCGGAGCTCCTCCCGCACGACAACGATCTCATTTTTCTTCATTTCGCCCACCGCGGCGCGCAGCAGGTGCCGCATGCCGATCGGGCTGTTTTCGCCTGCCGCCATGAATGCGGCCGACAGCACGATGTTTTTGATATGTCCGCCGGACAGCTCGAACTTCTCCGCCAGAAAACCCCAGTCGATATCCTCAGCCAGCGGGGCGGCGGGCGGCATCATGTGCCGGTAAATATCCTCGCGCATGCGGCGGTTCGGGAACGGGAAATGCACCACATAGGTGATGCGCCGCATGAACGCCTCATCGATATTGCCGATCAGGTTGGTCGCCAGGATGCACACCCCGTCGTATTCCTCGATCTGCTGCAGCAGATACGCGACCTCGACGTTTGCATTGCGGTCGTGCGAATCCTTTACCTCGCTGCGCTTGCCGAACAGCGCGTCACATTCGTCAAAAAACAGAATGCAGTTGGAGTTTTTCGCCTCCGCAAACACCGCCTGCAGGTTTTTCTCGGTCTCGCCGATGTATTTGCTGACGATCTGCGAAATATTGATCTTATACATCTCCATGTTGAGCTGGCGCGCGATCACCTGCGCGCACATGGTTTTGCCCGTGCCGGGCGCGCCCGCGAACAGGATGGACAGGCCGCGGCCATAGGCGACCTTTTTTTCAAATCCCCACTGATGATACACGCGGTACTGGTATCGGATATGCCCGCAGGCCTGCTGCATCAGCCGCTTCTGTGCGGCGGGCATCACCACGACGGCCCAGGTGTACGCTGCCGGCACGCGGTGCGCCGGATCGCCCAGCTTGTGCACCACCTGCCGATAGCAGGCGGCATGC
>ERZ1643250.3805-NODE-3805-length-9994-cov-4.810444_pt1 | contig 9994 bp, 8 predicted proteins | sample MGYA00579262_ERZ1643250 | MGnify/ENA primary metagenome ERZ1643250 (study PRJEB29033, sample SAMEA4952265) | chicken gut metagenome | biome: Broiler Chicken; feature: Gastrointestinal Tract; material: Caecum | place: Ireland | collected 2018 | study: Broiler Caecal...
TATGGCTCTGACCTGGCAGCAGGTGGTTATGTATGCGGTTGGAGTTCTGCTGATCTGGCTCGCAATCAAGAAAGAGTATGAGCCGTCGCTGCTGCTGCCCATGGGCTTTGGCGCAATTCTGGTCAATCTGCCGGCATCCGGTGTTCTGGATCAGGTTCTTCAGGGAGGAATCGAGTCTCACGGTATTATTGCCTGGCTGTTTGAGGTGGGCATTGACGCTTCCGAGGCGATGCCGGTTCTTCTGTTTATCGGTATCGGCGCGATGATCGACTTTGGACCTCTTCTGTCCAACCCGGTTATGTTCCTGTTTGGCGCAGGCGCGCAGTTCGGTATTTTTGCAGCGATTCTGCTTGCTGCACTGCTTGGATTTGACCTGAAGGATGCTGCTTCTATCGGTATTATCGGTGCGGCGGATGGTCCGACCTCTATTCTGGTATCCCAGGTTCTGAAATCCAACTACATCGGACCGATTGCGGTGGCCGCGTATTCGTACATGGCTCTGGTTCCGATTATCCAGCCTGCGGCAATCAAACTGGTTACCACAAAGAAAGAACGTCAGATTCATATGGAATACAATCCGAAGAATGTCAGCCGTCAGATGCGTATTGCGTTCCCGATCGTTGTTACCATCATCGTCGGACTGGTTGCGCCAACTTCCGTAGCGCTGGTTGGTTTCCTGATGTTCGGTAACCTGATCCGTGAGTGCGGCGTTCTTGGAACCATGTCTGACACCGCGCAGAATAATCTGGCAAATCTGATCACACTGCTTCTGGGAATCACGATTTCTTTCAGTATGCAGGCGGAAAACTTCGTAACACTGCAGACAATCATGATCATGGTAATCGGTCTGTTCGCATTCATTATGGATACGATTGGCGGTGTTGTGTTTGCGAAGATCATCAACCTGTTCCTGAAGAAGAAGATCAACCCGATGATCGGCGGCGCCGGAATCTCCGCATTCCCGATGTCTTCCCGTGTTGTACAGAAAATCGCAATGCAGGAAGATCCGACCAACGTAATCCTGATGCATGCTGCAGGTGCAAACGTATCCGGTCAGATTGCATCCGTTATCGCGGGCGGTATGGTAATTAACCTTGTAACAAGTATGCTGTAAGGAGGAATGAATATGGATATGGCAACTGTACTGACTGCTCTGGAGATTATGTGGAAGGGCATGCTTGGAATTTTTGTGACAATTCTGATCATCATGATCTGTGTGTTTATCATGAGCAAGATCGGCGGAAAATAAGTCGTTACTTTTCTGCCTGATGATATAAAATGAGAAGAACAGAGAAGGGGCTTTTGTGCAGTCAGCTGCAGGGAAGCCCTTTCTCCGTTTTTTTTATAGAACAGGAAACTGCGTTTCCTGTTCTATAAAAAAATGAAAATCAGACATCGGGCAAGTATTGGCATTGTATTGTTAAGTGAATTCTGGAATCAGGGGATAGGAACAAGACTTTTTCAGGAGCTGATACGTATTGCGGAAGAAAATCCGAATTTAATGCAGCTTGAGCTTGATTTCATAGAAGGAAATAACCGTGCGCGGGCATTATATGAAAAAATGGGCTTTCGAGTAACAGGTGTGAAGCCTGATGCAATTCGGTTAAAGGGCGGAACTTTGCTCAACGAGTATTCAATGATTCGTGAAATCAGGAGATAATGCTTTTCCCCAGGCATTATGTTTTCATACGGTCTGTGCAGTGAATGCACAGATCTGATTGAACGGCAGCTCCTTTTTGTCTGTCTTTTCTTGCATTCCTGTGGAAAGAACTGATATAATGGTGAGCAAGAGAAAAAAATACGAAAAAGGGAGGCGCGGAGCGAAAATGAGCAGACTAAGTATTATTACAGAAAATCAGGCTCAGACAACGGTAGAGGGTCTTTACAAGGACCTGGAACGAAGAATCACTGCCAGCCCTCCGGGATTATGCCCGGTAGATCTGGCCAGTTCCTTTTTGAAAATGTGCCATGCACAGTCCTGCGGAAAGTGTGTTCCCTGCAGGGTAGGCCTGGGGCAGCTGGAAAAACTGATGGATTCTGTGCTGGATCACAAGGCGGATATGGATACAATCCGGGTGATCGAAAAGACCGCCCAGAGTATTTTCTATTCTGCCGACTGTGCGATCGGATACGAGGCGGCGCGTATGGTACTGAAAGCAGTCCGCGGATTTCGGGGAGATTTCGAGCAGCATATTAAAACCGGCCGGTGTTCCATGTCTCTGGATCAGCCGGTGCCCTGTGTGTCGCAGTGCCCCGCCGGCGTGGATATTCCCGGCTATGTGGCGCTGGTGAAGGAGGGAAGATATGCGGACGCTGTGCGTCTGATCCGGAAAGACAACCCGCTGCCTGCGGTTTGCGGATTGATCTGCGAGCATCCATGTGAGACGAGATGCCGCAGAACGATGATGGATGACCCGATCAATATCCGGGGTCTGAAACGTTTTGCCGTGGAACATGCGGGAGAGGTGCCGGTGCCGGAACCTGCGCCGTCCACGGGAAAACGGGTGGCGGTGATCGGCGGCGGCCCCGGCGGCCTCAGCGCAGCGTATTACCTGGCTCTGATGGGGCACCATGTGACGATTTTCGAACAGAGAAAACAGCTGGGAGGTATGCTCCGATACGGAATCCCCAGCTACCGTCTTCCGAGAGAAGCGCTGGACCGGGAAATTCAACAGATCCTGAGTCTGGGAATTCAGGTACATACGGAAACCTGTGTTGGAAATCAGCCTTCCATTGCTGAGATCCGGGAGGAATATGATGCGGTTTATCTTGCAATCGGCGCTCACATCGACAGAAAGATCGGAATCGAAGGTGAGGAAGCGCAGGGAGTCGTCTCAGCGGTGGAAATGCTACGGGGAATCGGGGACGGCGAGTTCCCGGATTATACAGGAAAAAGAATTACCGTGATTGGCGGCGGAAACGTCGCGATGGATGTGGCGCGCTCGGCGGTTCGGCTGGGAGCGGAGCGTGTACAGATTGTGTATCGCCGCCGGAAAGCGGATATGACAGCCCTTCCGGAAGAAGTGGACGGGGCGCTGGAAGAGGGATGTGAGCTTCTGGAACTTCACGCACCTCTGAGAATCGAGCAGGATGAAGAGGGAAAAGTCTGCGCGCTCTGGGCACAGCCCCAGGTGATCGGTCAGATTTCCAGAGGACGTCCGGCGCCATATGGAGCGGCGGTGGATCCGGTGCGGCTTCCCTGCGATATGGTCCTTGTGGCGATCGGTCAGGGAATTGAGAGCCGGGAGTTTGAAAAGTATGGAATTCCGATCCGTCGGGGCGGAGCCATCGAGGCGATGGACTGGAGCGGAGTCCGCGACAGCGAAGGCGTGTTTGCGGGCGGCGACTGTGTGACGGGACCGGCCACCGTTATTCGGGCGATTGCCGCAGGCAAAGTGGCGGCGGCAAACATTGACGAGTATCTGGGCGGACATCACGTGATTTCCGTGGATGTGGAAATTCCGAAGGTACGGCTGGACGACCGTCCGGGCTGCGGAAGAATCAATATGAAGGAACGCAGCGCCGCAGAGCGAATCAAGGATTTCAAACTGATGGAATGTCCGATGACCCTGGAGGAGGCGCAGCAGGAAGCGGGACGCTGCCTGCGCTGTGACCATTTCGGATTCGGAGTTTTCAAAGGAGGCAGAGTGGAACGATGGTAAAGATTACGATCAACGGACAGAAAATCGAGACACAGGAAAACAATACGATTCTTCAGGCTGCCGCGTCCGCAGGGATCCGGATTCCGACGCTTTGCTATCTGAAGGATGTCAATGAGATCGGCGCCTGCCGTGTCTGTGCGGTGGAAGTGGAAGGCTATGCGAAGCTGGTTACCGCCTGCAACAATCAGGTGCAGGAAGGAATGGTGATTTACACCAACAGCCCTAAGGCGATGGAAGCCCGCAGAACGAACGTGGAACTTCTCCTTTCCCAGCATGACAGCAACTGTGCGGTCTGTATCCGCAGCGGCAACTGTTCGCTGCAGCGGCTGGCAAACGATCTGGGAATTCTGGAGCTTCCGTTTGAAAAAGAAGTGCCGGAAAGAGACTGGGACAGGGAGTTCCCGCTGCAGAGAAATGCCGCGAAATGCATCAAGTGCATGCGCTGTGTGCAGGTCTGTGACAAGATACAGGATCTCCACATCTGGGATGTGGCGAATACAGGTTCGCGCACGACGGTGGACGTGTCCGGAAACCGGAAAATTTCCGAGGCAGACTGTTCTCTGTGCGGACAGTGTGTGACCCACTGCCCGGTAGGGGCGCTGCATGAGCGGGACGACGTCGGTACGGTGCTGAACGCTCTGGCGGATGAGAAAAAGATCACAGTTGTGCAGATTGCGCCGTCGGTGCGCGCTGCCTGGGGCGAGGGTCTTGGCCTGTCCAGGGAAAAGGCGACGGTGAAGCGGCTGGTGGCAGGACTGCGCCGGATTGGATTTGACTATATTTTTGACACGGATTTCTCCGCGGATCTGACCATTATGGAGGAAGGAAGCGAATTTCTTGAGCGGCTTTCCGGCGAAGGAGAACAGAAGTTTCCGATGTTTACATCCTGCTGTCCCGGATGGGTGCGCTTCCTGAAATCCCAGTATCCGGACATGGTGGATCAGCTTTCCAGTGCGAAATCACCGCAGCAGATGTTCGGAGCAGTGGCGAAGAGTTATTATGCGGAGCTGATGGGTGTGGACCCGTCGTCGATTTTCAGTGTGTCGATTATGCCCTGCCTGGCGAAAAAGCAGGAATGCGCTTATCCGACGATGAATGACGCAGGAGCAGGACAGGATGTGGATGTGGTTCTGACGACGCGGGAGGTGGACCGCCTGTTCCGTGCGGAGCAGATTCTGCCAGAGCTGCTGCCGGAAGAAGAGTTTGATCAGCCTCTGGGAACTGCGTCGGGCGCCGGCGTCATTTTCGGCGCGACGGGCGGTGTGATGGAGGCGGCTCTGCGCACAGCCTGCTGGCTGGCTACAGGAAAGAATCCGGATCCCGATGCGTTTGCTGCGGTGAGGGGAATGGAAGGATGGAAAGAGGCGTCCTTTGATCTCGCCGGAAGAACCCTCCATGTGGCAGTTGCCCATGGGCTGGGGAACGCAAGAAAACTTGTGGAGGCAGTTCGAAAGGGAGAGGTTTCCTACGATTTCGTGGAGGTTATGGCGTGTCCGGGCGGATGTGCCGGCGGAGGCGGACAGCCGATCCATGACGGAATGGAGCTGGCGGACGTGAGAGGACAGGTACTGTATCGGCTGGATCAGAAGAATCCTCTGAGATTCTCCCATGAAAATCCTTCGGTGCAGGAATGCTACCGAAAGTATCTGGGTGCGCCCCTCTCTGAGAAGGCTCATCATCTGCTTCACACGGAGCATCACGGGTGGAAGATGCCGGGCGAATCATGAGGGGAACCACTGTGCTGTCCGCCGCCGGGAACAGCGTCGGGACACATGGAAAAACGGAAGAAACAGTTACAGTAAACACTGCATAAATTAGGATAAAACGCTGGCGGAGGACGAATATTTTCTGTCGGAGATTGCATTTCCTTTGCATTTTTCATTGACAAAGGAGAGTGAAGTTGCTAATATATTGCATAAGATGTTTTGCGATTACTATAGGAAAGTAGGTTTGATAGATGGAACAGCAGAGAATTTTATCATTACTGGTTGATAATACATCCGGAGTGCTGAGCCGTGTGGCGGGAATGTTCAGCCGCAGAGGCTATAACATTGACAGTCTTACAGTAGGTACGACGGCAGATCCGGCTTATTCCCGAATGACCGTTGTCTGTCACGGGGACGATCTGATTCTTGAACAGATCACAAAGCAGCTGGAAAAGCTGGTGGATGTAATTGACATCAAAGTGCTCAAACCCAATGAAAGCGTACACAGAGAGCTTCTGCTGATCAAGGTCCGCGCGGATAAGGAAAAGCGCCGTGATCTGATTATGATTTCCGATGTGTTCCGTGCAAATATTGTGGATGTGGGAACGGAGAGCCTCATTATTGAACTGACCGGTTCCAAGTCAAAACTTTCAGGTTTCATGGAACTTCTGGGAGACTATGAGATTCTTGAACTGGCCCGCACGGGAATTACCGGACTTTCCAGAGGACTGCATGATGTGCGGTACCTGTAAGTATCTGTTTCCGTTCTGAGATATTCCGGGTTGCCCGGAGTGTCGGTTACCGTTTGCGGATCTGCGAATGGCAGCGATGATTCAGCCATTCAGTCAACGGAACGGTAACGTGTTGATTTACTTGGTTTGCTGGAGGGCATTTACATATTCAATCATGTGGGAAACGCCGCTGGGCGGCCGTCTGGAAAGAGACGATCAAAAAGACGGATCCCGATGTCCCCTGACAATATAATTTTATCTAAATGTGGAGGAAGTAACAATGGCAGCAAAGATTTATTACCAGGAAGATTGTAATCTGAGCCTTCTGGAGGGCAAGAAAATAGCGATTATCGGCTATGGCTCCCAGGGACATGCTCATGCGCTGAACCTGAAAGAGTCCGGCTGTGATGTGATCGTTGGTCTTTACGAGGGAAGCAAATCCTGGGCAAAGGCAGAGGCACAGGGTCTGAAGGTATATACCGCAGCAGAGGCTGCAAAGCAGGCAGATATCATCATGATTCTGATCAACGATGAGAAACAGGCGTCTCTGTATAAAAACGATATCGAGCCGAACCTGGAAGAAGGCAACATGCTGATGTTTGCACATGGCTTCAATATCCATTTCGGGCAGATCAAACCACCTGCAAATGTAGATGTCACGATGATTGCTCCGAAGGCGCCGGGCCATACAGTAAGAAGCGAGTATGTGGCAGGAAAAGGAACTCCTTGTCTGGTAGCTGTTGAGCAGGATTATACAGGAAAAGCTCTGGATCTGGCTCTGGCATATGCACAGGGAATCGGCGGAGCACGCGCAGGCGTTCTGGAGACAACCTTCCGCACCGAGACTGAGACAGACCTGTTCGGCGAGCAGGCAGTTCTGTGCGGCGGTGTATGCGCTCTGATGCAGGCTGGCTTCGAGACACTGTGCGAGGCAGGATATGATCCGAGAAATGCATATTTCGAGTGTATCCATGAGATGAAACTGATCGTAGACCTGATCTATGAGTCCGGTTTCGAGGGAATGAGATATTCCATCTCCAACACAGCAGAGTACGGCGATTATATCACAGGACCGAAGATCATTACAGAAGACACAAAGAAAGCAATGAAGAAGATCCTGTCCGACATTCAGGATGGTTCTTTCGCGAAGGATTTCCTGCTTGAGATGTCCGCAGGCGGACAGGCACATTTCCGTGCAATGAGAAAACTGGCTTCCGAGCATCCGTCAGAGAAAGTCGGCAAAGAGATCCGTAAGCTGTACAGCTGGAGCGATGAAAATAAACTGATCAATAACTGATATTCGGATGAACTTCCGCGCATATGAAATCCCCTCGCATGGCGACATGCGGGGGGATTTCGTATATGCAGAGGTTTCTGCAGAGTGCCGCGGAGATTTGCCGTGCGGCGCCTGCAGGGTTCCGCTGAAAGACTGCGGCAGATACCGGGTCAGGAAAACGGGGGAAACATCTGCAGAAAAGTGCGGATGGGCGGCAGATCCTGTTCCGGCTTGCGGCAGATGAAGCCGATTTCACGGGCCGGAATTTCAGGGCCCAGGGTAATTTCGGTGAGGAGGCCGGTTTCCAGCTCGTTTTGGACGAATTCACGGATGACGCAGGCGATGCCCAGACCGATTTTGGAGAACTCGATGAGCATATCCATAGTGCTGACTTCCAGAAATGTGTTCAGCTCAATGCCATGTTCTTTCAGCGCGGCGTCGATGTGCTGGCGGGTGATGTTGGCGTCGTCGGGGAGCATAAAGGTGGCGTTGGTTTTCAGGGTTTCTGTCAGGCTGTCGCTGCCCTCGCGGATCTGCAGGTTTTCCAGATAGGAACGGGTGCAGACAAAGGTGTCCTGAATTCTCTGGAGGGGCTGGTAGTGGCAGCTGAGCTTTCCTGCAGGGCGGCCGATCAGCCCCAGGTCGATCTGATGATTTTCCAGAAGTGCCATTGTCTGGTAGGAGGACTGACAGTGGATGGTAACTTTCACATGGGGATAGTTCTGGACGAATTTCTGGAGATAAGGGAGCAGGATGTACCTGCACAGAGTCGTGCTGACGCCGATGCGCAGCTGGGCGATCCCCAGAGAGTGACGCCGCTGAAGGGTCTGCTCCGCCAGATCGAGGGCGTGGAAAGCTTCCCGCACCTGTTCAAAAAGGAGGTTTCCGTCCTCGGTCAGCGTGACGCCGCGGGAGCTGCGGGTGAACAGAGTTACCTGGAGGGCATCCTCCAGACGGCGGATGGATTTGCTGATGGCGGGCTGGCTGATATAAAGTTCTTTGGCCGCCTGGGAAATGTTTCCGTGCAGAGCTGTCACGTAAAAGATATGGTAGAGGGAAAGATTCTGGTTCATAATAACCTCCCGTATGAATAAGAGCGTTGTCACCGTTCGGCCGGCTGGGCGGTTACGGTATCCGTCCATTGAAAATCGCTTCGCGATGGGACAGATGCCGTAATCATTCCAGTGAAAGAACCGCTGTGGAACGGCCAATATATAATTTCAAGTTATAGTAAATATTCTGAATATATATTATGATTATATCAGATTCTATGTTATAATAGCAATAGCCAAAAAGAAGCGAAGGAGGTTATGGCTATGGGCATGACTATGACACAGAAAATTCTGGCGGCGGCAGCCGGAATGGAGAAAGTGGAGGCTGGGCAGCTGATCGAGGCGAAGCTGGATCTGGTGCTGGGCAACGATATCACTTCTCCTGTTGCGATTCATGAGATGGATAAATTCAAACATCAGGAAGTCTTTGATAAGGACAAAATCGCACTGGTAATGGATCACTTTATCCCGAACAAGGATATCAAATCCGCGGAACACTGCAAATGTGTCCGTGAATTCGCCTGCCGTCATGAGATTACAAACTATTTCGATGTTGGAGAGATGGGAATCGAGCATGCGCTGCTTCCGGAAAAAGGACTTACGGTTGCGGGGGATGTGATCATCGGAGCGGATTCCCATACCTGTACCTACGGCGCGCTGGGTGCGTTTTCCACAGGCGTCGGCAGTACGGATATGGCAGCGGGAATGGCGACCGGAAAGGCGTGGTTCAAGGTTCCTTCGGCGATCAGGATCAATCTGATCGGAAAACCGTCCAAGTGGGTCAGCGGCAAGGATGTGATTCTGCATATCATCGGCGAAATCGGCGTGGACGGCGCACTGTACCAGTCGATGGAATTCACCGGAGAAGGCGTTGCGAATCTGACGATGGACGACCGGTTTACCATTGCGAATATGGCGATTGAGGCCGGGGGAAAGAACGGAATTTTCCCGGTGGATGACAAGGCGATTGCATACATGGAGGAACATTCCAAACGCCCGTACCGGATTTTTGAGGCGGATCCGGATGCGGTGTATGAGAGAGAGATTACGGTGGATCTCAGTCAGCTTCGTCCGACCGTCGCGTTTCCGCATCTTCCGGAAAACACAAAGACGATCGACGAGATTACGGAGGAAATCAAGGTGGATCAGGCGGTAATCGGTTCCTGCACCAACGGAAGAATCCAGGATCTGAGAGAGGCGGCTGAGATTCTGAAGGGACGCAAAGTGAAAAAAGGTCTCCGCTGCATCGTGATTCCGGCGACTCAGGCGGTGTATCTCCAGGCGATGGAAGAAGGCCTTCTGAAAATCTTTATTGAAGCGGGGGCGGTTGTCTCCACCCCGACCTGTGGTCCCTGCCTCGGCGGATATATGGGAATCCTTGCAGAGGGAGAGAGATGTATCTCCACCACAAACCGCAACTTTGTAGGCCGTATGGGTCATGTGAAATCAGAAGTATATCTGGCAAGCCCGGCAGTTGCAGCGGCCAGCGCTGTGACCGGAAAGATTTCCGCGCCGGAAGAACTGGGATTATAAGGAGGAAGAGAAGATGAAGGTTCAGGGAAATGTA
>ERZ1643250.3811-NODE-3811-length-9984-cov-12.154900_pt1 | contig 9984 bp, 9 predicted proteins | sample MGYA00579262_ERZ1643250 | MGnify/ENA primary metagenome ERZ1643250 (study PRJEB29033, sample SAMEA4952265) | chicken gut metagenome | biome: Broiler Chicken; feature: Gastrointestinal Tract; material: Caecum | place: Ireland | collected 2018 | study: Broiler...
GCATGTTAAAAAAAACACATTCATCATTTGTATTCTAACACATACCCGAACATTTTCACAGCCCTTTTATTTATATAATACAACAGTTCATGAAAAAAGACATTCCGTATCTCCTCTTTCGATACGAAATGTCTTTTTATCTTTTATTTGCTCAAATATCAGGCATTTACCTGATTCACTGTATTCCCCTCCAGGAAGGAACGGATATTTTCTACAGTAATATCCATGATCCTCTGTCTGGAAGCCTGGGCTGCCCAGGAAATATGTGGGGTGATAATGCAGTTCTTTGCTTTCAGAAGAGGATTGTCTCCCTTAATAGGCTCTGTAGAAACCACATCCAAACCTGCCGCATATACTTTTCCGCTGTTTAATGCATCAGCCAGATCCTGCTCTACTACAAGCTGACCACGACTGTTATTAATAAGGATTACACCGTCTTTCATCTTTGCAATGTTTTCTTTGTTAATGATTCCCTCTGTTGCCGGAAAAAGAGGACAATGGAGAAAGATAACGTCAGAACGGGCAAACAGCTCATCCAACTCTACATATTCTGCCAGTTTTTTCCCAGATTCACTCTGGAAAGTATCATAGGCCAGAACTTTCATGTCCAGGGCATTCAGCAGTTTTGCCGTAGCCTGTCCGATTCTTCCAAGGCCGATAATCCCTGCTGTTTTTCCATACAGCTCGATCATCGGATAATCCCAGTAGCACCAGTCTTCATTATTCTCCCATTTTCCAGCTTTTACTGTCTGGTCATGGTGTCCGTAGTGAGAGCAGATTTCCAGCAGCAGACCCAGAGCATACTGTCCTACGATCTGGGTTCCGTATGTAGGTACGTTTACTACCGGAATTCCCTTTTCCTTGGCATAAGCGTAGTCTACCACGTTATATCCTGTTGCCAGAACCGCGATCAGTTTGATATTCCCGCATTTGTCAATAGTCTCTTTGGAAATGGGAGTTTTATTGATCACAACAATCTCTGCGTCTCCGATACGCTCAGCGATCAGAGGAGATTCCTCATAAGAGGTTCTGTCATACACTGTCACTTCTCCCAGCTCTTTTAAAGCGTCCCAGCTTAAATCTCCGGGATTTTCTGTATAACCATCTAAAACAACTATCTTCATCCTATCATTCACCTTTCTGTTTTTGTGTATTTTTCTTTCTATCCGTTCAGTGCTTTATCCAAAGTCTTCATCTTGTTCAATTCTCTCAAATACAGACTCTGAGCCAGTTCCAGACTTACTTGGATAAACCGCACTTTAAATCCCGGCTGACTCTGGGCGATTTTGGGCAGGTCTACGGAAATAACGGTTCCGATCTTAGCATAGCCCCCGGTACTCTGCCGGTCTGCCAGCATAATAATAGGCTTACCGTTAGAAGGAACCTGGATGCTACCCAGAGAAATTCCATCTGTATTGATATTTCCGTCTCCTTTATGTTCTACAGGTTCTCTTTCCAGTCTGCATCCCATCCGGTCAAACTCATTAGTGATCACACCGCTGTTCCAGAAAAAGCTGCGGATTCCCTTTTCTGTAAATTCATCATCCTGGGGGCCCAGGACCACACGAAGAACAATCTCTTTATCTGGGTAGACATCTGCCGGAACTTTTCTTTTCTCCATATTAGGCAGTTCTGTTTTGGGACTGGTAAATCCAATTTCATCTCCCGGTTCCAGTTTCCGTCCTCCTATTCCTCCAAGTTTATTTCTGAGAAGGGTAGATTTGCTGCCCATGACCAGAGGCACATCCAGTCCCCCTGCAAAGGCAATGTAGCCACGGCATCCATTCTGCATCCCGCCAAAGGATAATTTCTGTCCCTCTTTTACCAGGACTGCCTGGTACATTGGGAAGGGACGTCCATCCAGCATCGGCATCAGATTTCCGCCTGTAACAGCGATAATATTATCCCGTGTAAAGCGGAGTGCAGGGCCGATAAATGTCATCTCCAGAGCTCCCTCTGTCATCTTATTTCCTACAAGGATATTGGCGATATGAAAGGCATGACTGTCCATAGCCCCTGAGGTGGATACACCGTAAGCCTGATATCCGAACCGTCCTTCGTCCTGAACAGTTGTCAGAACTCCTCCATTCTCAACTACGATTCCCATATCATACCCTCCTTTCACTCATTCTCCTCAACTGTATATGTCTTTACCCTGTAAGTTCCGTTCTCTACGTCTCTGCGTATCCGGTCATATTCTTCCTTTGTAACAGGTACATGTTTTACCCAGTCTCCTGCATTTAAAAGAAAGGGTTCTTCTCTGTCGTAATTGCAGATATCCAGAGGCGTGCTGCCGATAATATTCCATCCGCAGGGCTGTTCAAAAGGAATCAGGTCTGACAGGTTCAGCTGAACCACTACAGATCTGGCCGGAATCTTCACACGGGGAGACTCCCGCCGTTTAAAGCTGTAAGGCTCCTGGAATCTTGCCATGTATGGATGTCCCGGAGCAAATCCAAGCATATATACATAGTATTCATGTTCTGAATGCTTGCGGATAATCTCCTCTACAGAAGTCTGCTCCAATCTGGCACAGTATTCCAGATCCGGCCCTGTTTCTCCGCCATAGAGAATAGGTACTTCCTTTATGATCTTCTTCTTTTTCTGTATGGAGTGCATATTATTCAGTCTTTCTTTCAGTTCCCTGACCAGCTGGTCATAAAGCAGTACTTCCGGACGATAATGGACGATGAGAGAACAGTAAGTAGGCACCACTTCCACAACACCGTCAATGGGGGCCTCCTTCAGCTTTTCTTCTAACATGCGGACTTTTGAATTGGTCTCAAGACAGATTTCTTTTCCGAATTCCACTGATACCGCTCTGTCTCCTGCTATGAGAAATTTAACATCCATAAACAGCAGTCACCTCCGTTTCTTAATAATCTTTTCAATATGTTATGCCATGGAAATAGGGCCGCCTCTCATTTTTCCTGCTGTGGTGATTCTGTTAATAGCCACCATATAAGCGCCCATACGCATTGTGCTGCCTTTTTCCTGGCTCATCTGTCTGACATCCTTATATGCCTTCATCATGATTTTTTTCAATGTCTGGTTTACTTCTTCCAAGTCCCAGGCCATACTCTGAATGTTCTGGACCCACTCGAAATAGGATACCACTACACCACCTGCGTTTGCAAGAATATCTGGAACAACCAGGATTCCTCTTTTTTCCAGAATTTTATCTGCATCCACAGTAGTAGGACCGTTTGCTGCCTCTACAATAACCTTTGCCTGTATATCTCCAGCATTATCCTCTGTAATCTGGTTTTCCAAGGCAGCTGGTATCAATACATCACAGGGGCAGGTCAACAGTTCATCATTTGTGATATGTTCTACATCGGGAGCTTCATAGTCTTTCAGACTTCTGCTTCTGTCTGAAAGGAATTCCCGGATTTCAGGAATGTTCAGACCATCTTTTTTTCTTACTCCGCCAGACCAGTCGCTGACTGCTATGACTTTCTTTCCTTCCTCATAGAGGATGCTCGCTGCTGTTCCCCCTACATTTCCCATTCCCTGGACTACATAGGTCTGTTCCATTGGATCCAGCCCCAGATCCGTCAGACATTTTTCTGTGATAATGGTAACACCTCTTCCCGTTGCCTCAGATCTTCCGATAGAGCCTCCAATCTCAACAGGCTTTCCAGTTACCACTCCCGGTACACTGTGTCCTTTGAACATGCTGTATGTATCCATGATCCAGCCCATAACTTCACCGTTTGTGTTAACATCCGGAGCAGGAATATCCTGATCCGGGCCGATCAGAGGAAGGATCCTTGTAGTATATCTTCTTGTCAGTCTGATCAGTTCATCTCTTGACAGTTTTGTAGGGTCTACTTTGATCCCGCCCTTTGCTCCGCCGTAAGGGATATTTACAACAGCGCATTTAAAGGACATCCATGCCGCCAGAGCTTTTACTTCATCGGAGCTGGCATTCTGATGGTAACGGATTCCGCCTTTATATGGTCCCCTGGCACTGTTATGCTGGACCCGGTATCCTTCAAATACTTTCAGGGTTCCATCGTCCATCTTTACCGGAATAGAAACGGTCAGTTCTCTTTCCGGATATTTCAGGGTTTCGTATTCTTCCGGTTTCAGTCCCAGTTTCCCGGCTGCCTCTTCAAGTACAGCAATCATATTTTCATAAGGATTATAGGTTTTTGCTTCCATAACAGCTTCCTCCACTCCCGTTTCTGCTCTGTTTAAAACAAAGCTTCTATCTCATTTTCTCATTAATCTACAAATTCAAATCCAACTTCTTCTAATTTTGCATCCACCCAGGAACGAGGCCATTCTCCACGCTGAAGAATACCTTCCATCTGTTTCTCCTCGCTTTCGTGGTATGCTTTAGCTTTCTCTGCCAGTTCCTTGGCAAATTCCGGTCTAATTGCAATCAGGCCATCAGAATCTCCTACAATGATATCTCCCGGATTAATGATGATCCCTGCAAAAGATACCGGGAAGTTCATTTCTCCCGGACCATTCTTATATGGACCATTTGGAGTAACACCTTTTGCATATACCGGGAAATCCATCTGGCTCAGTGTATAACTATCTCTTACACAGCCATCGATGATAATACCCGCAATGCCTCTGGACCTTGCATAGCTGCTCATGATCTCCCCGCAGAGAGAACGGCTCATGCTTCCCTTGTTTGCCAGAACGATAACATCTCCCGGCTGAGCCATGTCCAAAGCCTTATGAAACAGCAGATTATCTCCTGCAGGGGCATTTACGGTAAATGCAGTTCCCAGAAGCCTTGCTTTTGGATTCAGGGGATAAATGCTGGCGTCAACGGCAGCGATTCTGCCGCAGTTGTCATCAATATTTGCTACAGGAATGCCTCTAAAGGCCTCCACCAGCTCTTTTGCCGGTCTCTCAAAGTTTCTTCTGATTCTACATCCTACTGCCATTTTAAAAACCTCTTTTCTTTACTTTTAAATCTGCCCTCATAATAGCACAGAAGTTAATAATTGAAAAACGAATAATTTCTCTGTATAATATAAACAAATTCTATATATCACTAAGGAGAATCTTTCATGAATCTGTCTGAAATCGAAACCTTTTTAACTATTGTAAATACCAGAAGTATTACCAGGACTGCAGACCTTCTCTTTCTGTCTCAGCCTACAGTGAGCCATCGTCTTACTTCTCTTGAAAACGAGCTTGGATTTCCTCTTGTAATACGGAATAAGGGTCATAAGCAGGTAGAGCTGACACAAAAAGGAACGGACTTTATTGTTATTGCCGAAAGGTGGATGTCACTCTGGAAAGAAACTATGGAGCTGAAACAGAATCAAGAAACGCTTCTGCTGACCATAGGGTGTACCGACAGTCTGAATATTGCCGTATTCACGCCGCTTTACGAAAATCTTCTCAGCGAGAATTCCAATCTGGCTCTGAATATCCAGTCCTCCCATCACTCCTCAGAGCTTTACGGGCTGCTAAGCGAGCATACCATAGATATCGGCTTTGTGTATCACAAACTTCATTACAAAAATATCCTGACGGAAAAACTTTTTGAGGAAAAGCTTTTTCTTGTACAGTCAGATACGCCTGCGGTTCCATCTGCAAAGGTACATACTGATGAGCTGGATCCTTCTCTGGAGCTTTTCCTCAGCTGGGATGACAACTATCAGCTATGGCATGACCGCTGGCTTTCCAATGTTTCCAGGCCTCATATTTCTGCCGATACTATTACTCTTTTGGAGAAGCTGTGGAAAAAACCTGGAAACTGGATGATTGCTCCTGAATCCGTGATTTTGGAGCTTTCCCGGCACCGTTCTCTGTATATCAGTGAATTGAAAAATCAGCCTCCCAACAGAATCTGCTACAAGATCAAACATCGCTATCCAAAAGTCACCAGCAAACGGGCGGTGGAATTCTTTGAAAATGCTCTGGAGGAATATATGAAAATACCTCTGGAGAAATTTCCTCTGGGAGAAGTATGGATTAACTCCTCTGGGGATCTGTAAATCCTCAGACGAGGCCATAAGCGGCAGATTTATATCTGCCCCGTCTATTGTTAATAGAAACCTGTTAATAGAAAACGGGAAATGATAGTCTTTTCAGATGTTCATTCCCCGTTTTTTACTGTTCGCTTATTCAAAATTATTTTTTAAGTTCTGCCACAGCTTCTTTGATTCTCTTGCAGGCTTCCTGAAGATCTTCATAGCTGCAGGAATAGGATAACCTCAGATATCCTTCTCCTTCTGTTCCAAATGCGGAACCAGGAACCATAGCCACTTTTGCATGTTCCAGGATGTACTCTGCAACTTCCATAGATGACATGCCAAGACTCTTGATGTTAACAAAGATATAAAATGCGCCCTGAGGATTGTTGCAGCTGATGCCGTCAATCTCATTAAGAGCTTTTACAACATAGTCTTTCCGTCTTTGATATTCCTGTCTCATGGCTTCCACATCCTCTGCACAGTCGCGCAGGGCTGTTACAGCCGCATCCTGTACAAAAGAAGAAGCACAGGTGATGGTATACTGATGAACTCTTACGCAGGCTCCAATGATTTCCTTTGGAGCACACATATAACCCAGACGCCATCCGGTCATAGAATATGCTTTTGAAAAACCGCCCAGTGTAATGGTTCTCTCTTTCATTCCCGGTAGAGAGGCAATACTTATATGCTCTGTTCCATCATAGACAAGCTGGCTGTAAATCTCATCTGCTACTACCAGAAGGTCATTCTTTATTGCAATCTCACTGAGTTTTTCCAGCGTCTCTCTTGAGAACACGCCACCTGTAGGATTGCTGGGATTTACGATTACGATCATCTTAGTCTTATCTGTCACTTTAGACTCCATCTCTTCGAAATCGATCTGATAGTTATTTTCTTCCTTCAGGCTATATGTAACCGGCACAGCCCCCAGAGATGAGGGTACATGAATGTAGTTTAACCATACCGGGTTAGGAACCAGGACTTCATCGCCTTCTTCAAGAAAAGCTGCCATAGATGCATAGGTAGCTTCTCCAACACCTACTGTTACCAGGACTTCTTCTGCCTCATAATTTACACCATGATGTTCTGTCTCCCACTGAGCGATTTCTTTTCTCAGGGCAGGAGTTCCGTAATTAGATGTATAGAATACATGTCCAGCCTTAAGGCTTTCATATGCAGCTTCTTTAATTTTTTCCGGCGTATCAAAATCTGGGCGTCCGATTTCCAGATGGATTACTTTTTCCCCTGCCTGCTGCATCTTAGTGGCCTTCTCCATTACCGCACGGATTCCTGAGAAGGGCAGACTTTCCATTCTTTTCGCTGTCTTATACTCCATATCTTTTCCTCCAAAATTTTAATGATATGTATTTCTTAAACAGATGGTATCATTGGAGTAATAGAAAGTCAATTTCATAATTTATATGTATAATATTAATATTATTTATATTTAACTATTATATGCTTCCTCGTTCAACTCTTTTTCTTTCTTGTTGACGATAACATTTACTGTTGCATCACCGATAACATTCAGAGGCAGAAGAGCCATCTCAACTGGACGGTTGATAGCAACTACCAGGGCATATGCAATCATGCAGGCATCTGATGTCCAGCCCATTCCGGAAAGAATTGTTACGATCAGAGTTGTTCCTGCAATGGGGATTGCAGGGCAGCCCATTGCTGCACAGATGGACAGGAATGCCACAACTGCCAGGTTGACAGGTGTAACATCGATTCCTGCACTGGTAGCGATAAAAGTTGCAGCAAACATATGCATAACTGTAGTACCGTTCATGTTAATGGTCATACCTGTAGGTAGAACAAAGCTGGAAATTTCCTCACTGCAGCCCAGTTCATTGATACAGGTTCTCATATTCAGAGGCAGGCAGGCTGCAGATGAATTTGTAGAGAATCCTAATACCCCTACTTTGGCAATCTTCTTGATAAATTTAATTGGATTCAGACCAGTAGTAATCCAGATACCGATAGGATAAAGAGTAACTACCAGGATAAACAATGTGATCATCGCTGACACGATATATGCTGCTGCCGGTGCCAGATACTCGGTTCCATATACGGCAAAGGTTCTGGATATCAGACAGAAAATAGCAATGGGACCTACCTTGTTAATCAGAAAGGTCAGATACAGATTGATAACTTCACTGCAGCTTTCCAGTACTTTTTTCAGCGGGTCTGTTTTCTCGCCCAGGGCATTCATGCACAGACCGATGATAATAGCCACGACTACCACCGCCAGAATACTGTTATTGCTGCTGAAAGCCGAGGCAATGTTAGAAGGCACTGCCTCCAGAATAGTCTGGAGAGGATTAAAGGCGTCAATAGTAGCTGCATCTGTAACTGCTTCACTTGGAAGGGTAACATCAAAGAATCCTGCAGATTTCACAAGATATGCCACCAGGCCTCCGAAAAAGGCTCCTACCACGTAAAAGCAGATAAATCCCAGGACCGTCCGTCCTGCAATTCTTCCCAATTTAGAGGAACTGGAAATACTACACATAGCAAGACTCAGAGATACCAGTACCAGAGGCACAATAGCAAGCTGCAGGCCTCTCATAAATAACTGGCCGATAATGTAGAACAAGCCCAGGGCACTTACACCATCTTCTGCTGTAATGTCCTGAAAGAGAAGCATGTTGATAACATTCCACACGTTCTCGTGGCCTGAATCAGTCAGCTGCTCCCTTAAAAAAAGGAAGGCTATACCTACAATCAGGCCGCCAACCAGGGCTATCATCATATTCCTTACAACTGATGATTTCTTTTTGTTTGTCGCTTTGCTCATTTTTCTCATCCTTTCTTTTCGTTTTCTTTGAGACTGTTCTATTTCTCAACACCCGGAGGTGAGAGTTTCAGACTCGTTTTCATAATTCTGATTAACAGAAAAACACCGGATAAATCAACGCAGTCATACCCTACTTTAAATCCCCATTGATTTATCCGGTATCTAAGATATAAAAAATCTTTACAGATGTTTGATCTCAATTCCTTCTTCTGCAAATTTTTCTCGGATTTTCTGAACAAATGCTAAAGCTTTCGGACCATCTCCGTGTACACAGAGTGTATCGCCTTTAATATCCAGTTCTTTTCCGCTAATAGACATAACTTTTCCCTCTTTGATCATCTTTACACATCTCTGAATAGCAATTTCTTCATCTGTGATCATTGAGCCTTCCATCTTTCTGGGCACTAAAGAAAGATCGTCCATATATGCCCTGTCTGCAAAAATCTCAGAAGCCGTCCGCAATCCCTTGCTTTCTGCGATTTCTCCCAGAACAGCTCCTGCACAGTAATACACGATCAGATCCTTATCGAATTCACAGATAGCTTCGCAGATAGCTGTGGAAATATCTTCGTCATACTGGCAGGCATTGCCCATTGCGCCATGGGGAGCAACATGCTGGAGCTTTAATCCATAGCTTTTGGTAAATGCGGCCAGTGCGCCGATCTGGTATTTCACATAATTCTTCACTTCATCATGAGAAAGAACCATTTTCCGCCTTCCAAATCCCATCAGATCCGGATAGCCCGGATGCGCTCCTACCATTACATTTCTTTCTTTTGCCATACGGACTACCTTATCCATCACCATGGGGTCGCCGGCATGCCATCCGCATGCTACATTGGCAGTTGTCACATACTTAATGATTTCTTCGTCTCCGCCCAGCTTATAGGCGCCAAAGCTTTCCCCCATGTCGCTGTTTAAATCAATGCTGTACATGATTATCCTCCTTCCTGTTTTTCGTCACTTTTTTCTTGTGACTTATCATTTTCCTTACTTTAGTTAGTTGAAGTTTATCATTATCTAAATTAAAAGTAAAATAAATTATTCATATATAATATATTAATCATATCTATATTTTAAGATGTAGAATATCTCCGCGTTTACGCCCGATTACCTGCAAAAAAGGGACTGCCGCATTGATCATCGGATCAAATGCGGCAGTCCCTTCTTTGCAGTCTTAACAAATTATAAAATTAAATTCTTGCTACGCCTGTCTTGCGAGCTGCTTCGGCT
>ERZ1643250.3812-NODE-3812-length-9983-cov-5.378727_pt1 | contig 9983 bp, 6 predicted proteins | sample MGYA00579262_ERZ1643250 | MGnify/ENA primary metagenome ERZ1643250 (study PRJEB29033, sample SAMEA4952265) | chicken gut metagenome | biome: Broiler Chicken; feature: Gastrointestinal Tract; material: Caecum | place: Ireland | collected 2018 | study: Broiler Caecal...
GGAAAAGACCAGGATGGAGTCCAGCATCTATATCACGGTGGCGACGCTGAAATACCTGAAAAAGGGAGGACGCATCACTCCTGCTGTGGCTGCCATCGGAACTATGCTCAGGCTGAAGCCGGTGCTGACGATTCAGGGAGAACGGCTTGATTCCTTCTCCAAGGCCAGAACCATGCGCCAGGCCCGCCAGACTATGATTGACGCCATCAGAAATGATATTGAAAACCGTTTTGGAGGCGTGGATGCCCATGAGGTCTATCTGGACATCGCTCATACCAATAACCTGGAAGAGGCTCTGGATTTCAAAAAGGAAGTGGAAGAGGCTTTCCCGGGATACCAGGTGGGCTTTGTGGATTCCCTGTCCTTAAGCGTATCCTGCCATATCGGGGACGGTTCTCTTGCGGTGGCGGCCACCAGGATTCTGAACCGGTAAAAAGCGCGGATACAGAAATACCGTGTGAATACAGAAAAACAAACAGGGGGCGGTGCCCGGTGCGCGTTAGGCGTGACCGGACAGCGCCCTCTTTCGGTTCCCGGAGGCGGTTTTCCGGCCTGGATAAGAATTTTTTTGACAAGGAAAGTACCCTGTGATACACTAACTTTAATTGTAGCATATTTTGACAAAGGGAACGGAAATGCAACAAAATATGGTGGTTTGACTGGATGGCTGAGGTGGAAATCATTGGATAAGTATGAATTTCAGATAAAGACAGAGCAGATGGGAAAGCTGCTGAAAAAAGGAGATTATCAGACTGCGGCAAAGATCGCGGATTCCATCGACTGGCGTAAGGTGCGGAACGTGGGGCTTCTCCTGGAGGTGGCGGAAGCATATGAGAAGACAGAGCGTTATGAGGACTGCTATGAGATCCTGAATATCGCTTATGACTGCGCGCCTATCGGACGCATGATCGTCTATAAAATGACGGAGATAGCGGTGCAGCTGAAGGATTTTGATGAGGCGGTGGAGCTGTATAAGGAGTTTGTCAAGATAGCGCCTCATGATCTGGGACGGTATGTGCTGAAATATAAGATTTACAGAGGGCGCGGTTCTTCCATAGAAGATCAGATAGCGATCCTTGAGGAATACAAGAGCCGGGAATATCAGGAGGAATGGGCTTATGAGCTGGCCAGCCTGTATTACAAGGCGGGCATGTTTTCCAAATGCGTGGAAGAGTGTGACGATCTGATTTTGTGGTTCAGCGAGGGCGAATATGTCATGAAAGCCATGGAGCTGAAGATGCGGATTCAGCCGCTGACTGCTTCTCAGGAGGAAAAGTACCGTCAGATGGCCAAAGGGACAGACGCGGAAGAAATCCGTGTCCGCCCTGTGAATATGGACCAGTTTAACACGACTAATCTCCAGGCGGCTCTGGCGGAGGGGCTTCAGGATTTGATCCGCAGGGAAAAGGATGAGAAGGCTGCTTCGGAGACTGAGAGGGAGACGGAAGCGCCGGGAGAGAAGGCAAAGGAAGAGAAGACGGCGGAAAGCGGGACGTCGAGCGAAGGCGCGGCCGGGGAAGAACTGGCAGAGAAAGGCCCTTCAGAAAAAGAGTCTTCAGAGGAAGAAAAGCAGGAGCAGGAAAAGGAGCAGGAGCAGAAGGCTGTCTCAGAAAGCGCGGATACCGGGCGGCAGTCTGTCTTTCCCCAGGGCGCTCCCCGGAATACGTCGCAGCTTCCCAGATTCATCGGGCAGAACGAGAGCGGGCAGCTGACTTTTGACATGGAAGAAAACGTGCTGGACCGGCAGATTACCGGCCAGCTCAGCATAGAAGACATTCTGAGCGACTGGGAGGTCAAGAAACGGGAGACGGAGGCCGCGATTGCCGAGGCGGCCCAGAGAGATGAAGAGCGCCGCAGAGAGCGGGAGCGTCTGCGGGCTACCGGCCAGCTGCCGGATCTGAATACCGAAGTGAAGACCACGGTGCCGGAAGAGATTCAGCGCCTGATTGATGAGATCGAAGGCATGATTCCGGTGAAGGTCCATGTGGAACTGGAGCCTGTAAAACCGGGTGAGACGGAAAAGAGCAGGACAGCGGGAACAGACAGCCAGGCGCCGGAAGAGAGGGCGGAAGCTTCTGCAGGAGCGGCTTCAAAGGAACCGGCGGAGATCCTGGACATTCTGGAGGCTCCTGTGGAACCGGCGGCAGAGGAGCCGGAGACAGAGACGGCGGCTTCCCGGGGTGCTGTGGAGATTCTGGATATTCTGGAGGCTCCATCCCTGGAAGAGAACCCTCCGGAGCAGAAGTTCCGTCAGCCAGAGGCGTCCGGAGCCGGAAAAACGGCGGAGAACAGGACGGAGAAGAGAGAAGAGAAGGAAAACACAGAAAAAGAGGAAAAGAGAGAGAACGGGAAGAAGGAACCGAAGGAAGAAGCGGCTTCTCCGATGATCGAAAAACTGGAAAAATCTCTGGAAGAGACTATTTCCACACTGCCCCCGGGCCAGCTGTCCGAGGAGCAGAAGAAGCTTTTTGCCTATTTTACCTCAGTGCGCGGCATGAACCGCCAGCTGGCGGAGCTTCTGGAGGAAGACCGGATGCGGAAGGGACGCCGGGAGGATTCCCTGGTGGGAAATATCGTCATTACCGGAGAGCGTGGAAATGGAAAATCCACTCTGGCGGCGGACATTGTGAAAGCTCTGCAGAAGCAGCGCCGTGTCAAAGGCGCAAAGATGGCCAAGATCGCGGCGGAGAGCCTGAACGGCAAGAGCGTGTCGGATATCATTGCGAAGCTGGGCGGCGGAGCGCTTCTGATTGAGAGAGCGGGCAATCTGAAGACCCAGACGGCAGTGCAGCTGTCTCACGCCATGACGCGCAGGACAGGCGGGCTGCTGGTTATTCTGGAGGATGAAAAGGAAGAGATCCGCAGGCTCTTTACCCGCTGCGAGAGTCTGGGCGCCAAGTTTACCCGCACGATCGAGATCCCCGTATTTACCAATAAAGAGCTGGTGGCTTTCGGGGAATCTTACGCGCAGGAAAGAGACTGCGTGCTGGATGAGATGGCGGTTCTGGCTCTGTACAACCGGATCGGGAACAGCCAGACCAGCGACCACCTGGTAAATGTGGCTGAGGTGAAGGAAATGGTGGACGAGGCCATCGACAAGCGGGGAAAGAGGGGCCTGTTTGGCAGGACAAAGAAGAGCCGTATGGACGAATTCGGACATCTGATTCTTCTGGAAAAAGACTTTGAAAAATAGAGGGGCTTAAGGCCGGCCGTCAGACCGGCCGGAAGAGTTATGAAACGTACAAATGATCTGGGACACGACGAAGTGTTTCCACTGGTACTGCGCCTGGCGGTTCCCACTATGCTGGCGCAGCTGGTGAATGTGCTGTATTCGATTGTAGACCGTATGTATATCGGAGCGGGAGTGGGAAGTCTGGCTCTGGCAGGAGTGGGAGTCTGCGCGCCTATTGTGACGCTTCTTTCCTCCTTTGGTTCTCTGGTTGGCATGGGCGGTTCTCCGCTGATGGCTATGAGAATGGGAGAGGGAAATAAAAAAGAGGCTGGAAGAATCCTGAATAACGGCTTTCTGATGCTTCTGGCGCTGTCCATAGTTTTAACTGTGGTGTTTCTGTTTTCCAAAGAATATCTGCTGATGTGGTTTGGCGCGAGCCAGGCCACCTTTGCGTATGCGGATATTTATATGACCATTTATACGGCGGGTACCTTTTTTGCCCTGATGGCCGGCGGCATGAACAGCTTTCTGATTGCGCAGGGCTTTTCCGGTCTTGGCATGGCGACAGTGGTTCTGGGAGCGGTCATGAACATTGTGCTGGACCCGGTGTTTATTTTTATTTTTCACATGGGCGTGGCGGGAGCGGCCATTGCCACAGTGATTTCTCAGATCGCGTCCTGCGTTTTCGTCCTTCTGGCGCTCAGAAGCCGGAAGATGCCGGTGCGTCTGGGCTGGGGAGGCTTTCGGTGGAAGACGGTCCGGAGAATCGCCGCCTTTGGCCTGTCGCCGTTTCTGATTATCGCCAGCGACAGTATTCTTCTGATTGTGCTGAACACGGTGCTTCAGCGCTATGGGGGGCCTGGAGAAGGCGACATCCTGGTGACCTGCGCGACGATTGTACAGAGCTATCTTCTGCTTATTACAATGCCCATGGGCGGGATTACGCTGGGAAGCCAGCCGGTTATCAGCTTCAATTACGGACGGGGGGACGCGGTCCGTATCAGAAAAGCCCTGCGCTGCATCGTGGGCCTCTGCCTCGGCTTCTGCGCCTTTATGATGGTGATAACTTATACGGTCTCTCCGCTGTATGTGTCTCTGTTCACGAAAGAAGGGGAAATCGCGGCGCGTTCAGTCCATTATATCAAGATTTTTACGGCCATGATCATTCCGCTTGCGGTGCAGTATCCCCTGGTGGATGAGACGACGGCCCTGGGACAGGTCAGGCTGGCGCTCTTTTGCTCGGCCTTCCGGAAAGTGATTTATCTGGGAAGCCTTCTGCTTCTGCCGGCTCTTTTCACGGCCGAGGCGGCCTTTTTCTCTGAACCTGCGGCGGATGTGGCGGCAGCTGTGATGACAACATGCCTGTTCCTGTACTTTTTCCCGCGGGTGATCGCAAAGCGGAAAGCTCTGATGGAGAAACCGGCAGAAAAACCGGTGGAAGAATCTATGGAAGAATCTGCGGAAGAATCTGCAGAAAGACTTGCGGAAAAAGCTGCGATTTAAAAGGGAGAATTCCGGGAAAATATAAAACGGATAAAAAATCAGGAGACAGTTCCGGGCCGGCCGGCTGTCTCCTTTCTGCGTATTTTTACAGATATGTTCCGTCAGATTTTTCAGACATCCGGGTGAGGGACGCCCTTTACGCAATTGTCTCGATCTCCACCTGGGGAAGAAGCTCATTTATATCGCTTTCCCGGGCAAGCAGGGTCCCTTCCTGCCGCAGGGAACCGGCTGCCGCCGCCATGGCATAGCGCAGCATATCTTCGGAACCGAGATGCTTCCGGAGCGCAAAGCACATGCCCGCCACCATCGAGTCGCCGGCTCCGGTCAGGCCCTTGGCTTCCACGCAAAGGGGCCTGGCCCGGTATGTATGTTCTCTGTCCAGCAGGATGGCGCCATCTGCGCCCATGGAGATGCAGAGATAGGGAATTCCGCTGTCTACGACGCTGCGGGCTACCTCCAGCGGCCCCCGGCCGGCTTTCAGCTCAGTCTTGAAAGCCTGCTCGAACTCCATGCTGTTGGGCTTGAGCAGGAACGGTTTTTCCTGAAGCCCCAGAAGGAAGGGCTCTCCGGCAGTGTCCAGCACTGTCTTCACATCTTTCCGGTGCGCCATGCGGATAAGCCGCTGATAGATATCAGCGGGAACTCCCGGCGGAACGCTGCCGCTTAAGACAAGGATGTGGGTATCCTCCAGCCGGGCGTCGATCTCGTCGATCAGCTTGTCAATGGCAGAGGAGGATACAAGAGGGCCGGCCTCATTGATTTCGGTCATGACATGGGCAGCCTGGTCAAACAGTTTGATGTTGGTTCGGATGGAACCGTCCGCATAGACAAAATGGTGCTTCAGCCCCCGGCTGTTCAGGGTGCGTTCCAGAAGGCTTCCGTTGTTCCGGAAATTGAGGCCCATACAGATGGTGTCTTCTCCCAGATTGTTCAGCACGGTGCTTACGTTCAGCCCTTTTCCGGCCAGATCGCTGCGGGACGCCTCTACCCGGTTATAGGCTCCCACCTGCAGCCGCTCAAGATAAATGGTTTTGTCAATGCAGGGGTTCAGAGTTACAGATAATATCATGGACAAATCCTTTCGTTTTCGTGGTTTTTCGTACACTTTTGTGGAATATAGATACATTATAGGGGCAGAACTATTAAATGTCAAACAAAAGACAGGCGAGAACAGCGAAAACAGCCGGAAATTTTCTGCGGCGCCATGTCTGACAGATGGAAGAATCTGCAGGGACAGTCTTGACAGAATATACCGTTCGGTATACAATAAAAGAACAAACATACACAGCACAAAACAGTAGAAAGAAGGATGTCTGTGGACAACAGAGAACGGATTCTTGAGACGGCGCTGGAGCTCTTTTATTCCAGAGGCTATGACGCGGTGGGAGTTCAGGAAATAGCGGAAAAATCTGGCGTTACCAAGCCAACGCTCTACTATTATTTTAAAAGCAAATACGGCCTTCTGGAGCAGCTTCTGGAGACCAGGGGAGAGCCGTTCCTGGAGGAGCTTCGGCGGGCCTGCGCCTATCATGGCGAACTGAAGGATACGCTCTGCGAGACGGCGGCGGCTGTGGCGGCCTTTGCGAGGAGAGAACCGAAATTTTCTCTTTTGTTCGTGGCCCTGTATTATTCTGCCAGGGAAAATGAGGCATATCAGGCGGTCCGGCCGCTGGTGCACCGCCTGCAGCAGGATGTGGAGGGAATTTTCCAGGCGGCGGCAGCTGACCTGGGGAACATGAACGGCCGGCAGAAGCAGTTCTCTCTGGGATTTATCGGTCTGGTGCTTGTCTATCTGATGATGAAGAGCGACAGGCGCGAGGGAAAAGTGATTGAGATATCCCGTGAGGAGATTGAAGCGCTGGTCCATCAGTTCATGCACGGCATCTATTCCTGAGCGGCAGCCCCGAGAAGAGGACTGCGGAAATGGGGACTGGGGACTGGGATCAGGCTGTGTCAGAAGAAAATCGGAGGAGGAGTCATCATGTCGAAATGGTACGAAGAGGCCATTTTTTATCATATTTACCCGCTGGGGCTTCTGGGAGCGCCGAAGACCCATCAGGACGAAAGGGAGGTTCACCGGCTGAGAGAGCTGGACCCGTGGATCGATCATATGAAAGATACGGGATTTACCGCAGTATATATCGGCCCGCTGTTTGAATCCACAAGCCATGGCTATGACACGAAGGATTACAGGAAGGTGGACAGCCGTCTGGGAGACAATGAGGATTTCCGGCGCTTTGTGGAGAGATGTCATGAGAGCGGAATCCGGGTGGTGGTGGACGGCGTGTTCAACCATACGGGCCGCGAGTTTTTCGCTTTTCAGGATCTGCAGAAGAACAGGGAACATTCTCCGTATGCCTCCTGGTATCAGGATGTGAATTTTCAGGGGAACAGTCCTTTTCAGGATGGTTTCTGGTACAGAGCCTGGCACGACTGCTATGAGCTGGCGAACCTGAATCTCTGGAATCCGGAGGTGAGAAATTATCTGCTGGATGTGGTGCGCTTCTGGATCGATGAATTTGACATTGACGGAATCCGCCTGGACTGCGCCGACTGCCTGCATTTTGACTTTATGAAAGAGCTTCGGAGGGCCGTGGAAGAGAAAAAGCAGGATTTCTGGCTGATGGGAGAGGTGATTCATGGAGACTACTCCCGCTGGGTCAACGGGGAGATGCTTCACTCTGTCACCAACTATGAGCTGTGGAAAGGACTTTATTCCGGACATAACGATCACAATTATTTTGAGATTGCCCATACAATCCGCCGTCAGTTTGACGCGAACGGAGGCATCTACAGAGGCTGCAGGCTTTACAGCTTCGTGGATAACCATGACGTGAACCGGATCGTAAATACGCTGCAGGACAGGAACTTCCTGCGTTCTGTCTATACGCTGCTTTATACGCTGCCGGGCATTCCTTCCGTATACTATGGAAGTGAATACGGAGTGGAAGGAAAGAAGGAGTGGGGCGGCGATGAATACTTACGGCCCTGCCTGAAGCTGGCGGAACTGGAAGAGAACCCGCCGGTGCGGGAACTGCCTGCTCTGCTTCAGACCCTGGCGGAAGTACGCCGGAAGGAGCCGGCGCTGACAGACGGGGTGTACCGGGAACTGCTGCTTACCAACCGCCAGTATGCGTTCGCCAGAATCCTGGGTCAGGAAGCGGTAGTCGTGGCTGTGAATAACGACGAAAAGGAAGCGCGTTTTGAGATTCCCTGCCCTGTTCCGGGGGCAGAAGCTGCGGAAGTCTTTACAGAAAAGACGCAGAAGATAGAGAATGGAAAAATCATATGGGAGATGCCCGCTTACGGAAGTGCGGTATTTACAGTAAAACAGGGGTGAGATTATGGAAGAAAGAAAAAAAGGAACAAAGGGAAGCGGAAAAAAACGGCCGGATAATTTCGTGACAGATCTGGATCAGTATCTGTTTGGCCAGGGAACCCACTATGACATTTTCCGGAAGCTGGGAGCGCATCCCACCGAGTACCGGGGAAAGAAGGGCGTATACTTTGCGGTATGGGCGCCTCACGCCCTGAAAGTACATGTGATTGGGGATTTTAACGGATGGGATGAGGAAAGCTGTGAGATGGAGCGGCTGGAGCCTCTGGGAATCTGGGAATTGTTCGTTCCCGGGCTGAAGGCTGGAGCTCTTTATAAATATCTGATTGAGACTCCGGATCACCGCCGGCTTTATAAGGCGGACCCATTCGCATCCTCTGCGGAGATGCGGCCGGGCACTGCTTCCCGTGTGGCAGACATTACCGGATTTAAATGGACAGATCATACCTGGATGGAGCAGCGGCGGGAAAAGAAGATGACTGAAGAACCCATGAGCATCTATGAGGTTCATCCCGGCTCCTGGAAAAAACATCCCCATGGTCCGGACGAGGACGGCTTCTACAATTACCGTGAGCTGGCCAGCAGCCTGGCAGACTATGTGCATGAGATGGGTTATACCCATGTGGAACTGATGGGAATCGCGGAGCATCCCTTTGACGGGTCCTGGGGGTATCAGGTGACAGGTTATTATGCTCCCACATCCCGCTATGGAAGTCCTCAGGACTTCATGTATCTTGTGAACTATCTGCACAAGAAAAAGATTGGCGTCATTCTGGACTGGGTGCCGGCTCATTTTCCGCGGGACGCCCACGGCCTTGCGGATTTCGACGGCCAGCCGCTGTACGAATATCCAGATCCCCGGAAGGGCGAGCATCCGGACTGGGGCACGAAGATTTTTAACTACGAGATGAACGAAGTAAAGAACTTCCTGATTGCCAACGCTCTCTACTGGGTGGAACAGTTCCATGTGGACGGCCTGCGTGTGGACGCGGTCGCTTCCATGCTGTATCTGGATTACGGAAAGCAGTCAGGACAGTGGGTGCCGAACAAATACGGAGGAAATGAAAACCTGGAAGCAGTGGAGTTCTTCAAGCATTTGAATTCTGTTTTGCTGGGCCGCAACCCGGGCGCCATGATGATTGCCGAGGAGTCCACAGCCTGGCCCAAGGTTACTGATAAGCCGGAGAATGACGGCCTGGGCTTCTCCTTTAAATGGAATATGGGGTGGATGAATGATTTCCTGGAATACATGAAACTGGACCCCTATTTCCGTAAGGGAGCCCATAACCTGATGACCTTTGCCATGACCTATGCTTACAGTGAAAATTATATTCTGGTGCTTTCCCATGACGAAGTGGTGCATCTGAAATGCTCCATGTACAATAAGATGCCGGGGTATCCGGATGACAAGTTCGCGAACCTGAAGGCGGCCTATTCCTTTATGATGGGCCATCCCGGGAAAAAGCTGCTCTTTATGGGCCAGGAATTCGCCCAGCTCCAGGAGTGGAGCGAGGCCAGAGAGCTGGACTGGTATCTTCTGGGCGAAGAGCGCCATCAGCAGATTCAGAATTATGTGAAGGCGCTGCTTCATCTGTACAAGACTCATCCGTCCCTTTATGAGCAGGATACCTGTCCGGAGGGCTTCCGGTGGATTAACCCCAATGACGCGGACCGCAGCATTTTTTCCTTTATGCGTTTTGCGAAAAACGGCAGAAGGAGTCTGCTCTTTGTCTGCAATTTCACGCCCATGGCCCGTCCTGATTACCGGGTAGGCGTTCCGAGAAGAAAGCAGTACAAGCTGGTGCTGGACAGCGACGCCGCCATTTACGGCGGCAGCGGCCAGGAGAAGCCTTTGATTTACAAGGCAGTGAAGGGCGAGTGCGACGGCCAGCCCTACTCCATCGCCTACCCGCTGGCGCCTTACGGAGTGGCTGTGTTTGAGTTTTAGGGCTGAAATAAGAGTGGAATAAG
>ERZ1643250.3814-NODE-3814-length-9981-cov-6.168044_pt1 | contig 9981 bp, 6 predicted proteins | sample MGYA00579262_ERZ1643250 | MGnify/ENA primary metagenome ERZ1643250 (study PRJEB29033, sample SAMEA4952265) | chicken gut metagenome | biome: Broiler Chicken; feature: Gastrointestinal Tract; material: Caecum | place: Ireland | collected 2018 | study: Broiler Caecal...
GTTTTTCATGTAATAGGAAATCCGACGGAATTTCCTATTACATGAAAAAACGCTTCTTAAGTCTTACTCAGACTTAAGAAGCGTTCGTCTTATCTTATTCTTCCACGAGTATATCAGAAGCGTCTAAAATGGTTTTTACTTTTTTACCGGATTTTAAATAACTTTCTTCCTCGTCATCCCCATCTGACAGGGTTTGAAGTGTCTTCACTGTGGTCTGTGTTTTCAGTCCTGCGCCGTCTAAGGAATTTTTCTCCTCTTCAATCGCTTTCAGTTCTTCTTCTGTGGGATAGAAAGCCGGCTGACGAATGTACCGGAAACTTGCGGAATAGGCTTCTCCTACGGTAACACCGTTTTTACTGGAGGAACAATGAACAGCAATCCAGTCGCCTGCATCTGTCTGCCCGCAGATAATTCCCACATGATTGTCACTGCCGGATTCCGGTCCGTTCTGGAATACGAAATCTCCCGGCTGTGCATCCTCTTCGTCTACGGATAATGCATTTTCCCACTGAGCGGAAGTTCCGTCGCCTACTTCAGACTGCATTGCCTGATCCCAGTAACCGTTAATCACTGCCCAGGTGACAAATCCACTGCAGTCCAGGCCAAATGCCTTTGTGGTGCCTGAACTTCTGCTGCCGGCTGCGGATACAACGGCAGCTTCGCCCCAGTCCGGATCCTCTCCCAGGTATGTGGATTTTCCGCCCCAGAAGTACCCTACCTTACCAACCAGAGAGTAGGCAACTGTAATTACATTTACCCGTTCTTCTGAAACTTCATCGCCCACGCTCTGACGAACGAAACCTTTTGCCGCAGTTACTGTGGCACACAGCAGTTTACAGTCTGTTTCCACATATTTTTTCAGAATCTTTCTGTCTTCTTTACTTACTTTATGTTTTTTAATGTAATAGTTAATATTATAATTACCGTAAGAAACTTTAGTGATATTTTTCTTATCTCTGACTACAGGATTTAATTCCTTAAAGATTCTTGCCAAATCTTCTTTTGCAGATTCATCCAGCACATATGCAGCATGTTCCTTTGCCGCATCCGCCTCTTCGCCTTCCGTTCCGGCATCCCCGGCTTCTGTTTCTTTTGCCTGTGTTTCTGCTTCTTTTGCTTGTGCTTCTTTTGCTTTTTCTTCTTTTTCCTCATCCGTCAGTTTACTCTGCTCGTAAATATATACGGCCAGAATATCCTGCCAGTTTCTTACTAAAAGGCTGTCCCAGGAGCTGGTAAGATGATCTTCTCTCTTGTCACACTCATCCACCAGTTTATTGTCTTCCTTATATTCGGTCTCAATTTCATCCATGACTTCAGAAAAGTCTTCAGCAAATTCAATGTCGTAATTCTCTGCCAGAGAATCCAGATAAAACTCTTTTCCTGCATGCAGATTCAGAACGGAACTGGTGCTCCCGGCTCTGTATGTACCTGTTGTGGAAGAATCCTTCTCTTCCAGAAGCTCTCCCTGTCCAAAGCTGTCTCCCGTCAGATCCTCCTGCGTATCTGCATCCTGCTCTTCCAGCTTCTCCTGCTCTGCCTGCAGCGCCTGAATCTTTCTTTCGGCTGCCTCCAGCACATAAAGATTGGTAACCATTTCCTTCTCCGCACTGGAGAGCTGTTCGTAATCCATTCGGATCTCTGCTACCAAATCCGCCATATCCAAAGTAACATTGGTCAATAACGCAATCCGGCTGATAACATTATCTACGTCGGCCATCTCTACTAAGCCTTCATCCTCATCGTCAGGCACCAGAACCGGTTCTTCCGGCTCTAATGGAGGAAGTGTCGGCGTCGGCTCCGGATCCGGGGTTACAGACGTTTCCGGTGGTTCTGTCGGCTCCGGTGTCTCCGGCGGTTCTGTCGGTTCCGGATCCGGAGTTACAGATGTTTCCGGCGGTTCTGTCGGCTCCGGTGAGGGTTCTGTTAAATCTTCTCCTGTTTCACTGGATAATACCTCAGAACCTATATCGGATGAACCGTAAACCGCTGCCGGTCCGGACAATACCAAAGCGGATACGAGAGAAATACACATAAATTTCATAAGATACTTGTTTTTCATCTAAGATGCTCCTTTACTTCATTGAACATCCCTTTACTCCCCTCCTATAAAGGGCTGTTTCCGTTGTCGCATAAACTACCTTCCTCATTTTAACATAAGGATATATGAAAATCAACTGAGAAGCCGCAAGAAATTCCCCCTTCCCCCTGCTTTTTTCTGAATTTAAAACATATGCTTCAGACAGTTTGGAAACTTTAGATTCTCTTAATTTTCTTTCTTAATATTTTATTCTTTTGACACACTTCGCTCACATTTATCTCCTATAATAGGTCTTGGATAGATGAATAACCACTCTCTATCTCCCCCCTCAAAAAGCAAAAGCCTCCGGCTCCTGGCCGGGGGCTTTTCCCGTTTCCCGGGCTTTCCCCTTGCTAAAAGCCCGGAGAATGTTATACTTAATCAAAAAGAAGGAGGAGACTTATGAAGCCTTATTTTACCCAGCAGCAGGCAGAGAATTTATTAAGAAAACAAAAGAACTATTTTAAAACCGGCCAGACAAGGGATTATCTGTTTCGTATAAAGCAGTTAAAAAAACTGTATGCGTCTATATTAAAATACGAACCCAGGATAAATGAAGCTTTGTATCAGGATTTGGGGAAATGCCCTGCCGAAAGTTATTCCTCTGAGGTAGGATTTATCCTTAACAGCCTCTCTCATACAATGAGACATCTGAAGAAATGGATGAGACTAAAAAAGAAGAAATCTCCCCCTTATCTTTTTTACTCCAAAAGCAGGGTTCTGAAAGAACCTTACGGCAGCGTCTGTATTATCGGCCCTTTTAACTATCCGTTTCAGTTGGTGATGGAGCCCCTGATTGGCGCCCTTGCAGCCGGAAACTGCGCCGTACTGAGTCCTTCAGAACTGGCTCCCTGCGTTTCCCGGGTAATAAAACAACTGATACGCGAAACCTTTCCCTCCGAATACGTATCATGTGTGGACGGAGGAATCCGGAACAATTCGATTCTATTACATGCAGGTTTCGATTATCTCTTCTTTACCGGAAGTATCTCCGTAGGAAAAATTGTAATGGAAGCAGCTTCCAGGACTCTGACTCCCGTAACCCTGGAGTTAGGAGGAAAAAGCCCGGTAATAATAGATAAAGACGCACGCCTGAAAAGTGCCTGCCGGCGTATTCTGTGGGGAAAGCTTATGAATGCCGGCCAGACCTGCGTTGCCCCGGATTACGTATTCGTGGCAAAAGACCGGATGGAAGAATTTTTAGAAGAGTTAAAAAACACCTTGTCCCGTTTCTATGGAACAGACTGCTTTTCGAATCCGGATTACGGACGCATTGTTAACAGCCGTCATATGGAACGGCTCTGCACCATTTTAGAAAAGGATAAAGACGCCCTGGTATTTGGCGGAAGATACAATAAGGAGCAGCGTTATATTGAGCCTGCAATTCTCTGTCCCAAAAGTTTAAATGCCGCCTGTATGCAGGAAGAAGTATTCGGCCCCCTGCTGCCCGTATTTCCTTATTCAGATTTAAAAGAGGTCATTCATTATATCAACAGCCGGCCGAAGCCTCTCGCCCTCTATGTTTTCAGTGAAAACAGGACAGTAATCCGGGAAATTTTACAGCAGACTTCTTCCGGAGGCGTTTCCGTTAATGATACAATCAGCCATATGATTCATCCCGACCTTCCATTTGGAGGCGTGGGCGCTTCAGGAATGGGCGCTTATCATGGAGAGTACAGTTTTCAGACCTTCTCCCACATGAAAAGCGTTCTCATCCGTTCTTCCTTCCTGGGAATACCGATTACGTATCCGCCTTATACAGAAAGAAAACTTGCTTTGGTGCGCAGATTTTTCCATTAATTAAAAAGGCGTTCCCACCATATCGTAAGGGGTTACCTGGTATACGTAGTAATTCAACCAGTTGGTATAAAGATTGTTTCCATGGGCTCTCCACATCAGGAGAGGCCGCACCTGGGGATTGTCATCCTGATAATAATTTACCGGAAGCTCGATTGGCAGTCCCTTTTCTTTATCCCGCTTATACTCTCCGTCCAAAGTGATTCTGTCGTATTCCGGATGCCCCATTACGAAAATCTTCCTTCCTCCTTCTGCCATAGCCAGAAACAGGCCGGCCTCCTCGGACTCCGCCAGTATAGTCAGTTCTTTGCAGGCTCTGATGTCTTCCATGGGCACTTCCGTATGGCGGGAATGAGGCGCCAGAAACATATCGTCAAATCCTCTTACCAGAGGTATTTTCCTGTTTAACACTTTGTGCCAGTACAGTCCGAACATTTTCTTTGGCAGTTTTCTTTTCTTTAATCCATAGTGGTAATAAAGCCCTGCCTGAGCTGCCCAGCATAAATAAATGGTAGAGGTTACATGGGTATTGCTCCAGTCCATGATTCGGGTCAGTTCTTCCCAGTAATCCACTTCTTCATATTCCATCTGCTCCACCGGCGCTCCTGTAATAATCATTCCGTCAAATTTTTTCTCTTTAATCTCCGGAAATGTCTGATAAAATTTGTTCAGATGACTCATGGACGTATTTTTCGCCTCATGGCTTTCCACCGCCATAAAACTTACATCCACCTGCAGCGGCGTATTGGAAAGAGAACGCAGAAGCTGCAGTTCCGTCTCTTCCTTTAACGGCATTAAATTTAAAATCAAGATCTGAATGGGACGAATATCCTGGTGAAGGGCACGATTCTCGTCCATCACAAAAATATTTTCTCTCTCCAGAATCTCCTTGACCGGTAATTCACTTTGTATTTTAATCGGCATTGTCTTTTCCTCCCCTTTCTTTTCATGAAATCATGCTGCGAAATTCTTCTTCTGAAATAACAGGTATCCCCAGCTCTCTTGCCTTTTTATTCTTTGATGAACCGGATGCTGTATCATTATTAATCAGATAATTCGTTTTCTTTGTCACAGTCCCTGTCACCTTTCCCCCGAGAGATTCAATCAGTTCTTTTAATTTCCCTCTGTTTTCGTAATATGACAGGCTGCCGGTAATTACAAAATTCATTCCCTTTATGGAACTTTCCCCGGCGATTTCTTCTTTTTCAATCTGCAAATGCTTCATGAGATGTTTCAGTTGTTCTCTATTTTTTTCTTCAGCAAAATAGTCGATCAGACTTTGGGCAATCACCCCTCCCACTCCGTCAATGGCCTCCAGCTCTTCCCTGTCTGCATGAAGGATCTGATCGATGTCGTCCTGAAAATGGCGGCAGATCATTTTGGCATTGGCAAGTCCGATATTAGGAATCCCCAGACTGAAAATCACTTTTGCCAGTGTGGTATGACTGGCTTTTTTCAGGCTCTCCAGCAGATTTTCAAAGGACTTGCTTCCAAATCCTTCCATCTCAACAATTTCTTCTTTATGCTTTTCGATTTCAAAAATATCTCCAAAATCATGGATAAATCCTTTTCCGATAAACTTTTCCAAGGTTGCCTCTGAAAGCCCGTCTATATTCATGGCATCTCTGCTTACAAACAGAGAAAACGCCTTTATCCGCTTCGCCTGGCAGTCAGGATTCGGACAGATCAGAACTTCCACGTCATTTTCCCTTTTTATCTTTGTTTCTTTTCCGCAGGCCGGACAGACGGCTGGAACGTCAAGACGTCCGCTTCTCGTAAGGTTTTCCGCAATCTGTGGAATAATCATGTTCGCTTTATAGACCTTTATCCTGTCTCCGATTCCCAGCTGCATCTCTTTGAGAATACTTACATTGTGAACGCTGGCTCTGCTGACTGTAGTTCCCTCCAGCTCTACCGGTTCGAAAATAGCTACCGGATTAATCAGCCCTGTCCGGGAGGGGCTCCATTCGATTTCCTGCAGCAGCGTTTCCCGCATTTCATCTGCCCATTTAAACGCATAGGAGTTTCTGGGAAATTTCGCCGTTGCTCCCAGGGCATCCCCATAAGCAATGTCATCATACAGCGCCACCAGCCCATCCGAAGGAAAATCATTTTTCTCCACCTGTATTTTAAAATACTCCATGGCTTCGTCCAGAGATTCGGCGGTCACCATTTTATACTCTACCACTTCAAACCCCTGCTGCTGCAGCCACAGAAACTGCTGTAATCTTGAGTTGTTAAACTCCACGCCCTGGGCGCTTACCAGCCCAAAGGCGTAAAACCGCACATTTCTATGGGCTGTAATCTCATTATTGAGCTGTCTGACGGAACCGCTGCACAGATTCCTGGGATTCTTATAGCGGGCGTCCACATCTTCTATGGATGCATTGATTTTCTCGAAGTCTGAATAGGTGATGATTGCTTCTCCCCGCAGCACCAGTTTGCCCCTATAAGGGATCTGAAGAGGAATATTTTTAAAAACCCTGGCATTATTTGTAATGACCTCTCCTACAACTCCACTTCCTCTGGTAACCGCTTTCTGCAGTTTTCCCTCTTCATAAGTAAGTACAATGGTAAGTCCGTCCAGTTTCCAGGATAACAGCGCTTTCTGGCTGCCCAGAAAGCTTCTGAGTTCTTCCACATCCTTTGTTTTATCCAAAGAAAGCATGGGACTTTCATGCTGTTCTTTGGGCAGTTCTGTAAGCACCTCATATCCCACATGAATGGTCGGGCTGTCAGCCAGAACCGTCCCTGTTTCTTTCTCCAGTTCTAACAGTTCATCATAAAGAGCATCATATTCCAGATTACTCATAATCTCCCGGGCTTCCTGATAATAAGCCTTTCCGGCAGCGTTTAGTTTTTCCACCAATTCTTTCATTCTTGCAATCAACGATGTCTCCATAATTCCTCCTGTTACGACTTATTTTCCTGTTCCGTTTAACAGAGCATCCAGCCGTTCTCTGTCTTTCCCCTCTATTAAGCGGTATTCACCGGGCTTTAGATCTCCCAGTTCAATATTCATTATCCTTATTCTCTTTAGTTTCACCACACGGCAATCCAGATATTCACACATTCTGCGAATCTGACGGTTCATCCCCTGGGTCAGAATAATACGGAATGTTTTCTCTCCGGTTCTCCAGGCTTTGCAGGGTCTTGTGATCTTTCCCAGAATCGGAATTCCCTTCTGCATTTGTTCCAGGAAATCTTCCGTTACCTGTTTGTCAATCTCCACCGTGTATTCTTTTTCGTGTCCATTGGCGCCCCGCATCATCCTGTGAATCAGTTCTCCGTCATCGGTGAGAATAATCAGCCCTTCTGAATCTTTGTCCAACCTGCCCGCATACGTCAGCCGGATGGGATAATCCAGAAAATCAATGATGTTTACCTGCCCTTTTCTCCTTTCAAAGGTGCAGACAATTCCTCTGGGTTTGTAAAAGGCCAGCAGCGTTTTCTGTTGTTTTTTCCGGGCTCTTTTCCCGTCCACCAGAATTTCCCAGTCCGCCTCCACTCTCTCGCCTACGGAGGCCCTTTTTCCATTTACCGACACTCTTCCGGCTTCAATCAGACGGTCTGCTTCCCTTCTCGAGCAAATTCCGGCTTCACTTAAAAATTTATTTAAACGAATCATCTTGGCCTCTTTCCATTCCTTTCCTGACACTGTTTTCTATTATATCTTGTTTTAGAAAACTTGGCAACTGCTCCCTGACACCTCACTTTTTGACGAATGCCGGATTTTTCAGTTGTATTTTTTACATAGAAAGGTTATGATAGGGACAGTACAATGAACAGAGAAAGGAGGAACATTTTTTGCCAGGCCGTAAAAAACCAACGAGCCGGGTACTGACCTGTATTATTATTCTTATTTGCTTAATTTCAGGGCTTCTTCTTTCTCAGTCGTCCGCTTCTTACGCGCCCCTGAACCCCGAGGTACTGCCCGATATAATTATCGCAGAGGAAACTCAGGAAGGGCCTCTTCCCCAGGATTACAGGAAAGAGCAGGTTACTCCCTCTCCTACAGAAGAACCTTCTGAAGAAGAGATAAAAGAGCAGGAATCCCGGGAAGAAACTGCCTATTCTCCGGAGGCCGAGCTTGGCACCTGGGTTGCATCCGGCAGTGACTGGGCTTTCCTGGTAAAAGAAAAACCTGTAACAGGATGGTTTACCGATACGGATATGCATCGGTATTATCTGGACAAAGACGGAATCATGCAGACGGGGTGGCTGACCTATGACGGGGAAAAATATTACCTGGATGAAGATGGAATTATGCAGACAGGAACAGTGGAAATTCAGGGAAAATCTTATACCTTTTCCGAGGACGGCATTCTTCAGAAGGAAACCCGGACAACTCCTGCTCCCACCGCTTCCGAGGAAGATGAAACAGACAGCAATTCGGCATCCGCTCCTGTTTCCAGCCCCTCTCAGTTAAAAGAAGCTTCAAAAGGCGCGCAGATTGCCTTAACTTTTGACGACGGACCCGGAATGTATACGGAACGTCTGTTAAATGTTCTGGAAGCTTATGACGCAAAAGCAACCTTCTTTCTGGTCGGCACTAATATCCAAAGCTATCCGGAAACTGTCAGACGAATGAAAGAGCTGGGATGCGAATTCGGCAATCACACCAATTCCCATGTGGATCTCACCACCCTCAGCACACAGGAAATCCAGGAACAGCTAAACGACATGGAAGAAATTCTGAGAGATACTGTAGGAGAAAGTCCTTCCCTGATACGACCGCCTTTTGGCGCTATCAATGATACGGTGGAAGAAGCAGCAGGTTCACCTTTCATTCTCTGGTCCCTGGATGCCGCCAAGGAAGAGAATCCGGATATTGCCACCATATTGGAGACCATATATTCGCAGGCAGAGGATGGAGATATCATTCATCTCCACGATATTCATGAATCCACCGTGGCTGCTGCAGAAATTTTCATTCCTGAACTGGTGGACAAAGGATATGAGTTAGTTACTGTCAGTGAACTTGCCGAAGCCAAAGGTATAAAACTGCAGGTTGGAAATACATACGACTCTATGAAAAAATAAAAGCATTGGATAGAAACTATTTTCGGTTTCTATTCAATGCTTTTTTATTGCTTATTGAAGCAAATCTCCGTAAACATATCCCGTCTGGCCGTCATATTCAACCTGAATCCATCCGTCCTGCTCACCAAGTTTTTTCGCCTGCTCGCCGGAAGGAATCACACCGACTATTTCTGACTCTCCATTTGCCTCCTGCCGAATATTGCAGTCGTCGTTGGCAGTCACCACAGAATCTGTTTCCTGACCGCTTTCGGTGCTTTCATCCTCGCCCAGATTTTCTAAAAAGCTGGCCAACTGCGGATCCTGCTTCTGAGCTTCTTCATATTTCCTGTTTACTTCGTCCTTCAGCTCTGCCACATCTTCGTCGGAGAGAAGCTGTGTCATGTAGTCTGTTATCTCTTTACTGTCTTCCGTGTTGCCACAGATTTTCAAACTTCCGTCACTATCAGTCTGGACATAAATCTGACTCAGCGCTGGCACAGGTGTTTCAACCCCGGTGCATAAGTATTCGAAACATACATATACCACATAGGATTTCTCGTCCAGCCCCTTCTTCGTATAAATATCCCCTACCTGATACCCTTTTATGTAATCCTTCGCATTCGTAATCTTTACTTCATCTTCCGGTGACAGATTATCCACCACGGAGCGCAGAGCTGTTACATCTTTTTCTCCCATGGCCTGATAATACTTCGTAATTAATGCGTTGATTTCCGGATATGCATTCTTTTCCATTGCATTGGTATTTTCTTTCTTCTCGTCAGTCTCCCCATCCTTTGTCGGAGAAGAAGGATCAGCTCCCTTGTTATCCTCTGACACAACTTCCGTCTCCTGTTCGGAATCACCCTTCATATTTCCTGCACAGGCCCGGATGCCAAAGAATAATCCAGTTAGAATTATCAGAATCCCCAGTCCCAAAAGGATATACCGGAGGTTATCTGATAACCACTCTCTAAAATTATCCAAGTTCGTATCCTCCTTTAGTTCGACGCACAGGCGGAAAACCTGCGTCAACACACCTGAAGGGAATCGAACCCCCGCACATGGTACCGGAAACCACTGCTCTA
>ERZ1643250.3815-NODE-3815-length-9981-cov-4.383941_pt1 | contig 9981 bp, 5 predicted proteins | sample MGYA00579262_ERZ1643250 | MGnify/ENA primary metagenome ERZ1643250 (study PRJEB29033, sample SAMEA4952265) | chicken gut metagenome | biome: Broiler Chicken; feature: Gastrointestinal Tract; material: Caecum | place: Ireland | collected 2018 | study: Broiler Caecal...
GCCAAGCTGCTCGCCGACAGCCGCTTCGGCCTGACGCCGGAGGCCATTGAGGAGGCTTTCCGGAGAGAGCCGGAAAGCCGCGCGGTTCTTCTGGTCAGTCCGACGTATTACGGAATTGCCAGTGATCTGGAACGGATCGCCGGAATCTGCCGCCGGCACAACGCGCTTCTCCTGGTGGACGAAGCCCATGGCTCTCATCTGTATTTTTCGGACGATCTGCCGAAAGGCGCGCTTGCCTGCGGAGCCGATGCTGTGGCACAGAGCTTTCACAAGACGGCCGGCTCCTTCACGCAGAGTTCTCTGCTCCATCTAGGAACCGACCGGATTGACAGCCAAAGAGTGGAGGAGAATCTTCATCTCGTGCAGAGCACTTCGCCCTCCTATCTTCTGATGGCGTCTCTCGACGCGGCGCGAAGAGAACTTGCGGTGCATGGGGCAGATATGATGGAGAAAGCCGTCCGCCTGGCCGGGCAGGCCGGGGAGAAACTGAGAAACATTCCGGGCGTCCGCGTGCTGGACAAGGAAAAGCAGAGCCTTCCTGCCATGTTTGACAAGGATGTGACCCGTCTGGTTTTTTCCGCGTCGGACGCAGGAATCTCCGGATACCGGCTGGGAGAACTGCTCTACGAACGTTTTCGTGTCAGCCCGGAGCTGACCGATGAGGAAAATGTGGTTGCCGTTGTGACCTTTGCCAATGAGCAGGAGGACATCGACCGGCTGGTTCACGGAGTGGAAGTTCTGGTCAGGGAAGCTTTTGCGCAGAAGCTTTCCGAAAAAGCACCGGAGAAAATGCATACAAAAGAATTCGGAGTGTTTGCGCTGCCCGCCCAGGCTCTGACGCCCCGGGAAGCATATTTTGCCCCGTCGTGGGAGACATTGCCGCTGGAGGATGCCGCCGGAAGAGTCACAAAGGAGATGATTGTTCCTTATCCTCCCGGAATTCCGCTACTCTGTCCGGGGGAGATTGTCACCCGGGAGCATATTCTGGCAGTCCGCCGGTACCGGGAAGCCGGCTGTGAATTTCATGGAACTGCGGACAAAGCAGTCAGGACATTGCGGGTTCTGCGTGACTGTTCCGTTTGATCGTCGCGGGGCGATGTTACGGCTGCGGGCGATTTTTCAAAGAAAAGGTTTTCTTCGATTGGTTTCTATGATATAATAAAATCGTATTATTGTCTGAAAACTCAGACGAGTGAGAACAGTTCACAGCATAAACATAGATCAGAAAACAGGAGGGACCGATGAAACTTATTTCATGGAACGTAAATGGACTGCGCGCCTGCGTGAACAAAGGCTTTCTGGAGTACTTCAGGGAAGCCGACGCAGATATTTTCTGCATCCAGGAGACAAAACTGCAGGAGGGACAGATCCAGCTGGATCTTCCGGGCTATTATCAGTACTGGAATTACGCCGAGAAAAAGGGATATTCCGGAACTGCAGTTTTTGCAAAGCAGGAACCGCTGTCCGTCTCTTATGGGATCGGTATTCCGGAGCACGACAGAGAAGGGCGTGTGATCACTCTGGAGTATCCGGAGTTTTATCTGGTCACTGTCTATACGCCGAATTCCCAGAATGAGCTGGCCCGGCTTCCTTACCGGATGGAATGGGAGGATGCATTTCTTTCTTATCTGAAAGATCTGGAGGAGAAGCGGCCGGTGATTTTCTGCGGCGATCTGAATGTCGCTCACAGAGAAATCGACCTGAAAAATCCAAAGACAAACCGTAAGAATGCAGGTTTTACCGACGAAGAGAGAGAAAAGTTTTCGGTACTTCTGGAAAACGGATTCATTGATACATTCCGATATTTTTATCCGGACAAAGAACAGATTTATTCCTGGTGGTCTTACCGCTTCTCCGCACGTGCAAAAAACGCAGGGTGGCGAATTGATTATTTCTGTGTATCAAAGACTCTGGAGGCGCGTCTGGAAGATGCGAAGATCCATACGGAAATCTTAGGTTCCGATCATTGTCCTGTGGAACTGGATCTGAAGGAAGCCTGACGATTGGGATCGCGGATCCGCCGGGGAGATCCGGCGGGCAGGATGGCCGAATGACGGCGGAAGCAGCAGCCGGCAGAGAAGTACAGAAGAAGGCGCGTGACGGTTCAGCTGGATGAACGGTCGGAAAAGCGCAGCAGTTCTGCAGGGCGGAACTGTTACAGGGAGACTGATCCCGGGTGAAACGCACATCCGGGGCGAAGGGAAAGGCAGGTATCAAGATGAGTACAGGAACGGGAAACATCCATGTGGAATCGGGAAATCCGGCGCTCTGGGGCGCCGTTCGGACAACGGAAGGGTATAACTTTACCGTGGCGGTTCCGGAGGGAAAGGAAGCAAGCCTGCTGTTATATAAAAAGAGGCGGAAGGATGTCTGGCAGGAGATTCCCCTGAGGGAGGAAGATCGTGTCGGCAATGTGAGCAGCGTTCTGATCAGAGGTCTGACAGATGGTTCTTTCGCGTATAATTACAGGATAGACGGAAAAATTCTGCAGGATATTTATACAAGACAGTTATATGGGAGGGAAAAATTCGGACAGAAGATGCTGGAAACGCCGGACGGAATCGCGTCGATGGTACCGGAAGCTCCGGCGATGAAGACGCGGCCGCTGAAGCTTCCCTACGAGGAGATGGTGCTGTATAAGACGCATGTCCGCGGCTTTACAAAGGACTCCAGCTCGAAGGTAAAGGCGAAAGGTACCTTCCAGGGCATCCGGGAAAAAATCCCATATCTCAGGGAGCTGGGCGTCAACGCGCTGGAACTGATGCCGGTATATGAGTTCTTTGAGACGCCGGAGGGAGAGAAGCGCAGGATTCCGGATGAAAACGGAGTGCTCTGTGATGTGGAGCAGTCGGTGCGGATCAATTACTGGGGCTATGCCGCCCATGCTCTCTATTTCGCTCCGAAGGAGGCGTTCTCTGCGACGGGACATCCGGTTCAGGAGTTTGCGGACCTTGTGGACGCGCTGCATGAGGCCGGGATTGCCTGTATTCTGGAATTCTATTTCGGCCCGGAATTGTCCACATATTTTATTCTGAATGTTCTCCACTACTGGCAGCTGACGTTCCGGGTGGATGGGTTTCATCTGATCGGAGAGGGCGCGAAGGTAGAGGAAATCTCAAAGGACGAACTGCTCAAAAAGACAAAGCTGATTTTTACGGGCTTTGACCCTTCGATGGTGTACGGCGACGGCACAGCGCCGGCCTGCCGGAATCTGGGAGAGCATAATCTGGGATATCAGGAGATGCTGCGGCGTTATCTGAAGGGAGATGAAGGATGCGTCAGCGGTTTCACATATTTTCAGAGAAGAAATCCACAGACCCACGGAGTGATCAATTTCTTCGCGGATCACGACGGTTTTACGATGGCCGATATGGTTTCCTATGAGAGAAAGCACAACATGGACAACGGCGATGACAATACGGACGGAAGCAACAGCAATTACAGCTGGAACTGCGGAGCGGAGGGGAAAACCAGGAGACAGGCAGTGCATCATCTCCGGATGCGCCAGCTGAAAAATGCGTTTCTGATGCTGATGACCAGCCAGGGCACTCCGATGATTTACGGCGGAGATGAATTCATGAACAGCCAGAAAGGAAACAATAATGCCTGGTGCCAGGATAACCGCATCGGCTGGGTCAACTGGAACAACGGAAAAGAGGGAGAGGAACTTCTTGCGTTTGTGAAGCAGCTGATTCAGTTCCGGAAAAGTCATCCGGTTCTGCACGGGGCGAAGGAACTGCGCCTGATGGATTATCTGGGGGCCGGCTGTCCGGATCTCTCTTATCACAGCCAGAGGGCGTGGTTTTCCCAGATGGAAAATACCTGCAGATTTATCGGTGTGATGTACTGCGGCGACTACGCCAGAAGAGAAGACGGGGAACCGGACGATTATCTTTATGTGGGATACAATATGCACTGGAATCCCCATGAACTGGCGCTACCGTCGCTGCCGGAGAAGCGGGTATGGCGCAAAACCTTTGACACGGACAGGGAGGAATCCTTCCTGGGAGAGGCTGCGGAAATCGTGGAGGGAAAGAGTATCAGAGTTGCTCCCCGTTCCATTGTGATTTTAGTTGGAAGGCAGGCGTAAAAAAATGCATCCATGGAAACATTTTGAGACGATCACGAAACATAAACTTCTGGTGATGCGTTACTGTTTCCGCATCGGTCTTTACCGGCAGGGGCTGCTGCATGATCTGTCCAAGTATTCGCCGACAGAGTTTCTTGTTGGAGTGAAATACTACCAGGGCAGCCGCAGCCCGAACAACGCGGAGAGAGAAGCGACGGGGCTGTCGACGTCCTGGCTTCACCACAAAGGGAGAAACAAACATCACTTCGAGTATTGGATTGATTATGGAATCGACTGTGAGACGGTGATCGAGGGAGTCCCGATGCCGAGAAAGTATGTGGCGGAGATGATTATGGACCGCATCAGCGCGTCGAAAGTATATCTGGGAGACCGCTATACGGACCGGGCGCCCTATGAATATTATATGAAGAGCAGAGAACATCTCTGGTTTGTGCATCGCCGTACCAAACGGCAGCTTGAATTTCTGCTTCATATGCTGGCGGTGAAAGGAGAAAAGAAAACGCTGGCCTATATTCGATATAAATTCTTGAAAGAGCGATAGAATAGAAACAGTTCAGCCAGGTCTGTGCATTCACTGCACAGACCGTATGAATGCATAATGCCTGCAGGCATCCGGCCCATCGCGAAGTGATTTTCAATGGACGGATGCCGTAACAGTTCAGCGGGCTGAACGCTTACTGTTCTGACATAAAGGAGTACGACGGAATATGGTGCGACTGTATGAAAAACTGAAAACAGGGGGGAAGGCCAGGGCTGCCTGCGCAGGATGGATCCTGTACTGGGGCATTGCTTTGGGCCTTCTTCTTTTTGAGAGAGAATTGATCGTCGGGACAACGGAGAAAGACCGGAAGCTGTATCTGCCGGTTTTCGCTGGGATGATTGTTCTCTGCTTTGCGGCCTGGGGAGTATCCCTTGCAAGATTTGCCAGGGCGTCGGAGAAACGGAAAAAGCCGGTACTGCTGAACGCGAAGCTGCTGCTTCCGGTACTGCTGAATGCAGGGTATCTCTTTTTTGAGATCGAGTATATCGGAAATACGGAATTCTTTGAGATGAAATGGTATTACATGCTGCTGAATGTCGGGGTGATTTTTCTGTTCTGCCTGTTCCTGACGGGGATTTTTAATTCGCTGAAGCGGGCAATGATTTTCCTGAACATTTTTTATTATGTCATGAGCCTCGTGTTTTACTATGTATACCATTTCCGGGGAGAAGCCTTTCAGCTGATCGATCTGTACAGCATCGGGACAGCGGCGGAAGTGGTCGGAGGTTACACCTTTGACATTACCCGCCAGATGGTGCTGATGCTGGTGGCCACGATGATCGTTGTCAACCTCTGGAAGCAGAGCAGAAATTATGTGCTGATCCGCAGGGGAGTGCTTCCCAGAATTCTTCTGAGAGGCGTCACTGCGCTGGCGATCGGAGGCTTTTATCTGCTCTATATGTATCTGAACTGGAATGCACAGTTCGGAGTCATCAGCGATCTTTGGAACCCGGCGAAGACATACCGTCAGTATGGAACCACAGTGGGGTTCATGGCCGTGGCCAAATATATGCGATTGACGCCGCCTGAGGGCTATTCCGCCGCAGAGGTGGAACGGATCATCGGAGACTTTGAAAGCGGGCAGGAAGAAGAGGCGTCGTCAGATGCGGGGGAGGAAGACCAGAAGGAGGACGCCGGCGCGGAGGCAAAAGCCAGCGGGACTGTGACGCCGGTGAATATCATTGCGATTATGAATGAATCCTGGTTTGACTATCGGACCATCGGAGATCCTCAGACCAGTGAAGATTATATGCCGTTCCTTGATTCGCTGACCGACAATATCATCAAAGGGCATACCCTGACCTGTACCAAAGGCGGAGGCACGGCGAAAACGGAGTATGAATTCCTGACGGGAAATTCCTGCAAGAGGTTTCCGGGAATGGTGCCCTATGTCAGCTATTTCACGCACAGCCAGTATTCCATCGTCACAACCCTCAGCGATCAGGGATACCGCACAGTCGCGATGCACCCCAATAAAGCGACAAACTGGAAGCGGACGACAGCGTACCGGTTCCTGGATTTTGATGAATTCATTGCGATTGATCAGTTTCCGTCCGACGCGGAACGGTATCGGAATATGATCAGCGATCAGGCAAATTATGAGGAGATTGTCCGTGTCTACGAGGAAAAGGAGAAAGGGGAGCCGCTGTTCCTGTTTGATATTACGATGCAGAACCACAGCGGCTATACGAACAAGTACTTCCAGGCGGACGTCAACTGTGAGGGATACGACAGCGATGAGGCGGACCAGTACTTCTCTCTGCTGAAGCTTTCCGACCAGGCCATCGAGTACCTGATCACATATTTTGAACAGGTGGATGAGCCGACGATGATTGTGATGTTCGGCGATCACTCGCCGAAACTGCCGGATGAATTTGAGACATGGATCGCCGGAAATTCCTACGACAGCCTGTCCATAAGGGATCAGGAAAAGTTTTACGGAACGCCGTTCTTTATCTGGACCAATTATAAGATGGAGAGCCAGGAGAATGTGTGGACGAGCACCAACTATCTCTCCAGCTACATGCTGAGTCTCACAGGTCTTGAACTGACGCCGTACAACGAGTACCTTCTGAATCTCCGGGAAAAAATTCCGGCGCTGAATCATCTTGGCTATCTGGATCCTTACGGGATCTGGCACCGCTGGGAAAACGGCGACAGCGAAACGCTGGAACTGGAACGGGAATACGAATGCCTCCAGTATAATGAACTGATGGACAGTCAGAACCGTGTGGATGAATTTTTTCAGATAAAACAGACAGAATAAAGACAGGAAGATCCCTGCAAACTGCGACGTATCGCTTTTGCGGTCTGTGCATTCGCTGTACAGACCTGGCTGAATGTGACAGAAAGGCGTCTCGGAAGTCCGGAAGAAAGGCTTCTGAGACGCCTTTTTCCGTGACCGTTCCGCCGAAGGGCGCGGCTTTTTATAAAAAATGCCGAAGGCCGGGTTCTTGTCCATGCAGAACTGCCGTGGCGCGCAGACTGCAGGAACGGATGCTCTGACATGCCATAATGTTAAATCTATGTAAAATCATGTTAAGAATACGTATAAGAGCTTGAAAAATGTAAAAAAATTCGTTATAAAAATAAAGAACAGGTAAAATTCTGGAAAAATATGGAGGATGAAAATGTGAAGATTACAGATTTCTTCAGTCTTCTCGGAGGTCTGGCGTTATTCCTTTATGGAATGCAGATGATGAGCAACGGACTGGAAGCGGCAGCAGGAAACAAGATGAAACAGATTCTGGAAAAACTGACGGCCAACCGGTTTCTGGGCGTGCTGGTCGGCGCGGTGATTACCGCAGTGATCCAGTCGTCTTCTGCGACAACGGTAATGGTCGTAGGATTTGTAAATTCCGGAATGATGACGCTGCGTCAGGCTGTCTGGATTATCATGGGCGCCAATATCGGTACGACGATCACCGGTCAGCTGATTGCTCTGGATGTAGGAGCGATCGCGCCGCTGTTTGCGTTCCTGGGAGTCGCATTGATTGTGTTTGTCAAGAAACAGAGAGTTCACCATATCGGGCTGATCGTGGCCGGCCTGGGTATTCTTTTCATAGGAATGGATATGATGAGTTCCTCGATGATGCCGCTGCGTGAGTCGGAGGCTTTTGCGTCGATGATGACCAACTTCTCCAACCCGCTGGTTGGAATTCTTGCCGGAATGGTGTTTACCGCGATCATTCAGTCTTCCTCGGCGTCGGTGGGTATTCTCCAGGCGCTGGCTACCAGCGGACTGATCGGTCTTCCCAGCGCGGTCTACGTGCTGTTCGGACAGAACATCGGCACCTGTATTACTGCGGTTCTGGCGTCGATCGGAACAAACCGGAATGCAAAACGGACGACGATCATTCATCTGATGTTCAATGTGATCGGAACCGTTCTGTTTACGATCATATGCATGACCACTCCGCTGACATCTGTGATCGAAAGCATTACGCCGGGACGGGTGGCTGCGCAGATTGCAAATATGCACACGTTGTTTAATATTGTGACGACGCTGCTTCTCCTGCCGTTCGGAAACTATCTGGCGCTGCTGGCCACAAAGATTCTCCCGGAGAAACAGGAAGAACAGAGCGACGTTATGCATCTGGAATATATCCGTCCGATGGAGAAGAAGAGGGATCGTCACCAACGAAATCCGCGGAGAACTTTCCCGTATGATGCTTATGGCAAAGGAAAATGTCAATGCCAGCTTTGAGGCAGTGAGAGAGGGAAATGCAGGAATGCTGCCCCAGGTGGAAGAACGGGAAGAGTATATCGACTATTTAAATAAGGAAATTTCCAAATACATTTCCAAAGTGCTGGTCAATGAAACCAACCCGAAAGATTCCCAGTATATCAGCGCGCTGTTTAAAGTATGCGGAAATCTGGAGCGAATCGGCGATCACGCCGTAAACATCTGCGAGTATACACAGATGATGCGGGAGAAGAACATCTCCTTCTCGGAGGCGGTTTCCGGCGAGATTACGGAAATGCAGAAGGTAAGCAACCAGGCGCTTGAGATGCTGCAGAAGCTGCAGGGGACAGAAGAACCTGCGGAGAGTATGCTGAAGAAAATCGAGGATCTGGAGCAGAGGTTCGACGATATGACCGAGGAATACCGGAAAGCGCAGATCGGCCGGATGCAGACCGGAAAGTGCTCGGACGAGGCATGTATCCTGTATTCCGAGATGCTGACGGATTTCGAGCGAATCGGCGATCATATTCTGAACATCAGCCAGGAAATGGGACAGGGACAGGTAAGCGAATAGGAGTCTGGCGAATAAGAGAACGTCAGGCGGACGGAAGGGGCGCAAAGCAGGCATATTGCTTCGCGCTCCTTTTTTGCAACTGTTCCGCCGCCTGACCTGGCAGTAATGCACAGACCGTATGAAAGCAGTGCCTTACCCCAGAACTGTTACGATTTGGAAAATTATATTGAAAGGCGTATTTTTCTATGGTAGAATGGGAAATTGTAAGCAATAACCGAGTCAATAATGAAAGAAAAAAGGTATAAAATTTGGAAGCAGACTTCCAAAATCTACCTTGATGACGCAGCAGGTGTGTCAGAAGGAGGAAAAAATGATTGCAGCCAACAACGTAACACTGAGAGTCGGAAAGAAGGCCCTTTTCGAGGAAGTAAACATTAAATTTACCGAAGGAAACTGCTACGGTCTGATCGGCGCCAACGGTGCGGGAAAATCTACGTTTCTGAAGATCCTGTCCGGTCAGCTTGAGCCGACGAAAGGCGATGTAACCATTACTCCGGGTCAGCGCCTTTCATTTCTGGAGCAGGACCACTTCAAATATGATGCGTATCCGGTGCTCGATACGGTCATTATGGGCAATGCCCGCCTTTATGAAATCATGAAAGAGAAAGAAGCCCTTTATGCCAAAGAGGATTTTACCGATGAGGACGGAATCCGTGCCAGCGAGCTGGAGGGCGAGTTTGCCGAGATGAATGGCTGGGAGGCGGAATCGGATGCGGAGCAGCTTCTCAACGGCCTTGGCATAGAGAGCGATCTTCACTATTCCCTGATGAGCGATCTCTCCGGAAGTCAGAAGGTCAAGGTGCTCCTTGCCCGCGCACTGTTCGGAAATCCGGATATTCTGCTTCTGGACGAGCCGACCAACCATCTGGATCTGGACGCGATCAACTGGCTGGAGGAGTTCCTGATCAATTTCGAGAATACGGTAATTGTCGTTTCTCACGACCGGTATTTCCTGAACAAGGTCTGTACGCAGATCGCGGATATTGATTACGGAAAGATCCAGCTGTATGCAGGAAACTACGATTTCTGGTTTGAATCCAGTCAGCTGCTGATCAAGCAGATGAAGGAAGCCAACAAGAAAAAAGAGGAGA
>ERZ1643250.3817-NODE-3817-length-9979-cov-4.586457_pt1 | contig 9979 bp, 11 predicted proteins | sample MGYA00579262_ERZ1643250 | MGnify/ENA primary metagenome ERZ1643250 (study PRJEB29033, sample SAMEA4952265) | chicken gut metagenome | biome: Broiler Chicken; feature: Gastrointestinal Tract; material: Caecum | place: Ireland | collected 2018 | study: Broiler...
GCGGTAACGCCAGCGGCAGGACGGCTGGGAGACCGGTATGGAATGGCCTGTGTCTATAAATATTCCCTGATCGGTATCCTGCTGAATTTCGCTTCCTTTGCCCTGGCCGTTCCCTCCAACGCGCTGGTCATGACGGTTTTGGGAACCCTCTTTTCCGCGCTTGGGTGGAGCTTTGCGGGAATCGGCCTGTTCGGCATCCAGCTTGAGCTGATCCGGGAGGAAAAGCGGACCATTCAGCTTTCCATCCTTTCCGCGCTGGGCGGGGTGTACGGCTTTCTGATCTCCTTCCTGGCAGGAAAGCTCCTTACCTTCCTGCAGCAGGTGCAGCCGTCCCTCTTCGGTGTCAGGCTGTATGCCCAGCAGATCACCAATACGCTCGGAGTCTGCATTCTTACGATACTGATTCTGTATCTGAAATTCTGCGTCCAGAAGAGGGAGCGCTCCGCACGGGCAGAGCGCACGGGGGCTTCTACATCAGCCTGATATCCTTGATGGAGCCACTCTCCTGGAAAAGCTCCCATTCTGCAATGTTCACCGCATGGTCGCCGATTCTTTCCAGATATTTGGCGATCATCAATACATCCACGCAGGCGTCCACATCAGGAACACCCTCCTGAAGCCTTCTCACAAGATCATCTTTCACCTTCGAGAAAAGCTCATCCACTACATCGTCGTGGCGGATTACTTCGTCTGCAGCCTTACTGTCCCTGTTTACAAAAGCGTCTACTGCGTCGTGCACGATCTCCTTGGCAACCCCCAGCATTCCCGTGATATGTCTGGAATAGGTATCCAGCTCGGTTCCCTTCATGCGCAGCATCAGCTCCGCAATATCAGCGGTCTGGTCTCCGATTCGCTCGATATCCGTGACCACCTTCAACGCTGCAGAAATCATCCGCAGATCCCCTGCAATCGGCTGCTGTCTGGTGATCAGAGACAGGCATCTGGATTCGATATTTCTCTCCATATCATTGATTACCCGGTCTCCGCTGATGATTTTCATTTCCAGATCTTCATCCTTGCTGTCAACGGCAGTTAAAAGCTGGTCAAAGGATGCCTCAACGGCCTCTCCCATTTCCTTCACGCTTTTGCGCAGGCTGTCCAGCTCCTCCATGTAGATTGATCTCATTGCCATATCCTTTATTCCTCTCTTTACCTTTGCTGTGTCTGATCAGCCAAACCGGCCGGTGATATAATCTTCGGTTCTCTTATCCTTCGGCCTTGAGAAAATGTTGCTGGTGGAATCCTTCTCAACCACTTCTCCCACGAGGAAGAACGCGGTATCATCCGATACACGGGCAGCCTGCTGCATGTTATGGGTAACCACAACCACTGTGTATTTTTTCTTCAGTTCTTCCATCAGATCTTCAATCTTCAGAGTGGAAATGGGATCCAGAGCGGAAGTGGGCTCATCCATGAGAAGCACCTCCGGCTGAACCGCCAGCGCTCTCGCAATACAGAGCCTCTGCTGCTGTCCGCCGGAAAGGCCAAGCGCGGATTTTCTGAGACGGTCCTTGACCTCGTCAAAAATAGCGGCGCCCTTCAGGCTCTCTTCCACAATCTGATCCAGCTGAGATTTACTCTTAATGCCATGGATTCTGGGGCCATAGGCGATATTGTCATAAATACTCATGGGGAAGGGATTGGGCTGCTGGAATACCATGCCCACCTTTTTTCTCAGAAGGGTGGTATCCACTCTCTCATCATAAATGTTCTCTCCGTCGATGGTAACTTCACCCTCGATCTTCACACCGTCAACCAGATCGTTCATGCGGTTGAGCGTCTTTAAAAAAGTGGACTTTCCGCATCCGGAGGGACCGATAAAGGCGGTGATCGCATTGGGCCTGATATCCATATCAATATCCTTCAGCGCATGGTTGGTTCCATAATATAAATTCAGTTTTCTGGTACTGATTTTTACGTTTTCCATTGCTTTCCCTTTCTGGTTCTTTAGTCTCTTGTTTCCACGTTAAATTTTTTGGACAGATATTTCGTCAGCATATTGATGATCAGCACAAACACGAGGAGGACAAGGGCGATGCCAAACGCTTCATCATACTGCGCCTTCTGCATGCACAGATAGAGCTGGATGGTCAGCGTTCCGCCGGACTGGAAAACTTTATCCAGGAATCCTCCGATGGTTTTAGGAAGCAGATAGCCGCTTCCTGCAGTGAACAGAAGGGCAGCCGATTCACCCACAATCCTTCCCACTGCCAGAATAATTCCGGTAATGATGCCGGGCATGGCGGAAGGAAGCAGAATGGTGCGGATCATATACCACTTCGTAGCCCCCATTCCAAGCGCACCGCTTCTGTAGCTCTCAGGAACGGTCTTCAGGGCCTCCTGGGTATTTCTTGTGATCAGTGGAAGCACCATCAGGGTCAGGGTCAGCGCACCGGTCAGGATGGAATATCCCAGTCCAAGAGTGGTTCCAAAGAATACCATTCCAAACAGACCGAAAATAATGGAAGGGATGCCGGAAAGGATTTCTGTGGTAAATTCGATGGCACGGACAATTTTTCCCGGCTTCGCATATTCATTCAGATAAATGGCAGAGCCAACGCCGATGGGCGTTGCGATCAGCAGCGTGATCAAAACGATATAAAGGGTATTCAGCAGATTTCCTGCGATACCAAAGGTTCCATTCAGTGTGCTGGGAACTGTTGTAAGGAATTCAAGACTGATACTGGAAAATCCTCTGTAAAAGGTATAGCACATGATTCCGACCAGAAGCAGGATGGAAATGGCTGCTGCAAAATAAATCAGCACTTTCAAAACCAGATCGGAAACTCGCACTCTTTTTACTAATACACTCTGGTTCATAAAGTCACCGCTTCCTTTCTGTCAGGTTCATTCTGCTCCGCTTCTTTAGCCAGCTTCGCAGCTTTTTTCTTCTCTTTTGCCTCAGGATCCCCTGCCTTCAGAATGCTGGTCAGCCCCACGTTAATAATCATGATGAAGACGAACAGCACCAGCCCGATGGTGAACAGCACCTGTCTGTGCAGGCCGGACGCATATCCCATCTCGCTGACGATCGCCGTGGTGAGGAAACGGACGGAGTTGAACGGAAGCGGGAAGTTCACAGAGCTTCCGGACACCAGAGTAATGGCCATGGCTTCTCCGATGGCTCTTCCTACGCCGAGCACAATCGCGGTGATGATACCGGACTTCGCCGCAGGGAGCATGACCTTGAAAATGGTCTGAATATGGGAAGCCCCCAGAGCAAGAGAAGCAGATTTATACTGAGCGGGAACTGCTTTCAACGCGGACTCACTGATGTTTATAACAGTAGGCAGAATCATGATTGCCAGTACAATCACGGCTGAGATCAAGTTTGCGCCTCCTGTAAACTGATGGGTTTCAGAATCTCTGAATATTGCAAGCTCAAGCTTATACATCAGCGGGTTCAGAATCATGATACCAAGCAGTCCATAAATAACAGAAGGAATTCCCGCCAGGAGTTCAACCGCAGGCTTCACAATGGAAGCCAGCTTCTTCGGTGCCACCTCCGCAAGGAACACCGCTGTAAGAACGCCGATGGGCACGCCAATCAGAATAGCAAGAGCAGTTCCGATAATACTTGTAAGAATAATGAAAAGAATACCAAAAGCCGGATCCTCAGCTGTCGGTTCCCACACCGTTCCGAAAAGGATCTCTCCCAGTCCTACCTGGAACAGAGCCGGAGTTCCATTAATGATCATATATAATGTGATGGAGAAAACTGCCAGAATGGCAAAAAAAGCACAGACAGTAAAAATGATTTTTGCAGTTTTTTCAACCGCGCTTTTAGCATGTCTGCCATGTATGATGGAAAGAGGTTCGTTCATTCTATTACCCAACCTTTACTTCTATAAAGACTTACCCGCTTTGAGGCCCTGTTTTCACAGAGCCTCAAAAGTAGTCCGTATCAAATGTTCCTTTTCAGAATCAGTCAACCGTGATGAGTCCTACGCTCTCAACCAGAGCCTTTCCTTCATCAGAAGCAAGGTAGGTGAAGATCGCCTGTACTGCTTCGCTCTGCTCGGAAATCTCGCCGTTGGTAGCCATTACGAAAGGTCTGCTCAGCGCATAGGTGCCGCCCTTGATATTTTCAACAGTGGGCTCAACATCATCTACAGCAACCGTCTTAACGGTATCATCCAGAACATCCAGAGATACATATCCGATTGCTCCGGGAGTGGAAGCTACCTTTGCCATAACCGCACCGGTGCTGTCCAGCTCGTTTGCGTATGCACACTGATCCTCGATCGCAAGCAGCTCTTCAAAAGCGCTTCTGGTGCCGGATCCCGCTTCTCTTCCCACTACTACGATGGGCTGATCAGCGCCGCCGACTTCGCTCCAGTTGGTAACTTCACCCTTATAGATAGAAGCAAGCTGGTCAGAGGTCAGGCCTGCAACCTCGTTTGCGGTATCAACTACAACCGCGATTCCGTCGATTGCAACAATGTTCTCAGCAATGCCTGCTGCCTTTTCATCCTCGGTCAGATTTCTGGAAGCATTTCCGATATCAACGCTGCCAGCGGTTACAGCTTCAATACCAGCGCCGGATCCGGTGAACTCAGCCGTTACGGTAACGCCGGGATAAGCTGCCATAAAGGACTCTGCAAGAGCGTTTGCAAGTTTTTCCATAGAAGTGGAACCAGCCATGGAAACGGTGCCGCTCAGATCAGCGGGAATCTCAGCCGCTGCTGCTTCAGTAGATGCTTCTTCGGTGGTCGCTTCAGTAGAAGCCGACTCAGTGCTTCCTGCTTCAGTGGAAGCTGCTTCGCTGGAAGCTGCCTCAGTGGAAGCCGCTTCAGAAGCGGTGGTCTCTGCCGGTGCAGAGCTTTCAGCCGTCGTGCTCGTGGAGCCACATCCTGCCAATGCTGCCATAACAAGAGTAGCTGCCGCTGCAATTGCTACGAATTTCTTTTTCATAATTTTTCTCCTTTACACAAATCGTTTTCTCGTTTGCGATAGTTATCATAACTGTTTCCTCTCAAAGAAAAAAGCAGGATATGGTTTAGTGTTTGTAAGATTTATGTAAAGTAGGACAGGAAAGATCCCAGGAAAATTTTTAAATCCGGGTGCTTTCCCGGCTGTTCTCTTTTATGATAGAATGTAGTATCCGGCAAAGTTTAGGAAAAAAATTATGAACAACATTATCAATTATCTGGTTACAGGAAAAAGCCTGAAAAAGGCATATGGAAAATATATGGAGGGGATCGGGGAGCAGTACGGCCTGAGCAGAATGGAGATCGACGTGCTTCTGTTTCTATATAATAATCCCGGCCATGATACAGCTTCTGATCTGGTGGAGCTGCGCTCCATTGCCAAGTCCTACGTTTCCATGGCGGTGGAATCCCTGACCAGAAAGCACTGCCTGAACCAGTTTCCGGACAGCTCTGACAGGCGGATCGTTCATTTAAAGATCCGACCGGAGGCCATGGATGCGGTCCGCGCCGCAAGGAAACGTCAGGATACTTTTTTACAGCTGCTTTTTTCAGGGGTTTCTGAAGAAGACAGGCAGGCGATGGAACGGGTTTTCTCCACGCTTTCCCAGAATCTGAAAAAGCTTCCCGACACAAAGGAAGGCGGTGGAAAACAGGGATAATACTGTTTTCCACCGCCTTGTCCGTTTAGAAGGAAATCACTCCGAGATGCTCCAGAAGAATTTTGAAGCCCATAAGGATCAGGATGATTCCGCCGGCCAGTTCCGCTTTCGCTTTGAATTTCAGGCCGAACACATTTCCGATCTTCACGCCGATGATGCCGAAAAGGAATGTGGTCACACCGATGAAGGAAACGGCCGGAACGATGTTCACATTCAGAAAGGCAAAGGTAACTCCCACCGCAAGGGCATCGATGCTGGTCGCCACTGCAAGAGGAACCATGGTCTTCACATCAAAGCAGTCGTTCTGCCCCTCTTCTTCCTTTCCAAGCGCTTCCTTAATCATGCCTGCGCCAATCAGTCCCAGAAGGACGAAGGCAATCCAGTGGTCAATGCTCGTAATCATATCGCGGAAGCTGGTTCCCAGAAAATACCCGATCAACGGCATACCCGCCTGAAAACCGCCGAAATAAAGGCCGGTAATGACCGCATTCTTCCAGCTCATCGTTTTCATGGAAAGTCCCTTGCAGATTGCCACCGCAAACGCATCCATGGACAGACCAAGCGCAATCATGAACAGTTCCAGCATACTCATTTTATTCTTCCTCCTCTATCTGTATCTTGGAAATGCATCCCGCCGGAAAGGTACTTTCCTGTCGCATAAAAAAAGACCTACCTGTCCCTTGGGACAGATAAGTCTCATTATTTCAAGCAAAGCCAGATAATTCATTATCAGTATGTTGACTTCACTGCGCGGCAGGCCGCGCCAACTACTCCCTTATCGTGGGTTCCATCATATCACAGATGAGAAAATTATGTCAATAAAAATTCTTCAATCTTTGCCCGTTCCGCCATAACGGATCCCTGCACCATGGGATTCCTTCCGCCGCCACGGCCGTTCAGGGCTTCGTTGAAGCTTTTCCCAAAGGCAGCCACATCCATACTGGCGGAACACATCACATATTTATAGCCCTCCCCGTCATTTCCGGAAAAGACGGCCGCAAAGTCCGCCTTCTGCGCCAGGCGGTCGGCCAGCATACGCACCTCCACCGGATTCAGATCCTCCACAAACCGGATCACCCGGCCCGTTCCCTCCGGCACTTCCTCCACCAGTCTGTCGAGCTGTTTCTGCTTCAGCGCCACATTTGCGGCCTTCAGCTCCTGGAGCTGTTCCTGCAGCTTCCTTACCGCTTCTGCCGTCTCCTGCGGGGGCGCCGAAAGCAGGGCGGAGATTTCCTTAATGTTCCCGTGCTTCTCCTCATAATCCTCCAGCGCCTTCCATCCGATCTGCAGGCTGATCCGGATTCCGGTTTTATAATGCTCTGAAGCCACAGCCTTGATGGGGCCGATCTGACCGGTGCGCTTTACGTGGGTACCGCAGCAGGCGCACACATCCGATCCGGGGATGGTGATAATCCGCACCTGTCCCTCCAGCTCCTTTTTGCTCCGGTAGTCCAGTCCGCCCAGCTCCTCCCGGGATGGATAATCTTCCAGAATCTCCAGATCCGCAAGCACCGCCTCATTTGCCGCCCGCTCCACCTGCGCGATGTCTTCCTCGGAAAGCATGCCGGAAAAATCCACGGTGACACAGTCCTTTCCCATATGAAAGCCGATGTTATCATAGCCGAAGATTCTGTGGACAATCCCGGAAAAAATATGCTCGCCGGAATGCTGCTGCATGAAACGGAAACGGCGGTCCCAGTCCAGCGTGCCATGAACGGTGCTTCCGGGCTCCAGCGGTCTGTCGCAGAGATGAATGACCTCCTCCCCGCCTTCCTTCACATCCAGCACCTTCGCTTCTCCCAGCGTTCCCTCATCTGCAGGCTGTCCTCCCCCTTCCGGGTAAAAAGCGGTCTGATCCAGAGTTACTTCCCAGCCCCGCTTTCCTTCCCGGCAGCCCGTCACCCTGGCGTCGAACTCCCGGCAGTATGCGTCCTCATAGTACAACCTTTTTGTCATATTTATTCGCGTTCCTTTCCGTCTCTCTGCGTTTCTTTTCATGCGCATCCATCACCAGCTGCCAGAAGCACCGGAAGCCGTTTTCCTCTTCTCCGATCCCGGGAATATAGCCTTCGTCCACGAAATACAGCCCGGTTTCCATGTCCACGGAAATGCAGTCCAGCGGAAAGCCTTTCTCTTTCTGAGGTTTTGCCTGATCCACCAGCCAGAAGCTCTCTCCGCTGATATCTTCCCCGTCGTGCTCGTACCTTTCCGTTTCGCTGAAAATGACGCAGATTCCGTTCTGATAGCGGGCCCTGCATTTTCCACCGAACCGGGCGGCGATAGAAGCATAGTATTCTGTCATCTCAGGATCTGTCAGAACTTTCCCGTTCCGCCTTCTCACATAAACTCCCGGCTGCTCTTCCTCTGAAAGACCGTCGATGAAAAGTCCGCTGTCGCAGGAAAAGACCGGACGCTTCAGAATCCGGTAATAATATTCCGCCTTCCCTCTGGCGTTTTCCAGCGGGGTACGTCCGTATTCCCCCGGCTCCCCGGGAAGTTCGGGGAGCTCGTTCAGTCCGATAATTTGAATTCCTGTTCCGGAAAGATAATCCTTCATCAGATGAAGCTTCGCCGGATTCGTTGTTCCATAGATCATTTCCATTTTAATCCTCAAACCCGCATGAGAGAGGCCTGCGGGCAGACCTCTCTCAAATATCATTCTTCCGCTGCATAATTCAGCCGGACCGTGATCATGGCTGTTTTCTCTCTGGAGCTGGTGTCAAACGCTCCGTCATAGGTATATTCTCCGGAGCCTGAATTTTTCGCAGTAATCTGGAATACCCCAAGGCTTGCGGAAAGCAGCTTTCCGGGCTGGCATCCGGTTCCCGCCGCCATGATATCGATTCTCTGCTTTGCGTTTTCCGTGGCCTTTTGAATCAGATCCAGCTTTACCTCATCCAGCGTGGTACAGTAATATTCTGGAGAATTGGACACAAACTGTACGCCGGATTCAATGAGCTGCGTGATGTCTCTGGAAATCTGCTCCACCTTATCAATATCCGTGGATGTAACGGTCAGGCTCTGATAGAGATCATAACCATCCGGATAATCCCGGATATAATTGCCGTTCTCATCATACTCGGTACGATAACGCTGGGAAATGTCCACCGAGCTGAAAACCAGCTCCTCTTCGGATACCCCGTTTTCCAGCAGATACTGCCGTACTACCTCGGAATCATTTTTGATGACCGCATAGGCGTCCGAGGTAGTAACCCCGTAGGCGGAAAAGCTTCCCCTCCACACGATCAGATCCGATTCAAAATCGCAGCTTGCAGAGCCTGTTGCCGTCAGTCCCCCGCCTCCGGATGTCTTCTTGTAGCTCACCAGGCTCGTGGACAGTATGACCACACAGGCCACGGCGGTAATGCCCGCAATCAGAGCGATGATGATTCCCTTCCATTCACGGATTCCATTCCTCCGGCTTCCGTTTTCCCTGTCCTCCCAGTCTCTTCTTCCCTCCATACCTCTCCTTCCTTTCTTTGCGGCCGCATCATCTGCAGTGCCTTTTTCACGCTTCAACGGCGTTTCTCTTTATACATGAATGATCGCATACAGGTAGGAATCCTGGATGCAGCCGTTTTTAAAGATGCTCTTGCGCTTGATCCCTTCCAGCGTAAACCCGGCCTTTTCCAGCACGCCGCGAGATGCGAGGTTGGTGGAAAATGGCTCCGCGCTGATGCGGATGAGCTTGTAACGGCGGAACGCCTCTTCACACATCTTCTGTACAGCCTCCGTCATGATTCCTTTCCGCCAGAACGGCTCGCCCAGCCAGTATCCCAGCTCCGCGCTTCTGCTGTATACGTCGTCTCCAAACAGCAGGCTTATACTGCCCACCGCTTCCCCGTCAATCACAATGGCCCTGGAAAACTGGGTTTTTCCTTCTTTTTCCATACAGTCCCTTACAAACCATTCTGCATCTTCTTTCGTATAAGGATAGGGAAAGGAATCCCTGAGCCTTCCCGCAATTTTTTCATTATTCGCATATTTTGCTACAGACGGAATATACTCCTCAGACCACTCTTCCAACGTGAATTTCATATTTTCCTCTTTTCCTGCGGCCACAGGCCGCATTTCATTAAACGGGGAAAACGGTAACGCCGTTTTCCGCCTCCATTCCAGCGCCTTTTTCAATGAATGTACAATTCCGGCGCTTCGCTTCATATTCCAGATTCTACTGTATTCGCTGCTTTCAGTTCCATTCCGGAAACGCCGCGGCCCCGTCTGTCAGACGGACTGCGGCTGAAGCATTGACGGAAGCCCTCCGTTTGTAGTGGTTCTAATTAAAAATGCGGGTAATGATTAGTTCATTGCTTTTTCTCCAAAAAAGAAAACCGCCGGATTCTTTGAAGATTTTCAAATCAATCCATGCGGTTTCCTGATTTTCCTCTT
>ERZ1643250.3822-NODE-3822-length-9969-cov-13.306032_pt1 | contig 9969 bp, 6 predicted proteins | sample MGYA00579262_ERZ1643250 | MGnify/ENA primary metagenome ERZ1643250 (study PRJEB29033, sample SAMEA4952265) | chicken gut metagenome | biome: Broiler Chicken; feature: Gastrointestinal Tract; material: Caecum | place: Ireland | collected 2018 | study: Broiler...
GTCTTTCTTTATGCTCCTGCGAAATCTGCCCTGAATATGCGGGCATTGAAATAATGAAAAAACATGCGGATGAATCCTGCAGAATGCGTTCCGCACGAGATGAAAATAGAATAACATACTTATGTAAAAAAGGAAATAAAAAATTGTTATACTCCCCATATCTTCTCTTAACCTAATATAAATCTTTGAAATTGCGCAAAAAAATGTTATATTACGCAGTAGACATATATCTCCTCAAACAATGACCGACCAACGGGAAAGAGAGGTGAATTTCAGTGGATCAACAAAAGACAAAAGCATTCCGTCCCATTCCGGGGCTGAGCAGGGAAGCCGAGGAGGCTCAGTTCGCCAGAATTATCGGAATCGCACAGGACAATCTTGAAAAAGCAGAAAAATACAGCGGCCGGCTGTCTGATGAACTCCATGAGCTGATGGAGACTTACGGGACAAAAGATAAGGAGGCGCTCGCTCTCTTTCACAACACTCAGGCCCAGCTGCAGGAAACCCGCATGGATCTGCTGCGATGCCGGAAAGCACGGCACAAACCGTATTTCGGCCGGATTGATTTTCGTGATCAGAAAATTCCCTATGCAGAGTCATACTATGTCGGACGCGTCGGCATTTCCAGAAACGGATCCGAACCGGTAGTCATCGACTGGAGAGCCCCCATCGCATCTGTCTATTACGAGAACACAACAGGGAGATGCCGATATACTGTAAAAAATGAAGGTTCCTGCGAGATCGACCTGAAGCGGAAGCGCACCTATGAGATTGCGGACGACCGGCTGATCGATTTCTTTGACTCGGACGTGGTAGCAAACGATGAGCTGCTGACAAAGTATCTTGCCAGAAATAAAAGCGCGGTACTCGGTGAGATCATCTCCACGATCCAGAAGGAACAGAACACAGTGATCCGAAGATCTCCGAAGATGAACCTGATCGTGCAGGGTGTCGCCGGATCGGGAAAAACAACAGTAGCGATGCACCGCATCTCTTATATTCTGTATAATTATGAAGAAGATTTCCGTCCGGAGGACTTCTACATCATAGGGAGCAACCGGATCCTTCTGAACTATATCACCAGTGTGCTGCCTGATCTGGACGTATACGGAGTCTCGCAGATGACGATGGAACAGCTCTTTGTACGTCTCCTCTATGAGGACTGGGATCCGGATATTCACCATATCCGGCACATCGGGAAAAATGAAGAAGCGGTCCGGGTCAAAGGAAGCTATGAGTGGTTTCATGATCTGGAATACTTCTGCCGGGATCTGGAGAGAATATCCATCCCGGAACAGGAAGTGATCCTGGAAAACGGAGTACGGATCATGCGGAAATCCACAGTCCGGAACTGTCTGAATGACAATCCTTTTGTCTCCATGCAGGGCAAGATCAATATGCTGAATGCGATTCTTCTGTCCCGTCTGGAAAATGAAATAACCGGAAAGGATATCGCCTATCCGCCTGACGTGCGAAAAGAGCTTTATAAGAAATACAGGCGGCATTTCGGCGGAGACGTCTGGAAAGGATCCGTTTATCAGGTCTATGACGACTTTCTGAAATCACAGGCATCAAAAGGCAAAACGATACCCGTTCCGGAATATGAATTCGATCTCTATGACCTGGCAGCACTCGCTTACATTTACAAGCGGATCAAGGAAACCGACGGTATCCGCGAGGCTAGCCACGTGATCATCGATGAGGCGCAGGACTTCGGCATGATGGCATACAGCGCTCTCTACTACTGCCTCCGCGGCTGTACCTATACGATCATGGGTGACGTCTCCCAGAATATTCACTACGGATACGGACTGAACGACTGGGAGGATCTGAAATCCCTGATGCTGAAAGGCACTCCCGGCGGTTTCGGAGTGCTTAAGAAGAGCTACCGCAATACTGTAGAGATCTCAGAATTCGCCACCGGGATATTGCGGCACGGGAGCTTCCCCGTCTATCCGGCCGATCCGATCCGCCGTCACGGCAGTCCTGTTCGTATTACACAGTGCCGTGATGAAGAAGCCATGATCAGGGAAAGTATAAATACGATCCGCAAATGGCAGTCAGACGGCAGGGAGACGATTGCCGTGATCTGCCGGGATGAGGAGGAAGCCGCTGCGGTAAGTGCATCTCTTGGCAGAGAACTGGAGCTTGCCGATACCGATCCGGAGACAGCCGAATTCACCGAAGGAATCATGGTCCTCCCTGTGGAATATACAAAGGGTCTGGAATTCGATGCCGTTCTCCTCTACCATCCTTCTGCCGAGAGCTATCCTGCTGAAGACGCGTACGTGAAGCTTCTGTATGTCGCCGCGACGCGTGCCCTTCATGAACTTGCCGCTGTCCATACGGGAGACCTGACAGATCTGATCGCCCAGCCTGCTCCGGAACGGGAGCAGGAAAGACTACCGGAAGAAAAGAAGCCGCGGGAAGATGAACGTGCGGGAGAAGAACGTGCAGGAAAAAAACGTGTGGGAGAAGGCACAGGGAAATCAGCCTCATCCAGTGCATATGCAATATTGCAGCAGAGCACACATCGATACACCGGCGTTCCCGTCAATCCGTCGCCCTACCGTTTCGGATCTGTTCCGGATCCGAAGCTTCTGAATCTGGGAAAAGAGACGGCGCATCAGACTGCCGATCTGTCAGTCCGGAACATAAGGCGGACCAGACACTCTCTTGAGCTGATCAGCAACGACGGAATCCTTCGCCTGACGCCGGTGCATGCATCCGTAATACGGGTACAGTTTATCGGCAGAGATGTCCCTGAACCGCCTCACAGTTTCTGGCATTTTCCACCCGAACAGGCGCCGGCATGGTCGGCAAGGGCAGGAAAGTCCCTCGCAGAGCTTGTCTCCGGACAGATCAGGATACAGATTGATAAAAGAAGCGGGGCAATCCGTTTTCTGGGTCACACGGGACAAAAACTCCTGACCGAGTCCAGAGCACTTCCCAGAAAAGTGGAACACGGGCAGAAAATCCGCACATGGAATTATTTTGACTGGACAAAAGAAGAAAAACTTATGGTAAAAGGGATCTTAAACGAAGATCTGGAACGCATAAATAATAAAGCCCGCTATATCAGTTTCGGCGGAAAGATCATGAGAATGCCTCTTATCGTATCCGAATACGGATACGGTCTGGGAATTGCTTCTGAAGAAACCGTCATGTGCTGCGCTGTTCCACTGTACGGAACTTATCTCTATACTGAGGGTCCAGGGCAGATTGATTATTATTTTATATACGGTAGAGATTATGAGGAGATACTCGGTCTCTATAAAGAATTGAAATAATAAAATTACCGAAAACGGAAATGGGGACGTAGTAAAATCGGATTTTACTACGTCCCCAATCACGTTTTGCCCTGTCCCTTTTATAACTTTTTCACGAATAATGCGCGGATCGCATTGAGTACCGCGATGATCATGACCCCCACATCTGCGAAGATAGCAAGCCACATATTCGCAATTCCTACCGCTCCCAGTACAAGGCAGATCAGCTTGATTCCGATGGCGAACCAAATATTTTCATACACAATGCGGAGACATTTTCTTGAGATACGGATCGCCTTGGATATCTTCAGCGGATCATCATCCATCAGCACAATATCTGCCGCTTCGATGGCGGCGTCCGATCCCATGGCTCCCATGGCGATACCGATATCCGCACGGGATAGCACCGGTGCATCATTGATGCCGTCTCCCACGAATGCCAGCTTTCCTTTTCCGGTATTCTTTTTCAGAATTTCTTCCACTTCAGACACCTTATCGGCCGGAAGAAGTTCCGCATGTACTTCATCAATGCCGAGGTCTGCTGCCACATGTTCCGCTACCCTGCGGGAATCGCCGGTGAGCATAACTGTCTTCTCCACGCCTGCTTTCTTCAGCGCCTGTATCGCCTCTTTTGCATGAGGTTTCTCAATATCGGAAATCACTATATGTCCGGCATAGCGCCCGTCTACAGCCATATGGATGATCGTTCCCGACTGATGGCAGTCGATCCATTTGACGCCCAGCCTGTCCATGAGTTTTGAATTGCCTGCTGCCACATCGATGCCGTCTACTTTCGCTGTCACGCCGTTACCGCTGAGTTCCCTGATATCCGTCACACGGCTGCGGTCGATCTCTTTGCCGTAAGCTCTCTGCAGGCTCTTGCTGATCGGATGGGAAGATGCACTCTCAGCCAGCGCTGCGTATTCGAGAAGCTGCTCTCTGTCCATCTCATTGTGGTGTACCTCGTTTACCTCGAACACACCCTGCGTCAGCGTTCCGGTCTTGTCAAACACAACACATTTTGTCTGGGACAATGTCTCCAGGTAATTGGACCCTTTTACAAGTACTCCTGCATTGCTGGCTCCTCCGATACCGGCGAAGAAACTCAATGGGATACTTATTACCAGTGCGCACGGACAGCTGATGACGAGGAATGTAAGTGCACGGTAGATCCAAGTGCCCCATTCTGCCGGGATTCCCATGCCGAACATCCGCACAAGCGGCGGAAGTATTGCCAATGCAATGGCACTGTAAACCACTGCCGGGGTATAGATCCGTGCAAATTTAGTAATGAAGTCTTCGGATTTCGATTTTCTGGAGCTTGCATTTTCCACCAGATCCAGAATTTTCGACACCGTGGATTCCCCGAATTCTTTGGTCGTCTTTATCTTCAGCACACCCGTCATATTGATGCATCCGCTGATGATCTCATCGCCCTCCTGTGCATCCCTCGGCAGGCTCTCTCCTGTCAGTGCACTTGTGTTGAGAGTAGACGTTCCTTCTATGACGATACCATCGATAGGAACCTTCTCCCCCGGCTGCACCACGATCACGGAACCGGGCTCTACTTCGTCCGGATCGATCTGTTCCAGTTTCCCGTCCTTTTCAATATTGGCGTAATCGGGACGGATGTCCATCAGGTCACTGATATTTCTGCGGCTTTTGCCAACAGCGTAACTCTGGAACCACTCGCCGATCTGATAGAACAGCATAACCGCTATGGCTTCTACATAATCCCCTGCTTCGTGTTCAGCCACTTCGGTATATATTGCAATTGCGATCGCGCCGATCGTGGCTATCGCCATCAGCAGGCTCTCGTCAAACGGCTGATGGTTCTTGATTCCTTTAAATGCTTTGATCAGGATATCATAGCCGATCACAAGATAAGGGATCAGATAGAGGATAAATCTCAACACCCCTTCGAACGGCAGGAAATTGAACCCGATCAGCAGCGCTGCCGAAACCAGGATCCTGATCAGCATTTTTTTCTGTTTTTTATTCATAAATCATTCCTTCTATCATCTTACAGAAAGATCTCACAATCATCTTCCACTTTTTTACAGTTCTTGAGCACTTCCTGCATAACGGATTTTGCATCGTGTCCTTCTTCAAACTCTACGTTCATCTTCAGTGTCATAAAGTTTACGACTGCATCCTTTACCCCTTCTGTATTTTTAGCAGCCTGCTCCATCTTATTCGCACAGTTTGCACAGTCAACATCGATCTTATAACTCTTTTTCATTTTTTTGTCTCCTTTTCATCCGCATCGGCGGTATTGGCTTTTGATTAAACAATTATTTAATTGTTGACTATAATGTACTTCTGATTTTATAATAAGTCAAGAACTATACGGGTGTTATTTCCGTTTGGGCGAAATATATTTCTGATTGGAGCAATAACCTATGAAAGAACAGAACCTGCCCCACGACCACGGGCATAATAACGAAGAATTAATAAGGAAACATCTTCCGGGCGAAGCAGAGATCGCCGGAGTATCCGAGGCAATGAAACAACTGGGCGATCCCAGCAGGCTGCGTATCTTCTGGCTTCTGTGCCACTGTGAGGAATGTGTGGTCAATATCGCTGCCATTGTAAATATGACAAGCCCGGCAGTTTCACATCATCTGAGGATCTTAAAGAGCAGCGGCCTGATCATCAGCCGCCGGGATGGAAAGGAAATGTATTATAAAACCGCAGATACCGAACTGGCGCAGATGCTGCATCATATGATAGAGAAACTTGGAAAGATCACCTGTCCGGAGGATGACGCGTAGTATGGAAAAAGAGCTTTGCACAATTGCCGAAAAACTGAAGGATGTGCCGGAGGGATACTGTATTAATATCCGGCATCCCCTCGGATCAGCTGACATTGTAAAGACAGAATCGTCCAGAGGCGTGCCTGAACGCGCCAGACTGAAGTCGGAGACTTTCGAGCTGTATCCCGGCATCGAATTGTCTTTCCACTGCTGGCTTGCAGACCACTTCCACATTCGTCACTGCCACGGTGTCTCAGTCCTTTCTATAGACCACTGCCGTGTTGGAAGGATCGGCTGGGAAATGAAAGGCGGCTTAAGCCTGTATTTCGGAAACGGTGATCTTTCCTTCCACTATACTGATAAATGTTCCGACTCAAAGATCACGCTTCCGCTCGGATACTATGAAGGACTTTCTGTCGCCCTGGACCTGCCGGTACTACAGAAGAACATGCCCGGGCTTCTTGGCGACGCAGGTGTGGACGCCGGAGATCTCTGCCTGAAATTCTGCGGGGACAGAGAGACTGCAGCGCTTCCGGCAAGCAGCCGGATCGAACATATATTTTCTGAGGTATACGACCTTCCTGAACAGATGAAGCTGCCTTACCTGAAACTGAAATGCCAGGAGCTTCTTATGTTCCTGAACATGGCAGAACCTCCCCGGGAAAATGTGCTCGACGCCCACTACTCCGAACAAGTCAGCCTTATCCGGGAAATCCACGACCGGATGACAGCGCAGCCTGAAAAAAGATATACGATCGACGAACTGGCAAGAGAATATCTCATCAACACTGCTGCGCTGAAAAGTATATTTAAATCTGTCTACGGGATGCCGGTTGCCGCATATATGAAGCACTATCGTATCATGAAAGCGGCCGGAATGCTCCGGAACAGTGACGAAAGCATAGCATCCGTTGCCCGTGCAGTGGGGTATGAGAGCCAGAGTAAATTTTCGGCAGCTTTTAAGGATATCATGAAAATACTGCCTACGGATTACCGCAGGCAGTATAACTAGCTTCTTCTTCGATTTCTATTGGATGATACAGGCTGACGGGCACGGGCTGAACCTCTCTTTACATTACGGATCTTCTGACGGCCTGTCCCCTGCCGCATCTGCATCTGATGTCTTTTTCTCCGGATCATCATCCGGCGTTTTCTTCGTACTGCAGCTCTTCGTCTGAATACGACAATTATGATCAAAATAGACAAGAGCAATATAACAGCACCCGCAGCTGCAATACGCACTGTCATAGATAACGCCGGCGTCCGGGAACTTTTCCCGGTATCCTTTTCCTGCCCTGCGCCAGGATTGCTGAGTTCAAGCCTGGTCGTGTATCCGGTCGTCTCTTCCACATATTCCGGGGTAAGTACTACATCCGCGCTCCCTACATTCTGCCCTTTATAGAAAAATGTGATCCGTCCGGACGCTTCTTTCTCATCTTCGACTGTGATCTCATGTTCAAGGGAGTCAAACGTCACTCCGTCCGGGAGAAGTACATAGGAATCGCTGTCTGTATAAGACCGTATTTCTTCCGGCATTTTCTCCCCGCTTAAAAGGACTTTGGAAAAATTATTAAATCCATAGTCGAACATCGATCTTGTATCAGCATATACATCGCCGTCATCCTGAAGCACTACCGCCACAAGCTGCAGCGTTCCGTTGTCTGCAGTAGTGACAAGAGTCGTTCTGGATTTATCTGTATATCCGGTCTTTCCCCCGGTACAATATTCATAGTAATTACTATTATCCAGCCACAGCATTTTGTGATGCTGCTGAAATACTCTTTGTTCGTTTACAAGATTTGTCGGTCCGATCGTATAACTCAGAGTCTGCGCGATCGTGCGGAACTCTTCATGCTCATAAAGTGCAGAAGTGATCAGCGCCATATCGCGGGCGGTAGTATAATGCAGGTCGTCGTGAAGTCCGTTGGCATTTGTCCAGCTGGAACCTGTACATCCCAGCTCTGTACTCCGGTCATTCATGGCCTGTATAAATGTGTTATAGTCTCCGCCCATCAGTTTTCCCACATTTTCACCGACAGCATATGCGACCTCATTGGCTGATGCGAGCATAGTAGCGTACAGAGCATCCTCCATACTCAGGATCTCGCCGGAACGCATCCCGATACTGGCGTAATCAGATCTTAAAATATCGATACTTTCCTGGGAAAACAGCACTTCATCGTCAAGACTTGAATTTTCCAGAGCTATAAGAACTGTAAGCAGCTTGGTGATACTGGCCGGGTAGTGCTGTTCGTCGATTTTTTTGCCATATAATATGGCTCCGCTGTTCATATCCATCACAATGGCTGAATTGCCGTACACTTTCGGTCCTTCCGGCCAGCCATCGATATTATTCGTCTCCGGAACCGTGTCATAAGAAGCCTGCTTCTGCTTCTCAAAATCCGAGAGTTCCGTCTCCTGCGCTGCCCCATTATCCGCTGTCTGCTCCGCCTGCGGTTCTGCGTGAACCTCGGATACAGGCATTATTATCAGCATGATCAACAGCAGCAGCACTGTGGTCATACGTTTTAAGACTGTCCCCATCTCATTCCTCCGACATAAAACGTAAATTTTTTCTCATTATAGTAAATTTAACATATGTATGCAAGGAAAGTTTTGTCGAAATTTTCTGAAAAAAGGTACAAAAGTACCGGGCACTATAAAATGCCCGGTGTATCTTAAATGCGGTATAACCTGATGTCCGCCCCTTCTGCTTCTATACAGATTCCCGGCTCTTCCGGATAATACCTTGTGCTGAAAACATATGCTCCGTCATTTACAAATATCTCTACAGAAGATTCATCTGACAGTATCCTGACATCAGTCACATGATCCATCTCTACACATCTGATCTTTCGCCCACAAGAAATTTTATTATTTCTACTATTTATAAATTCAATTACAAATCTATTATTTTCATACTTTACTATCAAGTTTTCTGCCAGTACAGCATGGAACTGATCATCTGAAATATCACTTACAACAGCTTCATATACTGTATAATTTTTTGTTTCCAGTCTGTTTTTTGTTTCTTCAGATAATATTTTTCTTTCTTCCAGTTCCCGTATCAGTCTCTGTCTGACGATTCCATCCTTCACGAACACTTCCCGCGGGAATGTAAAGCAGTGCTGCCAGCCGTCTTCGATCGTCCTATTTGTATACTCCTCGCAGTCCGGCATCCCCATCCAGCCGATCTGAATCCGCCTTCCGTCATCTGTCTCGAAACTCTGCGGCGCATAGTAGTCGAACCCATAGTCCCAGAGACGATAATCTGACAGGATGTATTCTCCGAGAATATCTCCATCCACTACAAAATATCCTGACTGGTAGACATTGCGCTCTTTCCACTCATCTCCTGTCAGCCCCTGTACAGAGGCAGATAAGATTTTTGTTCCATCCACTTCAAAATAGTCCGGGCACTCCCACATATATCCGAATTTGTCATTTGTCTTTATGCGGCTGTGAAAAGACCAGTGCAGCTTATCCTCTGAGCGGAAGACTATCGCCTGTCCCGAATCCTCTTTCGTGCGTGCGCCCTGCAGCATATAATAGATGCCGTTTTCTTTCCAGACTTTCGGGTCGCGCACATGCAGCGTAAGATCAGCCGGATAATCGCTGTTTTTCATGAGCAGCCTCTTCCGGCCGAAATTCACCCCGTCCGTACTCGTCACAAGCACTGTGTTTGCCTCGCGGCCGCCGTTAATGTAGTCATAATCATCCCTGTCCTCAAGCTTTACATTTCCTGTATAGTACAGGTACATTTCCCCATCCTCGATAAAGGCGCATCCTGAATATACCCCGCTGCAGTCAAAGGGCTGATCCGGATAAAGCGTTACTCCCTGATATTCCCAGTCGATCATATCCCGGCTCGTATAGTGTCCCCACATCTTGACGCCGCCTTCTGCATTCAAAGGCGAATACTGAAAAAAAGCATGATAAACGCC